>Ga0208508_1000194_pt1 | contig 16761 bp, 18 predicted proteins | sample LakWasMeta1_LOW4_2_FD_183853 | JGI IMG/M metagenome (GOLD analysis project Ga0208508, IMG submission 183853) | Freshwater sediment methanotrophic microbial communities from Lake Washington under simulated oxygen tension - Sediment Metagenome... | ecosystem: Environmental > Aquatic > Freshwater >...
TCTTATTTTAAATTTTTCCTAATGGCGCTGGCTGCCTTTTTTGTGGGTGAGTATTTTTGGAAAAAAAGAAAAGAGAAAAAAAATATTTAGTCAAAAGTGTTTAAAGTTTAAGGTTAAAAGTTATCGGAACAACCTTAAACTTTAAACCTTAAACAAATAAAAGATGAAAACGCTAATCCATCCGACCTATTTTCCTTCGATTAGCCATTATGTTGCAATGGCTCAAGCAGAAAAACTTGTGTTTGAAATGGAGGATAATTTCCAAAAACAAACCAATCGCAACCGAACTTACATATACAGTCCAAATGGAATTCAGTTGCTGAATATTCCTGTAAAGCATTCTAAACAAATACATCAAAAAACGAAAGACATCAAAATCGAAACTGATTTTGACTGGCAAAAACAACATTTCAAATCATTGGAAGCGGCTTACAGAAGTTCTCCTTTTTTTGAATATTTTGAAGATGACATTCGTCCCATTTTCAAAAAAAAATACAATTTTTTGATGGATTTGAACTTTGAAACTATGGATTTTATTTCTAAAAGTTTGCGAATGAAATTCGAATACGAAACTACAACCGAATATTTTCACGAAGTAGATTCAAATACAATTTTGAATTTTAGAATTTTGGCAGACGGAAAAAAAGACAATTCCCAATTTGAACCTTACACTCAGGTTTTTGATGACAAACACGGATTTTTGAATAATTTGAGCGTTCTTGATTTGATATTCAACGAAGGAAGATACGCTTTGGATTATCTGAAAAATCAAACACTGATAATCAAATAAGGGTTTAAACTCCCCTATTCCATTGATAATTTTGCCATAATTGGATAATGGTCGGAATTTTCGAAATCAGAAAAACTTTCAAATTTTTTGACAGTCATTTTATCATCTGCAAAAATATAGTCGATTCTGGCAGGATAATATCGGAACTTATAAGTCGCTCCAAAACCTTTTCCTGCTTCTTCAAAACTGTCTTTTAATTTTCCTTTTATATTTCGATAAACGTACGAAAAAGCACTGTTATTCATATCCCCACAAATAATGATAGGATATGGGCAGTCTTTTTTGTGTTCTTTGATTATCTCGGCTTGCTGCTGTTGTTGCTTAAAAGCTTTGCTTATTCTATTGAAAAGCCGTTGTGATTTTCCTTGATTGATGGCGTCAATATTGTCATTTATTTCGGTGACATCAGGCGAAATTTTTATGGATTGAAGGTGCATATTATAAACCCGAATAATATCTTTTCCTTTCTTAATGTCAGCAAAAATAACATTATTATTGGAATTTGGAAAAACAATATTCCCCTGATCTATAATGGGAAATTTAGAGAAAATGGCCTGACCGGTTTTAATTTGATTGCCTTCCATCAAAATGTATTTGTGCTGATACACTTTCAAATCAATATTGGCAGAATTAGAATATTCCTGAATACACAATATATCAGGATTTTTGTCATTGATAAAAGTCAGAATATTTTCGGGAACATCGTCTCTGTCAAGCCATTTGAAGACATTCAACAAACGAACATTGTAACTCATCACCGTAAAATCTTTCTCGTTTTCAGGATATTCCTTTGCCGAAAATTTATAGAATTTATTGATAAAAGTAATCCCCATTAAAAGTACCAAGCCAGATAAAATCATTCGCTTTTTGAACTGAATTCCCCAATACAGGAAAAACAATCCGTTCAAAATAAAAAACAAAGGCATAAATAGGGTGAGAACGGATAAAAGCGGGAAAAGTTTTGGTGCTAAAAAAGGTAAAACATAAGCAACGAATGTCGATACAGTAAGCACTATATTCAAAAAAAACATCACTTTATTATACCAAGAAAGGTTTTTCATATCCTTATAATTTCATTACCGCAACTTGTGACAGAAACCTTATTTTCCAGCTTTAAACAAAAATTCTTTTTCTTCTTTTGTCAGACAATCATAACCCGAACGACTTATTTTATCCAGAATTTCATCAATTTGCTGTTGCGTTTTGTCTTTGGTTACAATTTTTGAAGTAGGTTTCGCCACTGGCTTTTTATAATTTTTATGTACCTTTTTGAATGGTGTGGATGGGGATTTCCGAAACAAATTAACAAAAAAATCTATTAGGGTTGAAATAATTTTACTCAAATCAGTTCCATTTTGCAATAATTTAATAAAAATAAACCCAAAAAAAGCGCCAGCCAGATGAGCAATATGTCCGCCAGTGTTTTCAATACGAATTTGCATCAGGTCAATGACAATAATCACAAGTGTAATGTGCCATAACTTCACGTTTCCAATGAGCAATAACCTCACATTCATCAACGGTTGATAGGTAGTTGTAGCGACTAAAATCGCCATAATTGCTGCCGAAGCTCCAACAATAGAAGCACTAAAATTCAAGAAATAATAGCCTAAAACAAACATAATTCCAGCAAATATGGCACTCAACACATACAATCCCAACAATTGTTTTTGAGAGAAAAAAGTGAGAAATAAAGTGCTGGAAAAATTCAAGACAATCATATTGAAAAAGATATGTCCAAAACCATCGTGAAAAAAAGCATACGTAAGCAAGGTCCAGGGTTTTGTGATAAAAACCGAAGGCTCAGAGGATAAAGCAATCCAATTGGGGAAATTAAAAGCACCAACATTAAATTGGTAAAAAAACAATAATGAAACCAGAAAGCAAGCCACATTCCAATAGATAAGCCTTTGGGCTATTCCACCAAATTTATAATGCAATTTCAAGTCGTCTATAATACTAGCCATTTTAGAGTTTAGAGTTCAATCTGCCAACTGCTTTTCTACATCCTTAATTTAATTCCAACGATTCCTGTTAAACTGGTTTTTCTTCCAAAACCACATCATCATAAAACCAGTCAATGCGCCTCCAACGTGAGCAAAATGAGCGATTCCCGTACTTCCGGCACCAAAAATAGATTGCCCGTTAAATCCTAAAAACAAATCAATTGCCAAAATTCCCGGTACAAAATATTTCGCTTTTATCGGAATAGGAATAAAAAGCAATGCCAATTCTGCATTTGGAAACATAAAAGCAAATGCCGCCAATAATCCATAAATCGCTCCTGAAGCACCAATAACAGTACCTTTTGAAATCATAGATGCTTCTCCAATGGCGTTAAATTGTTGCTGGGTACAATGTACTCTTTCTAAAAGAGAATTTATTTCTCCTACCATCATTTTCCCTTTTTCATCAAAAAGAGAGCTGTAATCTGCATTTAATAATTGATGCAATTCTGAAGTTGATAAATTCAAGTTTGCCACTTGTGATAGCAAAGAATGAATCTCTATATAATTGACTACAGTATGCAATAAAGCAGCTCCCAATCCACAAGAAATATAGAAAAACAAGAATTTTTTTCCACCCCAAAAATGCTCTAACGCACTTCCAAAGGAATACAGCGCAAACATATTGAACAATATATGCGAAATATTAGGAAAAGGGGCGTGCATAAACATATGAGTAATGAGCTGCCAAATCTTGAAATCATCGTTTTCAGGATAATAAAGAGCAAATAAATCGTAAGCTACCGGCACAAAATAGGAACCAATAAAAAAGAGAATGTTAATTATTAAAAGTTGCTTAACAACTGGCGTGATATTCATCATAGGGCAAATTTTTTGTCTAAATCTTCCACACGCATCGTGATGAAAGTAGGTTTTTGAAATGGGGAAACATTGGGATCTTTACAGGCAAAAAGTCCGTTTACCAAGTTTTCCTGTTCTTTTTCGGTTAAATAAGTTCCTGTTTTTACCGCCAAACTTCGTGCCATAGATTTGGCTATCGTGTCATTCTGGCTGAAACTGCTTTCCGGAATTCCGTCTTGCAAATCGCTCAAAAGTTGTTCCAAAACCAACGAAGCTTCACTTTCGGAAACATTGACCGGCAATCCTGAAATGACAACGCTGTCTTCGTTTGTTTCCTCGAAAACAAAACCCGTGTTGGTCAACGAAGGCTTTAATTCTTTTATCAATTGCATTTCTCCATTCGAAAAATACAAATGCAACGGAAACAACAATTGCTGGCTTGACGCCAAATTGACCGTGATATTCGTCAGGAATTGTTCATATAAAATGCGTTGATGTGCTCGTTGTTGATCCACAATTATCATTCCTGATTTTATGGGATTAACAATGTATTTTTTATGGATTTGGTAGGTTTTATGAACCGCTTGCTCCACATCTTCACTGTTAAATAAAGACGAAGTCACTGCTTCATTTTCAAAAGTCATTGTTTCAACTTCCTCGGAATCGTGCTTCAAACCCACATACAAACTTTCCCAGTTCGCGGTAGATTCTGGCTTTCTGTAACTAGTGTTTGTAAAATGTCTGTTGGTTTTATCTTCTTCCGAAAACGGATTGAAATTGCCATCGACTTGAATTGTTGGTGTACTTGCTTCCAAATCTTTGTAATGATATGGCGTGTCCAAATTAGCATCGCGCTCAAAATCCAAGACTGGCGCGACATTAAATTGTCCCAAACTGTGTTTTATTGAAGCTCGTAAAATCGCATACAAAGCAGATTCATCATCAAACTTGATTTCGGTTTTTGTTGGGTGAATGTTGATGTCGATGGTGTTTGGCGGAACCGTTAAATATAAAAAATAACTTGGCTGTGCTCCATCTTTCAATAAGCCATCATAAGCTGCCATCACGGCGTGGTGCAAATAACCGCTTTTTATGAATCTATCATTGACAAAGAAAAACTGTTCACCACGATTTTTCTTGGCAAATTCAGGCTTGCAAACAAAACCCTGAATACTCACGATTTCAGTTTCTTCGTTAACGGGAACCAATTTTTCATTGGTTTTGCCTGAAAAAATATTCACGATTCGCTGTCTCAAACTCGAAGGATGCAAATTGAACATTTCGCTTCCGTTGTGATAAAACGTAAAATATATTTTGGGGTGTGCCAATGCCACTCGATGGAATTCATCAATGATATGGCGGTATTCCACTGTATCTGACTTCAGGAAATTGCGACGAGCAGGAATATTAAAAAATAAATTTTTGACTCCAAATGAAGTTCCTTTTGGTAAAACCGCCACATCTTGCGAAACAAATTTGCTGCCTTCAATTACGATATGAGTTCCCAATTCTTCTTGGTCTTGCTTGGTTTTCATTTCAACGTGAGCAATTGCGGCAATCGATGCCAATGCTTCACCACGAAACCCTTTGGTATGCAAAGAAAACAAATCTTCGGCTTGACGGATTTTGGAAGTTGCGTGACGTTCAAAACACAAACGCGCATCGGTGACGCCCATTCCTTTTCCATTGTCAATAACTTGAACCAATGATTTTCCGGCATCTTTCAAAATCAATTTGATGTCATTTGCTCCGGCATCAACGGCGTTTTCAAGCAATTCTTTGACTACCGAAGCTGGTCGCTGAACGACTTCTCCAGCGGCAATTTGATTGGCAACGTGATCAGGAAGTAATTGAATGATACTCGACATTTTTAGATTTCAGATGTTAGATTTTAGATTTTAGATTTTTAATCCTAAATCCAAAACGCACAAATTTAAGTAATTTCTATTGGGTATTATAGTTTAGTTATTCACAAAAAAACAAAAAACCTATACTATCAACAGAATAATATAGGTTTTAGATTTATATATTTTGTCTTTATTCTTCTATCATCGTCAAACCTTCGATTTGCAATGGACCTGTAGATAATAATTGTTGATTTTTGAATTGGTGACTAAACGAAGCCTGATGTCTTAAATACGCCATTTTTATAGCCGCAATAGCAGCTTCTGTTCCTTTGTTTCCGTGTTTTCCGCCGCTTCTGTCTATGGATTGCTGCATAGTATTGTCCGTTAAAACGCAAAAAATAACAGGAATATCGGTTTCTACATTCAAGTCTTTTATTCCTTGAGAAACCGCTTCGCAAACAAAATCAAAATGTTTGGTTTGCCCTTGAATTACACAGCCAATAGCGATTACTGCATCCACATTCTGGGTCTGCAACATTTTTTTGGCTCCATAAACGAGTTCAAAACTTCCAGGAACATTCCATCTAATGATGTGTTCTGATGGAACTTCGTTGTCCAAAAGTCCTGTAACCGCACCAAAACAAAGCGCTTCGGTTATGGTGTCGTTCCACTCTGAAACAACAATCCCAAACCGAAAATTTTTCGCGTTTGGGATTGAATTTTTATCGTATTCGGATAAGTTTTTATTTATAGTTGCCATTATTTTAGGAATAAAAATTTAACAATAAAGATTTAGAATTAAAAACATAAAGTTACCAAATCTAAACGTATAATCCTAAAATTACTGTGCTAATCCTATCAATACATCTATTGAAGCAGCTTCTGGAGAGGCATCAAAATTGTCTTTAATATCTGTAAAATATTTTAGTGCATCCACTTTGTTTCCTAATGCCAATGCTGTTTTTCCGGCTTTCAACAAGAAACGTGGCGTAGTAAAATCATTTTTATTGGCTTCAGCCGCTTTTACATAATTTTCCAAAGCTTCTTTTGGTTGGTTATTTTGCGAATAAGCATCCCCTATTGCTCCTTTTGCCAAAGCACTCAAAACAATATCATCTGATTTGAATTTGCCCAAATAGTCAATCGCTTCAGTGTATTTTCCAGTATTCAAATAAGCAATACCAGCATAATAATTAGCTAGATTTCCAGCATCAGTTCCAGAATATTCATCAGCAATTTTTACAAAACCAAATTTACCTTCAGAACCATTCAATGATAATTTATACAAAGAATCGCTGGCAACACCGTCTGTAGCTTTTTGAAAGTTTTGTTGAGCAACAAACATTTCGGTTGCAGCTTCGTCTTGTTTTGGCGCAGCAACAAATTTTTGATAGGTCAAATATCCAACAGTCAATAATGCAATCGCACCAACAACTCCAATAATAATTCTTTGATTTTTAGCTACAAAATCCTCCGTTTTTGATGCAGTGGCGTCCAATGTTGAAAAAACTTCTGCAGTTTTGCTGTTTTTCTCCAGAACTTTTATGTCTTCAGTAACTTCTTTTACTTCTTTTTCTTTCGCTGGTTTATATCCTCTTTTGTTATAAGTAGCCATTTAAAATATTTAATTTAGTGAGTCGCAAAAATATAATATTTATTCAAATCTAAAACCTCTTTTATCGATATTTTTCAATAATTTGCACCCACTTAAAAAAAAATGTCCAAAATTAGGAAGATTCCCAATACCAGCAAGCTTTACCAATGTATTTAAAAAAGATTTCATTATTCAATTACAAGAACTTTTCCGAGGCAAATTTCGAATTTGTGGGCAAAATAAATTGTTTTGTGGGCAAAAACGGAATTGGAAAGACCAATGTGCTGGATGCAATCTACCATTTATCTTACGGAAAAAGTTATTTCAACCCACAAGCAGTCCAAAACATCAAACACGGAGAAGAATTTTTTGTCATCGATGGCGAATTTGAAATCAACGAAAGAAACGAACAAATCATTTGTAGTTTAAAAAAAGGTCAAAAAAAAATATTGAAACGCAACGGAAAAATCTACGATAAATTCTCGGAACACGTTGGGTTCATTCCTTTGGTCATCATCTCGCCTGCTGACAGGGATTTGATTGTTGAAGGCAGCGAAACCCGCAGGAAATTTATGGATAGCGTCATTTCTCAATTGAATTCCCAATATTTGAAACAATTGATTCAATATCAAAAAGTGATGAGTCAGCGCAATGCATTGTTGAAATATTTTGCGGTGAATTATGTTTTCGAAACCGATACGCTTTCTATTTATAATGAGCAACTCGATAGTTTCGGGAAATACATTTTCGAAAAGCGAAAAGAATTTATCGAGCAGTTTATTCCTATTTTCAATACACATCATCAAGCCATAACTGGTTCACAGGAAACGGTTCAATTGGTTTACGAAAGTCATTTATTCGAAAATGATTTACTGACACTTTTAGAGGAAAACATCAATAAAGACAGGGCTTTGCATTATACCAGCGTTGGAATTCACAAAGATGATTTGTCATTTGAAATTGACAATTATCCCATAAAAAAATTTGGCTCACAAGGCCAACAAAAATCGTTTTTAATTGCCTTAAAATTGGCGCAATTCGAATTTTTAAAGTCCCAAAGCGGTTTTAAACCCATTTTGCTTTTCGACGACATCTTCGACAAATTGGACGAAAGTCGGGTTGCCAAAATAATCGAAATGGTAAACAGCGACACTTTTGGACAGCTTTTTATTTCTGATACGCATCCGGAACGAACTGAAACCATTGTCAAATCGACTCATCAAACTTATAAAATATTCAATCTGTAATTTTTTAATAATTTGTATATTTACCTGATAACAAATACCTTAAAATGAAAAATCAAATCCTGTCACTGCTTTTTGTAGGTTTTCTTTTTTTGGGTTGTAGTTTACAAAACACTAAAAATCACCCGACAACTTCAATAAATAACAGTCATTTAAGTCCAACTATTCTTTTGGATTCTGTTGATTATTCTTCTGCCAAAAATTGGGCGGTTTTACCCGGAAATTATCCTGATAATTTAAAGGAATATTCTGTGCAAAATCCACAAGATTCGATTGATGTGTTTTATGTTTATCCAACATTACTCGTTTCTGACAAGGATGAAAGGTGGAATGTTCCCATTGAAGACAGCGTTCAAAAAAATAAAGTTCTGAATGTTGCCGTTCGTTTTCAGGCTTCGGCTTGGGCAAGTTCCGGCAATTTGTATGTTCCTTATTATCAACAAGCACATATTCGTTCCTACAATAATCTTGAAAATGGCGGCACAACTGCATTATTGCTGGCTTATTCAGATGTAAAAGCCGCATTCGAATATTATTTAAAACATTATAATCACGGTCGAGGAATCATTCTGGCAGGTCACAGTCAGGGAAGCACTCATATTTCCTACTTATTGCGCGATTTTTTTGATGGAAAACCTTTGCAAAAACAGTTAGTTGCAGCTTATATTCCCGGCGTAGGTTTAAACAAAAACCAATTCAAAACCATTCCGTTTATGGAACATCCTGACCAAATAGGAGGTTTTGTAACTTGGAACACTTTCAAAAAGAAGTTTGACCAAAAAAACTACAAATGGTACAAAGGAAAAGTCGTGATAAACCCTGTGACTTGGGATACAACTGCAATTGCAAAGCGGGAACTTCACAAAGGTTTTTTATATTCCAATGGTAAAATGTATAAAAATAGTTTTGACACCCATACTGCTAATGGAGTAATTTGGATTTCAACCCCTCATTTTCCCTATCGTTATATTGCCTTTATGATGCGAAATTATCATTCTGGCGACGTGAATTTATTTTGGGAAGATATCCAAGAAAACTCCCTTTTAAGAATCAAAAGCTACCGCACGAACCAGAAAAGTTTTTATTACGCAAAAGCCGGAAATACAAATTAGATTAATTTTGATTTCTTTAACTAATTCTTTCCAAATTGCAAATAGAAATTACTTATTTTAGCCTCTTTAAATTTAAATCCAAACTATTATGAAATTTAGTTCCGTTTTCATCTTTTTTATATCTTTTACAATATTATCCTGCAATGGTCAACCTTCTAAAAATGTTCAAACTATTGCTCCAGAGGCTTTCGCCAAAAAAATAAACGAGACTCCAAAAGCACAGATTTTAGATGTAAGAACTCCCGAAGAATTTGCATCAGAACACATTGACAATGCCATAAACGTCAATTGGCTTGGAGATAATTTTGTTTCAGGTGCTGAAAAATTCGACAAATCTAAACCAGTTTTTGTGTATTGCAAAAGTGGCGGAAGAAGTGCAAAAGCGTCAGCAAAATTGGCTGAATTAGGGTTCAAAAACATATACGAATTAGAAGGCGGTATGATGAAATGGAATGCTGCCGGACTGTCAAAACCAAGCGACAAAATCATCGGAATGTGCAGTCAGGAATATGCCGAATTATTAAACACCGATAAAAAAGTGCTGATAGATTTTAATGCCAAATGGTGCGCTCCTTGCAAAAAAATGGCGCCTTATCTTGATAAAATGCAAAAAGAAATGGCTGACAAAGTGGTTATCATTAGATTAGATGCAGATGAAAATAAAACCTTGATTAAAGAAATGAAAATCGACGAACTTCCTACTCTTATTTTATATGAAAACAAGGAAATAAAATGGAAACATTCCGGATTTATAAGTGAAGAAGATTTGAAAAAACAACTGCAATAATCAATAAAATATGCTTTCAAAAGACAGTGTTCAATTTCTCGACGATTTAAAAGCCAACAACAATCGGGATTGGTTTTTGGACAACAAAAAACGATATGAAGTTTTCAAAAAAGACTACCAACAATTAGTTGGAGATTTTCTTGATGCAATGAAACCGCTCGATCCATCTTTGGAAATGCTTGAAGTCAAAAATTGTACTTTTAGAATCAATCGTGATATCCGATTTTCGAAAGATAAATCACCCTATAAAGACCATATCGGCGTTTGGTTATCAAGCGGTGCCAAAGGGAAAAATCGTTCCGGATATTATGTTCACATCGCAAGAGCAGGCAGTTTTATTGCTGGCGGATTCTATTGTCCCGAAGCCGAAGATTTGAAAAAAGTACGAAAAGAAATTGCCTATTTTCACGAAGATTTAGAAGAAATTCTCAACAATAAAAACTTCAAAAAAGAATTTGGTGATTTTGACCGAAACGAAACCAATTTACTAAAAAATCCTCCAAGAGGCTACGAGAAAGACCATCCAGCCATTGAATTTCTGAAATTAAAAAGCTTCGAAACATCCCAAAAATTTGATATAGAGGAAGTGACAAAAGAAGATTTCGTTGCCAAAATGAGTAAGAAGTTAATCGTTTTGAAACCATTAAACGATTTTATCAATCGGGCAGTAACTTCCGAAGAATAATTCAATAAATGGCAAAAAGGAAGATACTATTTCTAGGAGAGACTTACAGAGCAGACGCCATCACCTGGATGAATGGACTGAAAGAATTTGGCGACTTTGAATTTGTCACTTGGGAATTAAAAACACCAAATCATACTTTTTTCAGCCGTTTTCTTAGACTTTTAGAATTTTGCACGGGACTTTTTCAAGTCAGAAGAATTATTAAAATCCACCAACCTGATATGGTAATTGCGGAAAGAACCACCAGTTATGGCTTTCTTACAGCAGTTTCAGGCGTAAAACCAATAGCTATTGCACAACAAGGCAGAACCGATTTATGGCCCGAAAAATCGCTCTTGCTCCCATTAAAAAAAATAATCCAGAATTATGCCTTCAAAAAAGCGGATTTGATTCACGCTTGGGGACCAGTGATGGCCATTTCGATGAAAGCCATCAATGTAGATATGAGCAAGGTTTTGGTTTTGCCAAAAGGAATTGATTTGGTGAAATTTGGAAATCAAAACATAGCGAATCCTTCAAAAATTAATGCTATTGTTACTCGATCTCTAACAACCGATTATCGTCACGATATCATTTTAAAAGCTTTTTCCATTTTAAACCAAAAAGGAATTGATTTTGAACTTATCATCGTTGGCGATGGAAAAGAACTTCCAAAGTTGAAGGAATTGGCAAAGAAATCAAAAATCGAAAAAAAGGTCAATTTCACCGGAAGAATTCCAAACACAAAACTACCAGAACTGTTACAAAAATCAAACATTTACATCAGTATGCCAATAACAGAAGGGGTTTCTGCTTCTTTGTTTGAAGCGATGGCTTCTAATTGTTATCCAATAGTAACTGATATTCCGGGAAATCAGAGTTGGATTAAACACCGCGAAAACGGACAATTAATACCCATTGACAATTTCAGAATACTAGCCGAAGAAATACTTTGGGCTTTCGAAAATAACGAAATAAGAAAGGCTGCAGTTTTAAAAAACAGACAATTTGTCGAAAAAAATGCAGATTACAATACCAATATGAAAATCATTTCCGACAAATACCACGAATTAATTAACACATCTAAAACCAATTAGCTATGTGTGGAATTAATGGAATCTTGCATTTGCAATCACAAAAAAAAGTGGGATTGAGCGTTCCTTGGGGCGATTATTTAATAAAAAGTCCCGGATTCATTGCAGAATTAGAATCATTTTCGAAAAGTGATTTGTTCAGAATTCCGTATTTTGAACACATCAACGCCTCTAAACTGGTTGAAAATTTACGAAAAGGTGACACCAAAATGATTCCTTATATTATGCCGATGTTTATGATGCATATTTGGCTAAAAACCTACGCAAATAAATTTTAATACTTACTTTTGGATTACGTTTTAAAAGCACTCCTCTTTATGGAAATACAAAATAATTTTTCTCTAAAAAACTACAATACTTTTGGCATTGAAGCCAAAGCAAAACAATTCGTGGCAGTTCACAATGTAGCTGAATTAAGAGCAGTTTTAGAACAAAATAAATCTCAAAAAAAGTTTATTCTTGGCGGCGGAAGCAATATGCTTTTGACCAAAGATATTGACGCACTGGTCATTCACGTTGATTTAAAAGGTAAAAAAATCATTAAGGAAACCGATGATTTTGTTTGGGTCGAAAGTCAGGCTGGCGAAAACTGGCACGAATTTGTAATTTGGACCATTGATCAAAACTTTGGCGGATTAGAAAATATGTCACTGATTCCTGGAAATGTGGGCACAACTCCGGTGCAAAACATTGGAGCTTATGGAACCGAAATCAAAGACACTTTCGATTCCTGTGAAGCAATGACAATCGAAAACCAGGAAATGAAAACCTTTACCAAACAAGAATGTCATTTTGGTTACCGTGAAAGTGTATTCAAAAATGAGGCAAAAGATCAATACATCATCACATCAGTGGTTTTTAAGTTGACCAAACGCAACCATAAAATTAACACTTCGTATGGTGACATTACTTCAGAATTGGCAAAAAATAACATCACGAATCCTACTTTAAAAGACGTGAGCAATGCCGTAATTGCCATTCGTCAAAGTAAATTACCAGACCCAAAAGAACTGGGAAACAGTGGCAGCTTCTTTAAAAACCCCATCCTTTTGAAAACCGATTTCGAGAAAATTCACCAGCAATTTCCAGAAATGAAATACTATGAAGTTTCTGAAACCGAAGTAAAAGTCCCTGCGGGTTGGCTCATAGAACAAGCCGGTTTTAAGGGAAAACGCTTTGGTGATGCGGGAATTCACAAAAATCAAGCCTTGGTTTTAGTAAATTATGGAAATGCAACCGGAAAGGAAATTCTGGATGTTTCAAAGAATATTCAAGAAACTATTTTCAAGACTTTTGGCATTCACATTGAAGCTGAAGTAAATGTGATTTAGTTTTTCTTCAATCAAAAATCTAAAATCTAAAATCCTATGTACATTCCAGATATTTTCAAAAATGAAAACCAAGAAGAAATTAAAGATTTTCTTCAGAAAAATAGTTTCGGAATTTTAGTAAATCAAACCAATGGAAAGTTGTGGGCAACCCATATTCCCTTAGAATTGGATACCAATAAAAACGGAAAACAAGTTTTGTATGGACACATTTCAAAAGAAAATCCGCAATGGGAAAGTTTTGCGGATAACGATAAAATATTAGCCATTTTTTCAGGGTCACATAGTTATATTTCTTCTTCTTGGTATGACCACGAAAGCGTTCCAACCTGGAATTATATTGCGGTTCACATCTATGGAACCATCAAAATTATTGAAGGTGAAGCCGTAATCGAAAGTTTAAAAAAACTAGTCGATAAATACGAACAAAACTCCGAAAACCCAGTCAGAGTGGAAGATTTGTCCAAGAAAACAATGATGCAAACACGCGGAATTATTGCTTTTGAAATCGAAATTGAGGAAATACAAGCCAAGCATAAATTATCTCAAAACCGTGATGAAAAGAATTATGACAACATCATAACGGAATTAAAAAAGACGGAAAATCCCCAAGCCATTGAAGTAGCAAATGAAATGTTGAAATGCCGAAAGTAATTGCCATTTATCGATGGATAATTGACAATTGATAATTATCTTTGCGCAGATTTTAAAAAGAAGCCAAGCCTATATGTTGACCATTACTTTATACTTTTTTATTGTTATAGTTGCGATACAATTTTCGTATTATCTATTTGTTTTTGGGAAATTTGCTTTCGCCAAAGCGCAAAAGTCAACTCCAAAAAGAATCCCGATTTCTGTAATTGTTTGCGCCAAAAATGAAGCTGAGAGTGTTGTGCGGTTCATTCCTTTACTTGCTGAACAAGATTATCCTGATTATGAAATCATATTGATTGATGATGCTTCAAGCGACAATACTTTAGAAATTTTCGAAGAATTCGAGAAACAATATTCCAATATCCGATTGGTAAAAGTGCAAAACAACGAAGCCTTTTGGGGAAACAAAAAATATGCCCTGACTCTTGGAATAAAAGCCTCCAAAAAAGATTATTTATTATTTATAGATGCGGATTGTTATCCATCCACAAAAGATTGGATTATGACTATGAGCGCGCAATTTACGATGCACAAAACCATTGTTTTGGGTTATGGAGCTTATGAAAAAATTGCTAATTCCTTCCTGAATAAAATCATTCGTTTTGAAACAATGCTAACCGCAGTTCAATACTTTTCTTGGACCAAAATAGGACATCCTTATATGGGAATTGGTCGAAATTTAGCATACAAAAAAGAAGAATTCTATAACGTGAAAGGTTTTATCAGTCATATGAAAATTCGCTCCGGCGATGATGATTTATTCATCAACCAAGTGGCCAAGAGCAAGAATACAACGATATGCTATTCACCTGAAAGTTTTACTTATTCGCAACCAAAAACAACATTCAAGGGTTGGTTTACCCAAAAACGCAGACACGTTTCCACGGCTAGTTTTTACAAATCATTTGACAAATTTCAATTGGCACTTTTTTATGTTACCCAATTGTTGTTTATAATTTTACCCATTATTTTACTGGCTTTTCAATACCAATGGATTCTGGTTTTAAGCTTAATTGGATTCCGTTATTTGTTCACTTGGATTACTCTTGGTTTTTCAGCTGGAAAACTAAAAGAAAAAGATGTGATGTATTGGTTTCCCATTATTGAAATTGTGCTTATCTTCACACAATTGAATATCTTTATCACCAATATTTTTTCAAAACCGGTACATTGGAAATAAACAAACAGATAGAAAAAGCGAAAAAAGGCGATCAAGCAGCCTTCACTTTTCTATTGGATTTTTATTGGAATGAGGTTTATGGTTTTATGCTGAAACGCACCGAAAACGAAACCAATGCCGAAGATATTACTATCGAAACTTTCTCGAAAGCTTTTGATAAAATAGCCAGTTACAATCCTGAATTTCAGTTCAACACTTGGCTGATTGCCATTGCAAAAAATGTCCATATTGATTTATTGCGAAAAAAGAAATCTTCTCTTTTTATCGAAATCACTGACGACGAAGACCTGCAAGCGTATAACATTGCCGACACTACTCCATCGGCGGAAGATGAATTGATTACGGAGCAAAACCTCTCGCAGTTGTTGCAATTCATCAAAGAACTCAAACCGCATTATCAGGAAGTGATTCAGTTTCGTTATTTTCAGGAAATGAGTTATCAGGAAATCGCCAACAAAATTGACGAACCACTGAGCAACGTCAAAATAAAACTACTTCGCGCCAAGAAATTATTGGCCGAAATTATTCAAGACCACCGATAATTTTTTTGTTCTTAAAATGACTTTTTATTTAAATTTCACCTTCCCTACATTTCTGTTAAAATAAACAACATTTTATATATTATATTACATATTATTTGCGTTGTATGTTAAAACAGCTGCTTATGATTCAATAGATACTTAACCCTTAAAACCATTAATTATGTCTAGATTAAGTATTTACGAAACCGGCTGGATTAACCTTGTTTTCGAAAACAGGAACAAAGAATATGGCGCATACCAGTTGCGCCGCGACAGTTCAAAAACTACTGTGATGGCTTTTTTCTCAGGGATTTTATTGATTGCTGCTTTTGGAGTAGTTTTTACATTATCCAATTTATTTGGGAAACCAATAGTCATAGAAGTTGCTCCAACTATTGACGAACCTATTACAGTTACGCCTTATATTGTTCAGCCAGAAAAGCCCAAAACACCTCTAAACACGAGCCAAACAAAAGCACCTCAAGAACCTGCGGTGCTATTGCCAATGGTTGTTTCGGCAACACCAGATGTAATTGCCGATATCCCAACGAATAAAGACATAATAGAAAATCATCTGCTAAATGCAGGAACAGCAGGCGGAACCGGAACAGCCAATACTACCGGAACCATCGAAAATCCAACATTGCCAATAGATGAAAATATTCCCGTTTATGCTACTGCGCTGGACAGACTTCCTGAGTTTCCGGGCGGAATGGATCGATTCTATAATTATGTTGGCAATAATTTTGAAAAACCAGATATCGAAGGTATGAATACAATGAAACTTTTTGTTTCATTCGTGATTGAAAAAGACGGAAGTATGACCAACATTCACGTAAAAAGAGATCCTGGCTATGGTTTGGGCAAAGAAGCCATTCGGGTTTTGAAATCCTTGAGAACCAAATGGACTCCGGGAATGATTGGTTCAAAACCAGTGCGGACTGCTTATGATTTACCGATTACGGTACAAATGGATTAAATTTAAAAACAAAAAGCAGAACCAAAAATTCTGCTTTTTTTATAAACTTATCGAAACAGAAATACTATTTCTTTTTAGTCGTGGTCTTGGTGGTTGTTTTTGTGGTTTTTGTGGTTGTGGTTTTCACAGTGGCTTTTGCTGGAGTTACAACTGCTACTTG
>Ga0208508_1000195_pt1 | contig 16755 bp, 16 predicted proteins | sample LakWasMeta1_LOW4_2_FD_183853 | JGI IMG/M metagenome (GOLD analysis project Ga0208508, IMG submission 183853) | Freshwater sediment methanotrophic microbial communities from Lake Washington under simulated oxygen tension - Sediment Metagenome... | ecosystem: Environmental > Aquatic > Freshwater >...
CGAGCTGCAATGGTAGAGCGTGTTAAAAAACTAAAGTCTGCGCCGATGTCTTGAAAAACAACTTCGCGGTAGTCTGGATGAATTCCATCTTTCATAATAATAGCCTCAGTATTGATTGCCGAATGATACGGCAAAATTATAGTGCGCATTTTTGCGGTAACTCGGCATTATATTTATAAAGCTTAAGCTATGCAAGGTAATTGTTAACGTTGGGTTTTTAGCCTCTGCGCATGCTGTCAAAGAAGTCTGCATTGTTTTTAGTAGACTTGATTTTGTCGAGCAGGAACTCCATCGCCTCGAGGTCGTCCATCGGGTAAAGCAGTTTGCGTAGCACCCAGATTTTTTGCAGAACGTCTTTTTCGATGAGCAGTTCTTCACGGCGTGTACCGGACTTGTTGACGTTGATGGCAGGGTAAATGCGTTTTTCGGCCATGCGGCGGTCAAGATGGATTTCCATGTTGCCGGTGCCTTTAAATTCCTCGTAGATCACATCATCCATACGTGAGCCGGTATCAACCAGTGCAGTTGCGATGATGGTGAGTGAGCCGCCTTCTTCAATGTTACGTGCAGCACCAAAAAAGCGTTTAGGGCGCTGCAGTGCGTTGGCATCCACACCGCCGGTCAACACTTTGCCTGATGAAGGAATCACAGTATTGTAAGCGCGTGCCAGGCGGGTGATAGAGTCCAGCAGAATCACCACATCTTTTTTGTGCTCAACCAGACGTTTTGCTTTTTCCAGCACCATTTCGGCTACCTGTACGTGGCGTGTTGCCGGCTCGTCAAAGGTTGATGCAACCACTTCGCCGTGCACTGAACGTGTCATTTCTGTCACTTCTTCCGGACGTTCGTCAATTAAAAGCACAATCAGAATCACATCGGGGTGGTTTGCGGTAATCGCATGTGCAATGTTCTGCATCATCACGGTTTTACCGCTTTTCGGGCTGGCTACCAGCAAACCGCGCTGGCCTCTTCCAATCGGCGCGATCATGTCAATCACGCGGCTGGTGATGTTTTCTGCACCTTTAATATCGCGCTCTAATTTTAGCGGAATAGTCGGGAACAGCGGCGTCAAGTTCTCGAACAGTATTTTATGTTTCGTGTTCTCTGGTGCCTCGCCATTTACCTGGTCAACTTTTACCAGTGCAAAATAGCGTTCGCCATCTTTGGGAATGCGAATCTCACCCTGAATGCTGTCGCCGGTATGCAGGTTGAAGCGGCGGATTTGAGATGGTGAAACGTAGATGTCATCAGGGCCGGCAAGGTAGGATGTATCCGGTGAGCGCAGAAAACCAAAGCCATCTTGCAAGACTTCAAGTGTGCCATCACCAAAGATGCTGTCCCCCTTTTTTGCCTTGTTTTTAAGAATAGCAAAGATCAAATCCTGCTTGCGCATGCGGCTGGCATTATCGATTTCATTGGCAATAGCCATTTCAACCAACTCGGTTACGGGTAGATGTTTGAGGTCAGATAGATGCATGAGGTCTCGCTAGAACAAGAATGTGGGAAGTGATTAAAACTATTGATTTAAATACTAGAGGCTTAAAATTTAGTGACTGAAGGAGAATGTGCTTGGTTCTATAGGCTTATTGCAATAAAACCAAGCAATTGAACTTGATGCTAAGCGTAATGGGTTTAGATGTTGCTGTCAATGAAAGCTGTTAATTGTGATTTTGATAATGCGCCAACTTTAGTGGCTTCAACGTTGCCATTTTTAAACAGCATCAGGGTTGGAATGCCACGGATGCCGTATTTAGGCGGTGTTTGCTGGTTGTCGTCAATGTTCAGTTTCGCTACTTTGAGGCGGCCAGCGTATTCTTTAGAAATTTCATCTAAGATTGGTGCAATCATTTTGCATGGACCACACCATTCAGCCCAGTAATCGACCAGGACTGGGATTTGCGATTGTAATACGTCTTGTTCAAAACTCGCATCGCTAAGGTGTGTGATGTGTTCGCTCATGGTAAAACCTCTAAAATTGAATAATTCTTAAGTAATAAACTCGTATCGTAACGAAAAAAAATGGTTTAGTGAAGTATCAAATGCCAGTTGCTGATTTTAAAGTTGCATCGACATCTTTTAAACTACATTTAAATTGCTCACAATATGTTTTTTATGTCAGCCCTGATTATGGTTCTGCTGAACTTTGGACTGATAGTTAAGGATTGAAACTATACTGCATCCGTTCAACAAAATGGGTGCGCTCAACAAGTTTAGTCAAGGTGACCTGTCTTCTGGTGTTGTTATAGGTGATTGTTAACTGGCGGCCTGCATCGTAAGTACCTCTGGGTGCGATGATGGTTGCCGGCTGTTTAACGGCACTGATTTCCGGCAGCAGGAGAATATGCTCATCATTTTGCTGGTGTTGTATGCGGGCTATAGCTGCACGCGCCTGCGGTGCGATGAGTTCTACGCCTATATCCAGCCTGTCGCGTGTGCCACAATTTGCCCAGCGTACAAAACCAATAGACCAGTTTGCTTCATTGTTTGCTTTTATGCTGACCAATGCACCGAGGCATATGTTCTTTTCTGCAGTATGGTGGCGACGAATTGCCATGCCGGATGCACTGATGTTAAGGATCTTCCAGCGTGATGGCGTTACTTGTGCAAGGTTTAAGGTATTTAATTCATTAATGGTTTGTAGATTTGCTTCGCTTGATACGGTGCTGATAACCCGATGTATGCTCGGAATACCGGTAACCAACTCGATGTCGCCATTTTTCAGTGAGCGGCTGAAAATGCGTTTGGGGGTAATGCCCCAGTTTTTGATGAGATGCGTCAGTAGTTCGATGTAATTGTTTCTATTTACACTGGCGGGAATGCTGCCATTTTTAGGCAGCTGCTTGTTTTGCAGGTCTTTCAGATCCTGATGTATGGTGAATACCAGATCAATGGTTTGCAGCAGGATATCGGTAGTCGGGTCAGGTTCTTCTTTTTGCTTGCTATAAGGCGTAGGTGGATTATTGGAACTCAGGTTGATTACAAATGTGCCAGATGAGTGTTCCAATGCTGCAATCCCGCTGATGAACGCCAACTTGATATGGTGTGTCAGATATTCTGCAGCCAGGCTGATTTCCTGCTGTGCCAGTTGCTGTGGTTCAGCCAGCGACATTAATAGCGCATGCTTGTAGGCATTCTCTATAGTGTTGAGTGTCGATATTGAAGTCTGGTATCGGTCTTGTTCCGATGACATATCCATGTTCTGCACTCCAAGCTGTACAGCGCAGAAATATAGTTGATGCAAGTCGCTCCAGATATGGCTGGGTGGAATGAAATAGGTTTGGTAGAGTACTAATGCATGTTCGGATACGGCATGGATTGCACGGTGTATTGCCAGCGCTGAACTCTTGTCAGTGCCAAGTTTGATTAACTGATTCTGTAGATCTATTAATGCCAGTTTGTAGCCATAACCAAGCTCAGACCATAGGGATTCAGTGGCTGATGCAGCCGCACGGGCTTTGTCTTGCAAGGGGAGTGTTGAATTTATGTAATCTTCAGACAGCAGCTGTATTGTGCTGATTATAAAAGGTCGATAACTATCAAGAGCCTGTAATCGGGCACCAGCTGATATTTTCTGGCTGTTGAGCGTTTCCAGTTCGCCACGCATATGTGTAGCCAGGTCTAGCGGGTGCTCAGTTTTTAAATCCCGCAATGCCTGCTGGATTTTCTGAGGTTTTGTCTCCGCAATGAAAACAGGATCGTCCTTTAAAACTGGTATGTTGAGCTTTAGTGTCATTTTTAATTTTTTCACATCAATCAAATCAGTCATACGATTGTATGATAATGCTAACGGCTAGACCAGTATATATGCGATTATTAATTACATTTCTGAAAACATCGCGCTAATCAATTTCATTTTGTTACTAAATTCCAAGATTATGAAAAAAATTGTAGTTATATTTTTTATTTTATTTTTCAGTCAGGTTGTGCTGGCCGAAAATAGCCTTAAGAATAATTTCCTGTTAAAGGATACGGCTGGAGTTAAGCATCAGCTATCAGGCTATAAAGGTAAGTGGGTGCTGGTTAACTATTGGGCTACCTGGTGTCCACCGTGCCTGGAAGAGGTGCCGGACTTGGTGAATCTGTATGACCAGCATAAGCAAAAGGATCTGATGGTATTAGGTGTTGTTTTTGATTATAAAGATGTGGGTGAGGTTAAATCCTACGTGGATGATATGCTGATGTCTTACCCGATAGTGCTGGGTGACGACAGTGTGATTGCGCAGATTGGTTCAGCTGACGTATTGCCGACGACTTTCATTTATAACCCGCAGGGTGCGCTGGTTAAAGTGAAGCGCGGTATAGTGAGCCGTGAATACATTGAAAAAATGATTACAACTGGTAAAAAATAAGCTGTAGCGGGTTCGCTACAGCTTGGTGTATCGGTTGGTGCTGGTTTATTGCGGTACTGGAATGCTGTTGCCTGCGCCATCAAGAACATTGAGCTGGTTTTCTTCTGCAAAGTGCATCAGCTGTGTAAATCCTTCAGGGTTGACGACCTTTAATTTAAGGTCAACAGCCAGGCAGCGCACGCCATTGACTACCCTTGGTTTCAGGTAAGGGGAGTATTTCAGCTTGCGGTCTTCACCAAAAGTGGCGTAGGTGCTGCACATACGGTCTACCCAGTCGCTAGGGCGGAAAGGTTTGCCTGCACGTGTGTTGCCTTCAATGATGATTTCGTTAGTTTGCGGTGTTGATGTTTGTTCTGAACTCATTTGTGTATTTACCATGATGATGCCGCGGACGGCCTGAAGATATTAGGCATTATAACATTTGCATTACCGATACTTCATTACAGTTTTTGTATCTAAATCAATATATTCAGGCCGTATCAGCTGATACGGCCTGATGCTATTGATTTGCCTTGTTTCGGAGCAGCACCAGTTGGGGCGCGTTTCCGGTTAAAGCTTAAGGCATGTATTCAAAGACTTTGACTACTCTGCTTACGCCTGATGTGTTGCGGGCAATTTCTACAGCGTCATCCGCTTCTTTGTGAGTAACGTAGCCCATCAGGTAGACCACGCTGTTCTCGGTGACCACTTTTACATAATTTGCCTGGAAGCGGTTCTCGGTAACAAACTGCCCTTTTACCTTAGAAGTCAGGTAACTATCGTTAGTGCGTGAACTGATGGTGGTTTTAGGGCCTATGGCTAATTCATTGGTAACGCTGCGTACGTTTTCAATCGCCTGCATCATTTCACCTGCTTTGGCTTTGGTTTTTGCGTCAGGCACTTCACCTGTCAGCAGTACATTGCCTTTGTAGCTGGTGATGTTGACGTGAGATGCCTCGCCCAAGTTATCATAAATATTTTTTGTGGCTTTCAGCTCGATGTTTTCATCTTCAACATAAGTGCCGGCGGTACGCCTGTCTGCTGCCATGGAGCCGCCAGCTGCCGCGCCACCTACAACAACCGGAACGCATGCGCTGATTTGGGATACGAGTGCGAGTGCTACTAAGAGTTTTAAGGAAGGTTTCATTATGGACGTCCTTTGTGTGAGTGTTTCTGGTGATTCAGTGTGAAAAAATTAAAAAGCATTTTGCAGCCATTCTACTGCGTTCATGTCGATTGCATGCATTAAAACTGCATCAAATCGGCAATTCGAGTCGCCATGGGTTTGCAGGTAACGCTCAGCGGTGCGTTTGAGTTTTTGTTGCTTAGCCTCGCTGATGCTCATTGCAGCGCCGCCAAAATTGGCATTGCTGCGCAAGCGTACTTCAACAAATACCAGCGTCTTGCCATCGCGCATAATCAAATCGATTTCGCCGTATTGGCAGCGAAAGTTCCTTTCAATGAGTTTGAGTCCCTTGCCTTGTAAGAAAGTTGCAGCAAGCTGTTCTGCTGCGTTTCCAAACTGTAGATGCTGGGGCTGTTCTTTAATAGGCATCTGGTTCTTCAGTTGCTCTGGCACTTCGGTTACTCAGCCACTACGCCGTTGTAGGTGAATTTCCCCAGCGACAGCTGGCGTTTCATATTGCCTGATTTATCAATGGCCAGTGTGCCGGTTAAACCATTGATGATAACGTCACTGCCGGCAGTCCGTTGACCTGCCACGAGTAATTGCAGGCTATCAACGCCCAGTGCATACCACCGCAGCAATTCATTTGAGCCAAGGTTTGCATCTGCCAGGCTGTAATCGGCGCTATCCTGATTGTTTTTCAGCAAAAACGGAATATCAACAAAACGCAGGGCATTCAGGGCTGGCTCCAGCAGCGACGGGTCTGTATTTTGATTGATGCATGAGAATGCCATGGTGGGTGTACTGATGTCGAGGTAGGGCCTGATTATGCGGGCTTCAGGCGCGGTGGTTGCCAGCAGTACCATGTCATGAGGTATGCCGGCAATCTTTGATTTCAGGTCCAGTAGCTCAGTGCTATTGGCGCTTATGTTGCCAGGTAGTGTGATGACGTTGAGGGTATCTGTAGTCAGGCCCGATACATCTCTCCATGCCTTTTGAAAGCTTGCAGTCATCAGTTTTGCAGTATAGTTTTCAGAGCTGACAATGGCTATGCGTTGAATGGCGTTAGCTGTGGCAAAGCTTGCTATGCGCTGTGCTTCATCATCCAGAAACAAGCCTATGTGCAGGATGTTGCCGGCGCCGCGCTCGTCTGCTGTCGCGTGCGAGTGGCTGGCGTCGAAGTCAGCAATAATGAAGTAGGCGTTGCCTTCATTCTTTGCAAGCGTCTGGATTTCGCTTATATCCTGTTCACTATCGGCACTTGGGTAGGCTTTTATCTCATTTTTTAAATCGTTCCTGGCCAGTGCGGCGGCAAGCCCCTGCATGAAAGCATCTGCCTTGGATGAGTCAATATCGTTGGCAAGCGGCAGAATCAAGGCAATTGCACCATCTGTGGGCAGGCGGATTTTCGTATTAGCCTGTGCTGCATTGGCCGCCGGCAGGTTCTTGGCAAAATCTGATGCCGGGTGGTCGCCGTAGCTGCTGATCCAGTTCTTGATGCTCGTCCTGTTGTCTTGGTTTCTGGCGGCAAGGCATAAATCGACCCAGCCCTGGAAATGGTTATCTGTATTCTCGCCGCGCATGGCAATCAGCTGATCTTGGTCGAGCCCGTTGAGCAACGCCCATATTTTCTGGTGATTAGCATCTATGCCAGATTCTTTGTCACCTGGAGCTGTGCTTGCCATGGCAGATTCCGCGAGCATCAGGTGCTGCAGTGCCTGCAGGGTGTCATCAAGGTTTTTAAATGCGATTGCCAGCTGCTGGTGCAGTGCGATTCTTGCCGCTGCATTCAGTGAGGCGTCTGCCTGTAGCGGCAGCAGCAACAGCATGGCCTTGTCAGTCTGGTTTTCAGCCAGGGCGATGCTGCCTTGCAGCAGTTTTGCATAAGATGATGCGCTGGATATGTTTGCCGCAGCAAGTTTTGCACAGGCGATTTGCGCCTGCTTCAGGCATGATAAGCCGTCAGCAAAATATGCTTCCGGGGCTTTTTTGATTGGCTGCTTTGATGCGGGCGGGGCTGGTTTTGCAGCAGGCTCTGCATACACATTGAAGCTGCTTAATATCAGGGTTATTGCCAAGGCCAGGTAATGCGTCAGTTGGCTTGCATTTCTCATTCTTTTGATACTCCCAATTGACACCACGGTCTTGCCATCATCTCACGTCCTAATAGATTATCTGGGTTAAAATACGCTTAATTTACTTTAAAAGGCATCACGCTTTGCATAACTCGGGCATATTATATGTTGTCGCTACCCCAATTGGAAACCTGCAGGATATTACGCTGCGGGCGCTGGATATTCTTAAAAGCGCAGATGCCATTGCAGCAGAAGATACGCGCCATACCTCCGGCCTTTTGAATCATTTTGGCATCAGCAAAAAACTGATTGCCGTGCACGAGCATAACGAGCACCAGTCTGCCGAAAAATTGCTGGTGCAATTGAATGCGGGTGAAAATATCGCGCTGGTGACCGATGCCGGTACGCCTGGTATCAGTGACCCCGGCGCTGTGGTGGTTGATCTGGTGCGGAAAGCCGGGGTTAAAGTAGTGCCGGTACCCGGTGCCAGTGCGGTTATCGCGGCGTTATCGGCATCAGGTATCACACAAAACGGCTTTCTGTTTCATGGTTTTTTGCCTGCGAGCGGCGCTGCCAGGCGCAAACAGCTTGAAGCACTTAAAGCGCAGACGGTAACGCTGGTGTTTTATGAGGCGCCGCACAGGATTCTGGAATGTGTTGCCGACTTAAGCCAGGTGCTGGGGGCGGATCGCCGCATCACCTTTGCACGTGAACTCACCAAGACTTTTGAAACATTCTATAGCTGCAATCTTGGTGAGGCTCTTGCCTGGCTGGAAGCTGACACCAACCAGCAGCGCGGTGAGTTTGTGCTACTGGTGGAAGCACCTCTATTTAAAGAAGCCGATGCAATCCCCGAAGAGGCCGTACGTGTGTTGAAATTGCTGCTGGCTGAACTGCCTTTAAAACAGGCGGTAAAGCTGGCAACAGACATTACGCAGCTTAAAAAGAATGATTTATACGAATTTGCACTTCAATTGAAAAATGAATCGAAACACCATGAATAAAATTACCATTACCCGCCCGGATGACTGGCATTTACATTTAAGAGATGGCGCTGCGCTGAAGGCCGTGCTGCCCGACACGGCAAAACAGTTTGCCCGCGCGATTGTGATGCCGAACCTGCGGCCGCCGGTGACCACTACTGAACTGGCGCTGGCGTATCGCGAGCGGATTCTTGCAGCCTTACCGGCCGGCATGCGCTTTGAGCCATTGATGACTTTGTATTTAACCGATAACACGACTGCTGAAGAAGTCATCAAGGCCAAGGCAAGTGGCTTGGTACATGGCGTGAAACTTTACCCGGCTGGGGCTACTACCAATTCAGATTCTGGTGTTACCAGCCTGGATAAATGTGCAAAAGCATTGGAAGCGATGGAAAAAGCCGGGCTACCGCTGTTGGTGCATGCTGAGGTAACCGACAGCGATATCGACGTGTTTGACCGTGAGTTGGTGTTTATCGAGCGTCACATGATTCCGCTCTTGAAGAAATACCCGGCTTTGAAAATCGTGTTTGAACATATCACCACCAAAGATGCGGCAGATTTTGTAGCGCTGGCACCGGCGAATGTGGCGGCCACCATTACCGCACATCATTTACTGATGAACCGCAATGATATGTTTAAAGGCGGCATTCAGCCACACCACTACTGCCTGCCAGTATTGAAGCGTGAAAGCCATCGCGTGGCGCTGGTGAAAGCTGCAACCTCAGGCAGTGCCAAATTCTTTTTGGGCACAGATAGTGCGCCGCATGCCAAACACACCAAGGAAGCCGCCTGCGGCTGTGCCGGCATGTACACGGCGCGTACGGCAATGGAGCTCTATGCAGAGGCGTTTGAAGCTGCCAATGCACTGGATAAGCTTGAAGCTTTTGCCAGCTTCAATGGTGCGGATTTTTACGGCTTGCCGCGGAATACGGAGCAGGTTACTTTGGTTAAAGAAAGCTGGAAAGTGCCGGGGAGCTTGCCTTATGACGGGGATGTGTTGGTGCCGTTGCGGGCGGATCAGATGGTGCATTGGAAACTAGAAAATTAAGGAAGAGGTTTTTTTATTTTAGGAATTTAGAAGGATTTCAAGCATGAATGAAAAAATCGAACAAATAAGAGTGTTACTTGACCAACTTGAAAGCGACACTGGGGATGTTGAGGCTCTTCAATTTTCGAAAAACTACAATGCTTTGGAGTTGCCAGCTATTGTTAGTGCAATAGTAGACTTTCTTCATCCAATTCTTACACCATATGAAATAGCTGTTTATTGGTATCTTTTCAACAATTCTATTGTTAAAACTGGTGAGCAATTTGTTCGAGCAAGCACGCGGGGTTTGAGCGCCATTGCTAAGTCGGCTAGTGGTAAATCTGACGATTTAAGTTATGGCGTAATTAAGAAAATTCTCGATTCCTTGAAAGAAAAAAATGTTATTTCTGTAGTAGGTGATACAAATAGAGATGGCACGCTTTACAAAGTATCAATCCCTGATGAAATCGCAGGATGTAAGGCATTGATGGAAAAGTCCTTGTCTGTTCAAGTTGAAAGTATCAATCTTCATAAAGAGTTGGATTTTTATAACTTCCAAGAGAATCGCTATAAAGTGTTCGAAAGGGATGGGTACAAATGCCATTATTGTCAAAAGCAACTTACAAGATTTAGTGCAACGCTAGACCATATTCAACCTGTTTCAAAAGGTGGTGATAATTCATTTGATAATCTTGTTACAGCATGTTTGCATTGTAATGCAGAGCGAGGAAATAAGCCTTTTATGGATTTTGTTACAAGGTGAATTGTGCTTTTGTAATTGGTCGCTCGCGCGCGACTGGCGAGTTTCTTTCTTTTGCTTAGCCAAAAGAAAGAAACCAAAGAAAAGGCTACCCCCTCCCGCTTGTTTCCTGTGCTGCTCATCATCATGGGCGTCAATCGGAAACTCGCCCAATAAAATCTTTGGGCTCAAACAGCCGATTACCGAAAGCTCCCATAATGCTTGCGCTGCTCGGCGCGGTAGCAGGGGATATAAACCACACGGAATTCTCACTGTCGCTTGTTGCTGCTTGAAAGTATCTCAAATCCTGTCATTCCAGCGTAGGCTGGAATCCAGTGTCTTTATTCTCAACTTCAGCTGGAATGATGGTGCAGCGTGTTAAAATGCATATGAAGCTGGCTAGACAGTCGCCGCTCACGCAAGTGGGGGGAGGAAAGTCCGGGCTGCATAGAGCGGGATGACGGCTAACGGCCGTCCGCTGAAAGCCGCAAGGTATAAGGCGAGGAATAGGGCCACAGAGACGAGTCGGTTCGACCTGCGAGCGCGCTTTTTAGCGAGCTTGCGGCGAAACGGGTGAAACGCGGTAACCTCCATCTGCAGCAAGACCAAATAGGCTGGCATTGACGTGGCTCGCGTTGCCAGCGGGTAGGTTGCTCGAGCGTACAAGTAATTGTGCGCCTAGATGAATGACTGTTACGCGCAGCAATGCGCGACAAAACCCGGCTTATCGGCCAGCTTCAATTTTTAATTCTTGATTTGTCCACGAACAACACAAAAAGCACGAAAATAAAATTCAAACCGTTGCGATAGGCTTTTAGGTTGAAAATATTTCGTACAGAGGTCTTGTTAGTATGTTTTTTGTAAAAGGTTTTGTTCGTGCTTTTTGTGTTGTTCGTGGACAAGGTTTTTTCAAGCGGACTTGTTCCATATTTCCCTGCTCCTACAATTCAAATGCTTCTGTAAGCATTCTCACACTCTACATTCACACAATTTTGTATGTGCTTAATTTATAACGATTTTATATTTAGCACAAAAATGCGCTAAGTCATTGACCTATAAAGAAAAAATACTAAAAAAGGGCTTGCATTACGCTTTTTTTTTATCTATAGTGCAGATTAGTGGGGAAAAGTGGGTTTTTGTGGGGAATTGCCCATTGAGTTATCCAAAGTTAAATGGTTTACCAAGGTTAAAAAGTTTTAAAAGTGTTCTGGGTGTTTAGCAACTACTAAGGGTTTGTTGAATAGGGCATTAAGGTACTGCAAGGCGGTTCCCCATTTTTTATTAGGCGGCTTGGTTTGATTCTCATCATTTGGTGAGCGAATCTTTAAGGAAAATAACAGGCGTATGTTTCGCGGTGCAACATCATTAAGTTTGGATGCCAAAAGCAGAATCGCTGTGCCGACAAAGCACAGGGAAGCCCTGCAGCTTGAGTGCGCCGGTAACTTGGTGCTCACAGCGCATCCGCATCGTTGCCTGCTGTTGTATCCACAGCCTGCGTGGGAGCCGATTCAGTCTAAATTGATGGCGCTGTCATCTTTTGACAAGCAGTCAAGTGCCTTGCAGCGTTTGCTGGTAGGTTTTGCTGAAGACGTAACACTTGATAGCGCCGGCCGTGTGCTGGTTTCACCGGCTTTACGTGATTTTGCCGGTTTGGGTAAAGAGGTGATGCTGGTAGGCCAGGGCAGCCACTTCGAGTTGTGGAGCATGGAAGCATGGCGTGCACAGCTGGAGCAGGTAATGCAGGGTGATGGTTTCGCCATGCCTGCGGAATTAGAGGGATTCTCGCTGTGACTAAGGGCGTCCGCAGCGCGCCCACCAAAGCATCATTGTCTCTAAAAAAAGCGTCTTCCAAAGAAACGGGTCTGGAAGGGCTAAGTGAATTAGAAAAGTATCCCTTAGAAGTGTCAGCATTAAATTCAAACATGGAAGCATCACCATCAGCAAACCCGCACATTACGGTGTTGTTGGATGAAGCCGTCCATGCCTTATCCGTTAAGCCTGATGGCATCTATGTAGATGGCACTTTTGGCCGTGGCGGACATTCAAGAAAAATCTTATCGCAATTGGGCGCCAATGGCCGCCTGATTGCATTTGATCGCGACCTCACTGCGATTGAATCCGGTAAGGCAATCAGCGACTCGCGTTTTTCCATCATTCATAGCCACTTTGCTTCTATGCAGGCAAGGCTGGCTGATATCGGCGTGACCCAGGTGGACGGCATTCTGCTGGACCTGGGTATTTCATCGCCGCAGATCGATGATGCGGAGCGCGGTTTCAGTTTTAGATACGATGCGCCGCTGGATATGCGCATGGATCAAAGCAGTGGTCAAACAGCGGCAGAATTTCTTGGCCGTACAACAGAGCAGCAGTTAGCGGAGGTTATAAAAAATTATGGTGAAGAACGGTTTGCTAAGTCGATTGCAAGGGCGATTATTAAGGAGCGCAATGACGGGCGCGCCATCACCACTACTGGGCAACTTGCCCAGGTCGTGGCAAACACAGTCACGCGGTTTGAGCCAGGGCAGAACCCAGCTACGCGCACATTTCAGGCTTTACGGATTTTCGTCAATCAGGAGCTTGAGGAACTATCGCTAACTCTGCCGCAGTGCCTGGCTTTACTGAAGCCGCAAGGCAGGCTGGCTGTGATCAGTTTTCATTCGCTTGAAGACCGCATCGTGAAGCAGTTTGTCCGCGGCCAGGAAAATCGTGATGACCTGCCGTCTAATTTTCCGGTGCGCGCTGCTGATTTGCCGCAGCCCAAGCTGGTAAGTGTGGGCAAGGCTATCAAGCCGGGTGCACAGGAAGTGAAGGCTAACCCACGTTCACGCAGTGCAGTGCTGCGCGTGGCAGAAAGGACGTCGGTAGCATGACGCGCCTTAACCTTATTCTTTTCTTTGCGCTGATGTTTTCAGCCTTGGGCCTGGTGAATGCCCAGCACAAGGCGCGCAAACTCTATATTGAGCTTGAGCAGCTGAATCAATCGGAAAAACAGTACAACCAGGAATACGGCCAGTGGCAGCTGGAGCAGAGTACCTGGGCGATGCATTCACGCATAGAGCAGATTGCTTCGCAGCAATTGCAGATGCAGGTGCCTGATGCAAAAAGAATTCAGATTGTGACGCTGGCTAAAGCCCCGGCTGCGCTACCGGCCCAGCCGCAAAGCGGGGTGGCTAAATAATGGCAATACCATTGGCCCCTGTGGTTGTAAAACTGCCAGCATGGCGCCGCCGCATTTTGCTGGTGCTGGTGCTGTTCGGGTTTGCTGCACTACTTGGGCGCAGCCTGTACCTGCAGAGCTTTCATAAGCGCTTTTTGCAGGAAAAAGGCGATGCCCGCTACAACCGTACGCTGGTGCTGCCATCGCAGCGCGGCAAGATCACTGATAGATATGGTGAGCTGCTTGCTATCAGCTCACCGGTAGAATCTGTATGGGCCAACCCGTCAGACGTGAAGATAGACCCTGCGCAAACCCAGAAGATTGCCAGCCTGCTGGGCATGAAAGCCGATGTGGTCGGCAAGAAACTTGAAAACAGCGAGCGCGAGTTTGTGTACCTGAAGCGCCGTATCTCGCCTGAGCTGGGTGCGGAGATTATGAAGCTGGGTGTGCCCGGCATCTATCTGCAGCGTGAATACAAGCGTTATTACCCGGCAGGAGAAGTGACTGCACACCTGGTCGGTTTTACCGGTATTGATGACCAAGGCCAGGAAGGCTTTGAGCTCACGATGAATAAAACGCTGTCTGGCAAAAGCGGCAGCCGCCGTGTGATTAAAGACCGTGCCGGCCATATCATTGAAGACCTGGAGGCTGTAAAAGTGCCGCAGGATGGCCACGATGTGGTGCTGTCTATCGACCGCAGAATCCAGTATCTGGCGCATCGCGAGCTGACCAAGGCGGTTGAACAGTACAAGGCAAAAGCGGGTGCTGCCGTGGTGCTGGATGCCAAGACCGGCGAGGTGCTGGCTATGGCGAACATTCCGACCTATAACCCGAACAATCCGGTCAATATTCAGGGTAAATCACGTAACCGTGCGATTACCGATGTATTTGAGCCAGGCTCTACCATGAAGCCGGTGACTGCGGCTGCGGCTTTGGAAAGCGGTAATTTTAAGCCGGATACGAAAATACAGACCGCGCCGGGTTATATGAGCATAGGCCCGGCGACGATTCATGATGCGCATCCGCATGGTGTGCTGAGTGTGGCCGAGGTGATACAGAAGTCATCTAACGTGGGCTCTGCCAAGATGGCTCTGACGCTGGACCGCCAATATATGTGGGGTGTGTTCAACCAGATCGGTTTTGGTACAAAAACCGGCATCGGTTTCCCCGGTGAATCTGCTGGCAGGCTACGCAACTACAAGACATGGCGCCCGATTGAGCAGGCAACCATGTCTTATGGCCACGGCATCAGCGTGACTTTGCTGCAGCTGGCACGCGCTTATACCGTGTTTGCAAATGACGGCGAGCTGAAGCCGGTATCTTTGCTGAAGATAAAAGATGCACCTGTCGGTACGCAGGTTTTTACCGCCGAAACGGCACATCACGTTAAAGACATGCTGGAGATGGTGGTGCTGCCGGGCGGTACCGCACTGAAGGCACAGGTGCTGGGTTACCGTGTTGCGGGCAAGACCGGGACTACAGTCAAGCTGGGCGACCATGGCTACGAAAAGAACAGGTATGTGGGTTCATTTGTGGGTATGGCGCCGGCATCAAATCCACGCCTGATCATGGCGGTGATGATCGATGACCCTAGCAGTGGCGAATACTACGGCGGTACTGTTGCGGCACCTGTGTTCAGCGCGGTGATGACAGATGCGCTGCGCATGCTGGCGATACCACAGGATGCGCCGAACACAAATGTAGTGATTCCGAATGATGCTGAAGACGTGAAGGAGAGCATATGAGTCTGCTCACTTCATTTAACCGCAAATTCAGCACCATTACGGCAGATAGTCGCAAGGTGCAGGCCGGTGCACTATTCCTGGCGTATCCAGGCGTGCATAGTGACGGCCGTAACTACATTGCGCAAGCCATTGAGGCAGGCGCGGCAGGTGTAGTCTGGGATGACAAGGATTTTGCCTGGAATCCTGCATGGCAGGTCAGTAACGCAGGTGTTAGCGACCTTAAAGCCCAGGCTGGTGAGATTGCCGCTGAATACTACGGCAACCCGTCACAAAAACTGCGTATGGTCGGGGTGACCGGCACTAACGGCAAAACTTCAGTGAGCCAGTGGATTGCACAGGCGCTGTCTGCTTTAAACCAGAAGGCTGCGGTAATCGGCACTATCGGTAATGGTTTTGTAGGTGGCAACGGTGTTGTGGATGCACTGTCAGTAGCCAGCAATACCACGCCCGATGCCATTCTGTTGCAGCAGATGCTGGCCGATTTTGCAGCGCAAGGCGCCAAAGCGGTAGCGATGGAGGTGTCTTCACACGGGCTGCATCAGGGGCGGGTGAACAGCGTTAAATTTAATGTGGCAGTGCTCACCAACCTGAGCCGTGACCACCTGGACTACCATGAAACCATGGAAGAGTACGCAGCAGCCAAGGCGCTCTTGTTCTCATGGCAGGGCCTGGGTATGTCTGTGATTAATGCAGATGATGCGTTTGGCCAGCGCCTGATAGGCAAGCACGAAGCCGAAAGTAAGCCGTTACTCACCTACGGGCTGAACCAAGGTGAGGTGCGCGGTACCAGCCTGCAATTGCATCAGCAAGGGTTGTCTATGCAGGTAAGCACACCACAAGGCAATGCTGTGGTGAACGCGCCGGTGCTGGGCCGCTTTAATGCCTATAACGTATTGGCAGTGCTGGCAACCCTGCTGGCACTTGATGTGAGCCTGCCGGAGGCAGTGGCGGCTATTGCACAAATTAAACCGGTAGCAGGCCGCATGCAGCAGTTTGGCGGCAATGGCAAGCCTCTGGTGGTGGTGGATTATGCCCACACGCCAGATGCACTGGAAAAAGTACTGGCAACTTTGCGTGAGCAGGTGGCAGGTAAATTGATTTGCGTATTCGGCTGCGGCGGTGACCGTGATGCAGGCAAGCGCCCATTAATGGGTGCTGTAGCTGCGAAATTGGCAGACCAGGTGATTGTGACCTCGGATAACCCGCGCAGCGAAGACCCTGCAGCTATTATCCGGCAGGTAGTAGGCAGCATGGATAAAGCCTGCACCATCGAGCAGGATCGCGCCGCAGCCATCAGGCTGGCAGTGCAGTCTGCAGATGGCGGCGATATTGTTTTGGTGGCTGGAAAAGGCCATGAGGATTATCAGGAAATGGCAGGTGTAAGAATGCCGTTCAGCGATGTGGCAGTAGCAAAAGCTGCGCTGAATGATTATGAAAAAGTAAATGCAACGATGATGCAGCTGACCGAAGCAGCACGCGTGCTGGGTGCGGAGCTGCTGGGAGCTGACGTTGCATTTGACAGTGTAGGCAGTGATAGCCGCAGCGTTATGCCCGGCCAGCTATTTGTAGCACTTA
>Ga0208508_1000197_pt1 | contig 16679 bp, 13 predicted proteins | sample LakWasMeta1_LOW4_2_FD_183853 | JGI IMG/M metagenome (GOLD analysis project Ga0208508, IMG submission 183853) | Freshwater sediment methanotrophic microbial communities from Lake Washington under simulated oxygen tension - Sediment Metagenome... | ecosystem: Environmental > Aquatic > Freshwater >...
ACATGAGCTCAACAAGATTGCTGACTATCAGCACAAAGCGCGGCACAGCTCTGCTGCTTATCAACCTGCAGCCCATGTAACAGCAGCGGCGATGGCAACAGAACTATGAGTGCAGACTTACCAAGCTTTCAGCGTTACCAGCTGGCGTTTACAGCACGCCTGCGCGACCCGCACAACCAGCCGCCAATTGCTGGGGTGCCCCGTGAACGCATGGCCGTGTATGAAGAGATTGTATTTAACAATTTATTCGAGTCGGTGTCAGCTTGTTTTCCTGTTGCGCAGAGAGTGCTCGGCAAGCGTAAATGGTTAAAACTGACACAGGCTTTTCTGCGTGAGTACTCCGCAAGCACGCCTTTGTTCCGCAAGATACCGGAACAGTTTCTGCACTATCTGCAAACAAATCAGCAAGAACAAGCGCTGCCACCCTATCTGTACAGCTTGTGCCACTATGAATGGGTAGAGCTGTTTGCAGCCTCCGCACCGGAGGATAAACATCATAACGGCGCACACGCATCTGGTAACCTGGCAAAACAGCAGCCTGTATTCACGGCATCCATGCAACTGCTTGATTATGAGTACCCCGTACACAAGATATCGCAGCGCCATAAACCGGAACACAAAGAAAGTACGCAGTTGCTGGTTTATCGCAACGCAGATGACCAGGTTAAATTTATCGAGTTGAATGCTGTGACACACCGCCTGCTTACGCTACTGCAACAACAGGCCATTACAGGTGAGCAAGCACTCACTTTAATCGCCGAGGAGTTACAACATCCGCAACCTGAGAGTATCATTCAGTTTGGCTTAGGGGTACTGGAAGACCTGAGACAACAAGGCGTGATTATCGGCACGCGTTAACAACGAATACTATGAGGTGTTGCTGTGAGTTTTATTCAGGCTTTATTAAACCCCGCAGCTTACCCGCACCCTGTAGCTAAAATCGAGCTCATTGAAACGCACATTTCCTGGGTGCTGCTCACAGGGCCGTTTGCCTACAAAATCAAAAAGAATATCCAGTTCGATTTCCTGGATTTTTCCACACTGGAAAAAAGGCACTTTTATTGCGAGGAAGAGCTACGCCTTAACCGCCGCCTTGCCCCTGAACTCTATCTGCAAGTAGTGCCCATTACCGGCTCAGAAGCCAACCCGAAGATTGGCGGCACGGGTACAGCCTTTGAATATGCTGTAAAAATGCAGCAGTTTGCAACTGACCAGCTGTTAAGCAATGTTGCCGATAACGGGCTGCTTGATGACAGCATCATAGACCAGCTGGCTGACCTGACCGCAGGCTTCCATCGTCATGCAGCTGCTGACACCTCAGAAAGCAGATTCGGCACCCCTGAAGAGACCCAGCACTGGTTTGCAGGCAACTTTTCCCATATCAGGCCATTGATACATGACAAAGGCTTTCTGTCAAAACTGGATCAGCTTGAGCAGTGGGGCGAGCTGACGCTGCAAAACAACACGCCGTTAATGCTGCAGCGCAAACAGCAGGGATTCATCCGCGAATGCCACGGTGACCTGCATCTGGGGAATATCGCCCTGATTGATGGCACAGTAACTGCGTTTGACGGCATAGAATTCAACCCGGGCCTGCACTGGATTGATGTGATGAGTGAAATCGCTTTTGTGGTGATGGACTTGCAGGAACGCGGTTTTAATAAACTAGCCACGCGTTTTTTAAACCGCTATTTGAGCAATAGCGGCGATTATGAAGGCCTGGCCCTGCTGCCATATTATCTTGCTTACCGTGCACTGGTGCGCTGCAAAGTCGCGCTGCTGCGCTGGCAGCAGCATCAGAACCCGCAAGATTACCTTGAAGCTGAAAACTATGTGAACCTGGCTGAGCGTTACAGCGCACCTGGGCGCCGACGCATTATCATCACGCACGGCTTTTCAGGCTCTGGAAAATCCACTTACAGCACAGAGATTGCAGATGCAGCAGACATGGTTCACCTGCGTTCAGACGTTGAGCGGCAGCGCCTGCTGGCAGCGGAGAAACAAGGCAAAAGTGGTGTTAATCAAGGAATCTACAGCACAGATAAGATATTGCTTATCTATCAGCACCTTGCGGGCCTGGCAGCCTCAGTCCTGGCCGCAGGTTATTCAGTATTGATAGACGCGGCATTCCTGCAGGCGGCACAGCGCGACATTTTTTTACGCTTGGCCGCAGCGCAACAGGTCGATTTTCTGATAATGGATTTTTACGCGCCGATAGCGGAATTGCAGCGGCGCATCAGGCACAGGCAGCAGCTGGGGCAGGATGCTTCAGAAGCCACGCTGGAAGTGCTGGCACACCAGCTGAAAACCGCTCAGCCACTGTCAGCTGAAGAACTGAAGAACACTATAAAAGTAGATACGTGTGCGAAAGATGCACTTGAAACGCTGTTGGCCAGCAGCCCATTTAAAGACTTGCTGGCAGCTGAGAACTAAATGCCAGTCTAATCGAAACTGACAGTCTGGGTTTGACGTACATCCAGCGTATCAACCAATGCCTGCTGCTCAGCCGGGCTCATATTCCACCAGGCTTTGATCTCTTCTATCGTCCGATAGCAGCCATGACAATAGCCAGATGCTTCATCGATACTGCAGACACCGATACAAGGGGACAGCACTTCTTCTTGAATAACGTCAGACATACGCTCAACCAGATATAAAAATTATTAACTTAACACGCCATGGCACTGTTTGTATTTCTTGCCGGAACCGCAAGGGCAAGGATCATTACGGCCCACTTTGATGCCATCACGCAGATGCGGCTGTGAAGGCGCATTAACCACATCATCATCTGCAGCAGTGCCTGCCAGTGCTTCATCATAAGATGCATGCTGGTACTGTACGTTCTCAACCTCAACCGGTTTTTCAACGGCCTCTACATCGGCTTCTGTCTTCACCTGCACCAGCATTGTCACTTTAGTGACTTCAGATTTGATTGTATTCAGCAAGCCTTCGAACAGCTCGAATGCTTCACGTTTGTATTCCTGTTTAGGATTTTTCTGCGCATACGAACGCAGATGGATACCCTGACGCAAATGGTCTAAAGCGGCCAGATGTTCACGCCAGTGGTTATCCAGGCTCTGCAGCATCACTGAACGCTCAAACTGGCGCAGGATATCAGCACTGGCCAGCGCTTCTTTCTCAGCATAAGCCTGGTTTGCCGCGTTGATAATATGCTCGCGGATAGTTTCTTCATGCAGGTCAGGATTTTCTTCCAGCATTTTCTGCAGCGGGAGATCCAAACCAAACTCCAGTTTCAATTCACGCTCAAGTGCCGGCACATCCCATAGCTCTTCAACGCTGTCGGGTGGAATATGTGTTGCAATCAAGCTGGCAAGTACATCTTCACGCATGGCGGTAATGGTATCGCCTACATCGGTGGCATCCAGCAGCTCATTACGCTGCTCATAAATCACTTTACGCTGGTCGTTAGAGACGTCATCGTATTCAAGCAGTTGCTTGCGGATATCGAAGTTACGGCCTTCAACCTTACGCTGTGCGTTTTCAATCGCGCGGGTCACCCATGGGTGCTCAATTGCCTCGCCATCCGGCATATTCAGTTTGCCCATGATGGCTGACACGCGGTCAGATGCAAAAATGCGCAGCAGCTGGTCTTCAAGCGACAGATAGAATCGGCTTGAACCTGCATCGCCCTGGCGGCCAGAACGGCCACGCAGCTGGTTATCTACACGGCGTGATTCATGGCGCTCGGTACCCACAATATGCAAACCGCCGGCCGCAAGCACGCCATCATGACGCACTTTCCATTCCGCTTTAAGCTGCGCTACGCGCTCTGCTTTTTGAGCCTCTGTCAGGCTGGCATCCGCTTCAACGGCAGCTATGTCAGTTTCAGGATTACCGCCAAGCACGATGTCGGTACCGCGGCCCGCCATATTGGTTGCAATGGTAATCACGCCAGGACGGCCTGCCTGCTCAATGATGTGCGCTTCACGCTCATGCTGTTTTGCATTCAGAACCTGATGCTCAAGTTTTGCCTCTGTCAGCAATGCTGAAATCAATTCCGAGTTCTCAATTGAAGTCGTGCCCACCAGCACTGGCTGGCCACGTTTCTGGCAATCTTTGATATCTTCAATCACCGCAGCGTATTTCTCACGCGCAGTTCTGTACACTTTATCCATCGCATCTTTACGCTGCATCGGACGGTGGGTTGGAATCACCACTGTTTCGAGGCCATAAATCTGGTTGAATTCGTAAGCTTCGGTATCCGCAGTACCTGTCATGCCGGATAACTTGCTATACATACGGAAATAATTCTGGAAAGTAATGGATGCGAGAGTTTGATTCTCTTTCTGAATCTCTACACCTTCTTTGGCTTCAACTGCCTGATGCAGACCGTCTGACCAGCGACGGCCGCTCATCATACGGCCGGTGAACTCATCCACGATCACAATCTCGCCATCACGCACCACATAGTGCTGGTCACGATGATAAAGATTGCGTGCGCGCAGTGAGGCATACAGATGGTGCACCAGAGTGATGTTGGAAGCCTCGTACAGGCTAGAACCTTCCGCCAGCAAGCCGGCTTCTGTCAGCAGCTGCTCTGCATGTTCATGGCCCTGCTCAGACATCACGACGTTCTGTCCTTTTTCATCCACCCAGAAATCACCCACGCCTTCTTCTTCAGTTTGCGCAACAAGCTTGGCCGCAACCGCATTGATCTGGTTGTAAAGCGCAACGCTGTCATCAGCCTGGCCTGAAATGATTAGCGGCGTACGTGCCTCATCAATCAGGATAGAGTCAACTTCATCAATCAGCGCATAGTTCAGGCCACGCTGCACGCGCTCTTCACGGCTGTACACCATGTTGTCACGCAGATAGTCAAAACCGTATTCGTTATTGGTACCGTAGGTAATATCAGCCTCATAGGCCAGACGCTTGGCTTCATGCGTCATTTGCGACAAATTGATGCCGATAGACAAACCGAGGAAATTGTAGAGCTTACCCATCCACTCGGCATCGCGCTTGGCCAAATAGTCATTCACGGTAATCACGTGCACGCCCTTGCCGCTTAGGGCATTCAGGTACGCCGGCAAGGTAGCAACCAGCGTTTTACCTTCACCGGTACGCATCTCGGAGATTTTGCCTGCATTCAGCACCATGCCGCCGATAAGCTGAACGTCGAAATGGCGCATACCCAGCGCGCGGCGGCTGCCTTCACGCACCACGGCAAATGCTTCTGGCAGCAACTTGTCAAGGCTTTCACCATTTGCGTAACGCTGCTTGAATTCAGCGGTCTTGGCTCTCAGCTCATCGTCACTCAGTGCTTGCATCGCAGGCTCTAGCGCATTGATCTGTTGAACTTTCTGCGCGTATTGTTTAACAAGCCTTTCGTTACGGCTACCGAATAATTTTTTGAACAACGTGGATATCATGAAATGAGTGACTTTCCGCTAGAGGATGAAGCTTTGTGGTTAGTTTATGAATCAAATATGGGATTGTAATCTTGAAATACAGGACATTTAATCAAATATACTGAATTACGCTGAATTTAGTGTGTTTCGCTTTTACCTTCTTGGGTTGCCGTACTTTTAAATCTTGAGTGCAGTACTTTAATACCGGTTAATCTTGATTACAGTCAGTTGCTTGCCTTTAAATACTTTCTTGGATCCAATGGATTGCCCGCCAGCCTGATTTCGTAATGCAGATGCGGCCCGGTAGAACGCCCTGTACTACCGACCTCAGCTATTTTCTGGCCTTTCTCTACACGCTCGCCTGCTTTTACAAACAGTTTCGACGCATGCGCATAACGGGTTTCCAGGCCAGAGCCGTGATCAATTTTCACGATTTTACCATAATCAGGCGTCTGCTCGGCAGTTGAGACTATACCGCCTGCCGCAGCATAGATAGGGGTACCGGTCTCGGCAGTAAAATCCAGCCCTTCGTGAAATGCTTTCTGGCCGTTAAATGGATCGAGGCGCCAGCCAAAACTTGATGAGTTGAACGCAACCGCAACAGGGCTGCTGTTAGGCAGTGTGTCTTTCAATACGCTCTGCTGCAAAAGCTTTGCCTCGATATTGCTCAAGTTCTCGGTGCTGACCTCAATCTGCGCCATCAGCTGGGCAATCTCTTTCTGCAGTTCAAGCTCGGACAACGGTGCACTGCGCACCAGCGGGCCACCGCGATTCGCCTCTAGAGGTTTATCTGATATCGGATTACCAAGCACGCGTCTGGTTTCGGGCTTAGAGTCAGCAGCACTACGGGTCAATTTCTTATCCGAAGCCAGCTTTTCCAAACGTTCACTTTGTGCATCCAGACGCATCATGCGTGCCTGCATCTCGCCCAGCTGCAGCGCATAAGCATCAAGATGTTTCTGCGGGTTATTAAATGAAAAACGCAGTTGGCTGGGAATCAGGGATTTAACACCCTTTTGTGCATTGTGTTCCTGTGGCACAATCAGCACCATTGCAAGCAACACTGACAAAAACACGAGCACCACTAAAATCAGGGCTACTTGCAGCACTGAAAGTGTCCTGGCCTTTGCCATATTATTTGAGACTACAATGATATTCATACCACCCCTGGCCACTACCGGCGCCTACTAGCAAACCATGCAGCGATTTAACACAATACTCAAGCAACCTGAACTGAACATGCTTAACGCACGTAACAAGCAGACTCAGGCCGCACAAAAAATCTGGGAAGCAATTGCCCCTGACAACCTGGCTAAATTCAGCCATGCAGACAGCATTAAAGGCCAGCAATTCACCGTGTTTGCCGACAACAGCGTTGTTGCCGCCAAAATCAAGCTTTTGACACCTAGCTTATTGATTAAGCTAGAAAAGCAAGAGTGTGAAGTTACTTCAATTCGCGTAAAAGTGCAAGTAAAATCTAGCCCGCTACCCAAGGCAAAACCCTCCAAGAAACTAAGCCCCATCGCGGTCGAGCAGCTAAAACAACTGAGTAAAAAACTATCAGGCACGACACTGGGCGAGGCACTCAGCAAGCTCATCAAAAACGCCAATTGAATTAAATTCCAGCCGTCGCAACGCCTGATTGCGCCGGCTATTGTGAGCACAGTTTAATAATGCAATAATGGGTCACCGTTACAAATTATTAACACTGTTTTCGGAAGGCCGATGCGCGCAAAGGCAAGTTCACAGTAGGCAAAGTTCAGCATTCAGCAGCATCAGCCTTATGTTTTATCAGCAACAAATGTTTAGCACTTGGTTTCAATTTCATACTAGTTTTATTTTGACGTTTTACAGCAGCTTTCAAGTGACGTAATCAATAAAAATTTAGATAGGGAGAAGTCATGTCAGTCGAACTAATGGTTGCCATAGGCGCTGCGATCCTCGCGGTACTGTATGGTGCAGTAATGAGTAAATGGATTTCAGGCTTACCCGCTGGCAACGCACGCATGCAGGAGATAGCCAGCGCTATTCAACAAGGTGCTGCCGCTTATCTGGCCCGCCAATATAAAACCATCACCATCGTAGGCATCATCCTCGCAATCCTCATCAGTATTTTCCTGAATATCACCACAGCCATCGGTTTTGTTGTCGGCGCAGTGCTTTCCGGCGCTTGCGGCTTTATCGGCATGAATGTATCAGTTAAAGCCAATGTGCGAACTGCACAGGCTGCTACCAAAGGTATCGGCCCGGCGCTGGATGTTGCGTTCAAAGGCGGCGCGATTACAGGTATGCTGGTGGTAGGCTTAGGCCTGCTCGGTGTCGCAGGCTTCTATGCCTTTTTGGGCGGCGAATCAGCCACTGACCTGAACCCCCTTATCGGGCTTGCTTTCGGCTCTTCCCTAATTTCAATCTTCGCCCGGCTGGGCGGCGGCATCTTCACCAAGGGTGCAGACGTTGGCGCTGACCTAGTAGGCAAGGTTGAAGCCGGCATTCCTGAAGACGACCCACGCAACCCAGCCGTGATTGCTGACAACGTAGGCGACAATGTAGGTGACTGTGCTGGCATGGCCGCTGACTTGTTCGAGACCTATGCGGTAACCTTGATTGCCACCATGGTACTGGGCGGCCTGCTCATTACCACTGCAGGCGCCAATGGCATCCTTTACCCACTGATGTTGGGCTCTGTGTCTATCGTGGCATCTATCATCGGCTGCTTCTTCGTGAAGGCATCACCTGGCATGAAAAACGTCATGCCGGCATTGTACAAAGGCCTGGCGGTTGCCGGCTTACTGTCATTGGGTGCTTTTTATATGGTTACCATGAAAATGTTCCCCAATGGCTTAACAGCTGGTGATCTGGCGATTTCAGCCAACCAGCTGTTTGGCTCATGTGCAGTGGGGCTGGTACTTACCGCCGCACTGGTATGGATAACCGAGTACTACACCGGTACTGACTATGCGCCCGTCAGGCACGTAGCGCAGGCATCCACTACCGGGCATGCCACCAACATCATTGCGGGCATCGGCATCTCGATGAAATCAACTGCCTTGCCTGTGCTTTCAGTATGTATTGCAATCTGGACAGCTTTTCACCTGGGCGGTTTGTACGGCATTGCAATCGCCGCAACCTCCATGCTCAGCATGGCAGGCATTGTAGTCGCGCTGGATGCGTACGGCCCGATTACCGATAACGCAGGCGGCATTGCTGAAATGGCGGAACTGCCAAGCAGCGTGCGTGACGTGACCGACCCGCTGGATGCTGTAGGCAACACCACTAAGGCTGTCACCAAAGGCTACGCCATTGGTTCTGCAGGTTTAGCGGCACTGGTATTGTTTGCCGATTACACCCACAAACTCGAAGGCGCAGGCATTGCCGTGAAGTTTGACCTGAGTGACCCTATGGTCATCATCGGCCTGTTCATTGGCGGCCTGATACCGTTCCTGTTCGCGGCGATGGCGATGGAAGCGGTAGGCCGCGCCGCTGGCGCGGTAGTTGAAGAAGTACGCCGCCAGTTCCGTGATATCAAAGGCATCATGGAAGGCACCGCCAAGCCGGAATACGGCAAAGCGGTTGATATGCTGACTACCGCTGCCATCAAGGAAATGATGATTCCATCACTGCTGCCGGTTGCAGTACCGGTTGCCGTTGGTCTGCTACTGGGGCCTGTGGCGCTAGGCGGCTTGCTCATGGGCACCATCGTCACCGGCTTGTTTGTTGCTATTTCCATGTGTACCGGCGGCGGCGCCTGGGATAATGCCAAAAAATATATCGAAGATGGCAACCATGGCGGCAAGGGTTCAGATGCACACAAGGCGGCTGTTACCGGCGACACGGTAGGCGACCCCTACAAGGACACCGCCGGCCCTGCTGTTAACCCGCTGATTAAAATCATCAACATCGTGGCATTGCTGATTGTGCCGCTGCTGTAAATTGACTGTAATAATGTGATTAACACTAAGGCGACTTCGGTCGCCTTTTTAATCTGTGGTTAATTTTAATTTTCATCATTTCCATTTAACAGAATTGCATGAAGGATTTGGTGGATTAACGTCAAACCAGACCACGATGCAATATAGCTTGGCTTTAAATCGCTATGACGCACTGCTGCCAAACATATTTTTGTTACTCAAGAAAACCATCTACAGAAAAGCTGCCGTCACTTTGATTAATAGCTACCTTTACAAAACCACTTGCGACCCTAGCTCAACAACTCTATTAGGAGGGATTCTGAAATAAGACGCAGCGCTCCCAGCGTTACGGAACATGGTTACAAAAAGCTTTTCTCTCCATAGCGACATTTCAGAACCTATTTTAGGTATCAATGTTTCTCTTCCAAGAAAAAACGATGTTTCCATTAATTCAAGTGGAAGCCCTTGTGAGGCACAGCCTGCAATTGCTTTGGGCAGATCAGGCTGATCCATGAAACCAAATTTAACTTTAACGCGATAGAAGCGATTGTTGATTTGATTTACCACGATTCTTTGATCATCCTCAACATGGGGAAAGTCTAGCGTTTCTACGGTCAAAATAATGATGCGATCATGCAGACTCTTATAATGCTTTAAGCTATGCAGCAACGCATGTGGCGTCATTTCTGCATTAGGGGTCATAAAAATCGCTGTTCCACTTATGCTATTCACGCCTGATGCTGTATTTTCTACAAACTGCATCAATGGCATAGCCTCAGTAGATATCCGTTTATAGAGTAACTGCCTGCCTTGTTTCCAGGTCAGCATTAAGGTAAAGACACCTAAGCCTAGCAACAATGGGAACCAGCCACCTTCATGGACTTTGACCAGGTTAGCAGAAAAATACACTAAATCCACAACGAGAAAAGCACCGGCTACTGCAACACTAGGTACCCAACCCCAGCCCCACGATTTTCGTACTACTACAAATGCCAGCAAGGTTGTAATGACCATCGTACCGGTAACAGCAATACCATAAGCTGCCGCCAGCTTGGATGAAGATCCGAAGCCGATGACCAGTACCGCAACCGCAACCATCAGTGCATAATTCATTCCGGGCAGGTAAATCTGTCCGATTTCCTGCCCTGATGTATGCTGCACTTCCATCCTGGGGGCATATCCCAACTGCATTGCCTGCTGAGTAATAGAGTAAGTACCGGAAATAACTGCCTGGGAGGCAATTACAGTAGCTACGGTTGCTAACATTACCATTGGCAATAATGCCCAATTCGGAGCCAGCAGATAGAATGGATTTGCAATCGCTTCTGGGTGAGATAGCAGCAAGGAGCCCTGCCCGTAATAGTTAAGTACCAAACCAGGAAGCACCAAGCCAAACCAGGCCATTTGAACCGGTTTTCGACCAAAGTGCCCCATATCGGCATATAGTGCTTCAGCACCTGTTAGCGCCAGAACAGAAGCTCCCAGCGAAAAGAAACCAAGCACAGGATCTGTGATGAAATACCGTAGTGCATAGATTGGGTTTAATGCAGCCAACACTTGGGGACTATTAGCAATATTGATTAAGCCTAATATTCCGAGACAACTAAACCACAATACCATAATAGGGCCAAATAACTTGCCAATCCTCGAAGTCCCGTATTTCTGCATCAAAAACAATCCAATGAGTACGGCAATTGCGATTGGCAAAATATAAGGTTTAAATGCCGGAGTTACAATCTCCAGACCTTCTACTGCGGAAAGCACAGAGATCGCCGGCGTAATCACACTATCCCCATAAAAAAGTGCAGCTCCAAACAGGCCCAGCAGCATCAAGAGCTTGGCATAAGGCTGGTCTGCAGCCCCGCGCAACACTAACGCCATCAATGCCATGATGCCCCCTTCACCACGGTTATCAGCACGCATCACAAAAATTACATATTTGAGTGTGACTACAATGATGAGTGACCAGAAGATTAAAGACAATATTCCAAGGATATTGTCCGGAGTAATCGGCACCGGGTGGTGAGCGCCGGCAAAGATTTCTTTAATCGTATAAAGTGGGCTGGTACCGATGTCTCCATAAACAACGCCCAGTGCAGCTAGCGCTAACACAGACTGGCTGCTTTTATTATGCTCCGACATTATTAACTCCTATGGTTCAAAACGATATCCGATACCAGTTTCGGTTAGCAGGTAAACTGGCTGGGTTGGGTCAGCTTCAAGCTTCTGGCGCAAGTGACTCATGTAAATGCGCAAATAATGTGCGCTTTCAGTATGATTAGGGCCCCAAACTTCCTGCATGAGTCGGCGATGACTCATGATTTTTCCTGTGTTTGATAGCAAAACGCCGAGTAGCCGATATTCTATTTGTGTAAGATGAACTGGGTTGCCGTTTCTAGTAACTGTATGTTTCGAAAAATCCACTTCTACGTCCCCAAAATTAAATTTTGGAGAGCTGTCTGTACCACTTAATCGGCGCCTGGTAACGGCACGCACGCGAGCTAACAGCTCACCGATACCAAATGGCTTGGTGAGGTAATCATCTGCACCCGCATCCAATGCGATAATTTTTTCATGTTCGTCGCTACGTGCAGACATGATGAGTATCGGCACTGTAGACCAGTTGCGAAAATCACGGATAACATCTATGCCGTCCATGTCCGGCAGACCCAAGTCGATCAGCAGCAAGTCTGGCTTGCGTGAGCCAGCTTCGATAAGACCGCGTTGTCCGGTTTCCGTATCAAATACTTTCCAACCCTCCCTCTCCAGAGACTCTTTTACAAATAGTCTAATTTGGGGATCATCCTCAATAAGAATCACCGTATTACTTGAAGTCATGGCGAGTGATCCATTTCTGGATTAAGCATTGGCGGGTTTCCCAGCGGTAAGCATAAGGTGACACAAGCACCCCCATGCGGATGGTTAAAGGCTTTTATAGTGCCGCCATGCGCATCAACAATAGCCCGGCAAATGGCCAACCCCAAGCCGACTCCCGGGATGCTTGACTCAGCATGGTCGCGGGTAAACAGTTGAAACAGCGCTTCGGTTTGATCTGTAGAGAAACCAGATCCATAATCACGCACTTCAATGCATGCGGCATGCCCATCAACGAATCCTCGTATCTCAATTGGCTGTCCTTTTGGGGAATACTTGGCTGCATTTTCTATCAGGTTACAAATAACCCGCTCTAAAAGTATGTCATCAAACGCAACCAGGGGTAATGTAGCTGGGAGCGTTACCTTGATTGGATGTTCTGAGAGCGATGGTTTTAATAATTTAATAGCTGAGCCGATAACTTCCTCATATAGGCGCCAATCTTTTTGCAGGTGAATCTTTCCTGCATGCAGACGAGCCATATCCAACAACTTATCCACTAAATTGCACATAGCCTGCGCCTGATTGCGAATAGCAGCGATGGCATTGCGCATCGATGTGTTAATTGGGTCAGCATTCAGTGCAAGTGCGTCAATCATGCCAACAAGACCGGTTAGCGGCGTACGCAGGTCATGCGAAAGGGCAGATAAAACCGAGCTGCGCAATCTTTCACTAGTGGCTTCAATCTGAACCTTTTGCGCAATGTCGACATAGTGTAATCGCTCTATCGCAATAGCAACCAGGTTAGCTACAGCCTGAAGCTGAACTTTATCAATATCGTCTAGCGCATTGGTAGCCGTGATAACGATCACGCCGCGAACTCCATTGGGGGATATGAGTGGGAATACCAGGGTACCTTCGTCATTGTCAGATATCTGGTTTGTTTCCATTAATCTACCCTGCTGAATAGTCATTTCAGTCAGAACATTTAATGGCACATTATCAGAAGTAGGCTGAAGCATCCCATTATCATCAAGCAAGTGTACTGTTGCACTGCACTCAGAACCTGATAAATAGTGATGCAATGCTTCTGAGACTTGAGTCTGATTTATGATTCCTGCCAGTTCACGTGCCAGTTCATATAGACGATGCGTATGTTGTTCACGTTCAAGAGCAGCTTCTTTTTGCTTGCCAAGCATTGCAGTTAAGTGCGCTGTAGCGAGACCTACCCCAAGCATTACAGCAAACGTTACCAGATATTGCACATCATTGATGGCGAATGACATTTGCGGAGGAACAAAGAAAAAATCAAATAAAGCCACGGCCAAAAAAGCCGACATCACAGCTGGCCCACGACCTAATCTAATTGCAATCAGAAATACCACAAGAAGAAACAACATGACGATATTCGCTGAATCCAGAATATATCGAAGCGCTAAAGCAAGTGCAGTAGTAAACGTACAAACCAGAATAGCAATTAGATAATTGCGTTTTTTATTCTGATTCTTAAGATTGCCAGTCATGTGAATTCAAATCACCTTTTAATTGCTGCATTTAATGTTTCATAAAGAATGCACTAATCCGTATAAAAAAAGTGTAAATATTTTAAAAATCCATTCTCAGTAAAGAACTGAAACCCAATCATTATAGTTAACAGCCAACTTAAGCTATTTTTCATTCAATCATTTTTAATCAAATTAATTTAGAAGGATACGGATACTGAATTTATAAACACTAAAATCAAATTAAACAGCTAAAATAACAAATTGACTCGTTACTAACAGCTTTTTTACTCCAACCCGCTTAAAACATAAGGCCATCATGAGACATTCAGAATTCCATCGTTCCCATCGTATCGGCTGGCTGCGTGCAGCGGTACTCGGTGCCAATGATGGCATTGTGTCTACCGCCAGCCTGGTGATTGGTGTTGCCTCTGCCGGTGCCACGCATGAGACCATCCTCATCACAGGCGTTGCCGGCCTGGTGTCAGGCGCCATGTCGATGGCGGCTGGTGAATATGTATCAGTCAGCTCGCAGGCAGACACTGAGGCAGCTGACATTTCCCGCGAGACCGAAGAACTGGCGACGCAACCGGAGCATGAGCTTGAAGAGCTGACCGGCATTTACATCGGGCGCGGCCTGACACCAGAGCTTGCTCATCAGGTAGCCACCCAGCTCACAGCGCACGATGCACTCGGTGCGCATGCCAGGGACGAGCTGGGCATCATCGATACCATGAATGCAAAACCGGTACAGGCGGCGCTAGCTTCTGCCGCTACATTTGCATTTGGCGCTGCCTTGCCATTGCTAGTGACATTTGCCGCCTCTGCCACCAACACGATTCCCTATGTTGCAATCACCTCACTTGTATTTCTGGCAGCCCTGGGCGGGCTGGCTGCCAATGCAGGAGGGGCAAACCTGTGGAAAGGCACATCCCGTGTGGCTTTCTGGGGAGTGCTGGCCATGATTGCAACGGCCGGCGTAGGACATTTATTTGGTGTTGTTGCCGGATAAAGAAAACTGGCTGCATATTCGACTATTGAAGGAAGTAACTAAAATTAAAAAAGGCAGCCTGGGCTGCCTTTTTTATTTACCGCGGTTCTGGATTAGAACGCTGGTTTTACTTTGGCATCATTGTAGTTTTTAACACCATCCAGAATTTCTTTCTTCGCCTGGTCAACATCGCCCCAGCCGTTGATTTTTACCCATTTGCCTTTATCGAGATCTTTATAGTGCTCAAAAAAGTGCGCAATCATGTCCAGACGGCCTTCTGATACATCTTTGTAAGATTTCAGATGGCTGTACAGGCCACATACTTTATCTACCGGCAGCGCCAATACTTTAGCATCTTGCCCGGCTTCATCTTCCATCAGCAATACGCCGATAGGACGACAGCGCACAACCACACCAGGAATCAGCGGCACTGGCGTAATCACCAGTACATCTACCGGGTCTCCGTCATCTGCCAATGTGTGCGGCACATAGCCATAGTTAGCTGGATAGTGCATCGCAGTACCCATGAAGCGGTCTACAAAAATCGCGCCGCTTTCTTTATCTACTTCATATTTTACTGGGTCACCCTGCATCGGGATTTCAATGATTACATTAAAATCATTAGGTACATCTTTACCGGTTGGCACTTTGTTTAATGACATTGCTTGTTCCTAAATATAAATTTACTAAATAAATTGACGATTAATTTTGTGGCGCAATTATAGCAAGTCCTTGTAGAAGGCATACTAAAAGACTTGTAATAAATTGCTAAATGACTGTTTTAAAGGGATTTGACCTGCTCACGACAGCTCCGAACAATCCATTTAGGGATAAATAACAATGCCATGTAAAGCAGCAACGGCACGATTACAACGTCGTCAAGCTGGCCGATGACAGGAATAAAATCCGGTATCAGGTCGAACGGCAGCAATAAATAGCCAACCGCCAGACCTAGAAAGAATTTTGCAGGCCAGGGTGTCTGTGGATGTTTCAGCACCAGGCGGTATACAGCCAGTTCGTATTTCAGCTGCTTGCCAAACGATTTCAGCTTTTTGAACACAGCAGTTAACCGTTCGCTAACATCCACAGCGCTTAAACGATGCTTAATGGCTTGCCAGTCAGGCGCTCAAAGGCTTCCATATACTTCTCACTGGTTTTTGCAGCCACGTCATCAGGCAGCGCAGGTGCCGGCGGTGTTTTGTTCCAGCCGCTTGCTTCCAGCCAGTCGCGCACATATTGTTTGTCATAGCTGGGTGGATTCTTGCCTACCGCATAGCTTTCAGCAGGCCAGAAACGTGATGAATCAGGTGTCAGCACTTCATCCATCACATGCAGCACGCCATTTTCATCCAGCCCGAACTCGAACTTAGTATCTGCAATGATGATGCCGCGGGTCAGTGCATATTCGGCTGCTTGCGTATAAAGGGCGATGGCAACTTTTGCCACCTGGGCCGCCAGCGCTTTGCCTATCAGGGCTTCAACCTGTGCGATGCTGATATTCTCATCATGCTCGCCCACCGCAGCCTTGCTGGACGGGGTGAACAAGGGCTGCGGCAGCTTTGAGGCTTCCTGCAGGCCTGCCGGCAGGGGAATCTCACACACCGTGCCTTTGGCTTTGTACTCTTTCCAGCCACTACCCACCAGGTAGCCACGCACAATCGCCTCAATCGGCAGCGCTTTCAGTTTTTTGACTACTACCGAGCGATTTGCCAATTGTGCTTTTTCAGCAGTGTCAGTCACCACCGAAGCAGGGTCTATGCCTGTCAGGTGGTTAGGTACTACATTCTGCAGTTTCTCAAACCAGAAATTCGCCATCTGCGTCAGCATTGCGCCTTTGTTGGCAATGCCGGTAGGCAGAATCACATCAAAAGCAGACAGGCGATCTGTGCTCACCAACAGCATGGTGCTGGCATCAATATCGTAAATGTCGCGCACCTTGCCTTGATGAATGCGTTTAAGGCTTTTGATGCTGGTTTCTAATAGTGGTTTATTCATGAAGTTAAACTTTGATAGTCGCTGGTAGAAATGCTTATTATAAAGTGCTGGCTGATGTTTATCTATTTTTTTGCGGCACATGGCCGTAGAGCCAGAAAGT
>Ga0208508_1000199_pt1 | contig 16640 bp, 16 predicted proteins | sample LakWasMeta1_LOW4_2_FD_183853 | JGI IMG/M metagenome (GOLD analysis project Ga0208508, IMG submission 183853) | Freshwater sediment methanotrophic microbial communities from Lake Washington under simulated oxygen tension - Sediment Metagenome... | ecosystem: Environmental > Aquatic > Freshwater >...
GAACATTTGACATCCATATAATTCCGGCATCAAAAGCACCAGTAAGATTCATGATTCCAATTAATCCACCAATGAAAAGTACTAAAAAAATAACATCCGATGCTTCAATTATTCCCTTGATGGGGGATTGGACAAATTCAAAAAATCCTTGCGGATTGGCGGCTACTTTCTCATAGGTATCGGGAATGCTTATAGGTTTGTAAATAGCTCCGTTTGTAAAATTTTCGAGAGGTATTTTGATGTTTAGCTGGTCCAATGATTTTTGGCTGGCAGGAATCAATGTTGTTTTTCCTTTGCTTTGTATGATGAAGGTTTTGTCTAATTTATTATAGGTTAAACTATCATATTTTCCCGAGGGAATAATCCAAGTTAGCAGCGCAACAAATGCTGCTATCACTAATAAAATGGTTTGAGCAGATGGAAATCTTCTTTTTTTCATATAGTGTTACGATTGATAAATTTTAATTTGCAATTTCGTTATTTGGTTTTTAAGTTACAAATAACTCAACACCATTTTTCTTTGTGAGATTGTTTATTAGGAGTCAAATTTTCTGCACAATGGATACAATAAAATAATGACCAAAATCCAAACGTTATAAATCACCCAAAGCGGAAAATCGAATCTTTTTAAAAGATCGATTGATTCTATTCGTTTTAAGTTATTTGGTTTTTCCATGAATTTAGTTAGTTTTAAAAATTATGGATTTTTCAAAACGTTTTCTAGATTAAACAATCCTCATTAGTACCAATTTTATTTTCCGTGTTTTTCCATATTTGGCAATTTGTTCCCATCTCGAAGGTAATAATCAAAATGTTTTTTTGTTTGTTCCCATCTTTCAATTCTCCATTCACTAATAAAATGGTCAGCTCCTTCAAATAAAATAAATCGCAAAGGATGTTTTAGTTCATATAGTTTTTGTACCATTTCTAATGCTTCTGCAGGTGTTACTCTCCAATCAGAACTTCCATGCATAATTAGTAATGGTGTAGTTTTACACAACTGGTCAGCCCAAAACACTGCTGATCTTTCTTTTAAAGCTGCTTCTTTATTGGTAGCATAATCCGGAGCCAATTCTCCAAAAACGTTTTTATCCATTTCAGGCCTTGCCTTGGTGTTTATAAAAGCATTTGCCATGCCCGAAGTTACTACTGCTGCCTTGAATCTACAGGTTTTTTTCATAGCCAGATAAGTCATCATTCCACCACGGCTAGTTCCTTCAATTCCAATTCTTGCTGTATCTGCTTTTGGCAGTTTTTCTAATACTGGTATAAGATTAATCACATCATTAACGTCTTGACCTCCAAATTCTTCTTTTCCTTCACCTCCATCATTTCCGCGATATTGACTGGCTATAACCACATAATTCCACGAAGCCATTTGACCAAGAAAATTAGGAATTGAAAATGAATTCCATTTGCTTTGTTCTCTATTGCCTCCCCGATTGCTTATGATGCAAGGATATTTACCTGGCAACTTGGGTTCGGCCATAAAAGCAATTACTTGTAGTCCATCACTTTTATAAGTAAGCCGATAAAAATCAACATTTTCTTTTATATTTTTAGCTAAAGTTGCATTACGAGTTGATAATTGTTTCCAAATGGTATCATGTATTGTGTACAATTGTTTATCTATAATCAATCCGTCTTGCGCGAGTAAATTTTTACAAACAAAAAATAGCGTAATTAAAAGTATTTTTTTCATATTAATATTTTAAAATTTTTTATTGTTTTGGCTAAAGCCAAATTTTATAGTTTGTTTTGACTTCAAAAATCTTTAAACTTTTGAAGTCTTAATTATTTTATTTTACAAATAACTCAACCACCATTTTTCTTTGTGAGATTGTTTATAGTTGTCGTACCATTTACATAAAATTAAGAATTTTTTAAAACTGGAAATAGATAAACGAACTTCCGCTTTCTTGTGCCCAAATCAAAAGTAAAATTAATGCTGACCAAACAATGCCAAGTGACCACCACGAAAGTTTATGGGCTACATCAAGTATTTTAGTGTTGCGCATAAACCAATGAAATAATACAATAAATGGAATGATAACAGCTACTTTGATGATTGCTAAAGTGGTCAATAAAGCTTTTCCATCGGTTGCTATTCCAAACATAGATTCCAGCATTTGCCACGATTTTCCAAAGGTATGAGAGCGAAAAAATACCCAAGTAATATTAACCAACATAAATGTTAATAAGGCATAGAAAAAGCCTGACCAATGGTTATTTCGTGTTGCAACAGCATAAGATTCAGGGCTTCTTCTGTCCCTAATAAATTTTTCTGCCCATAAATATAATCCGTGCAATCCTCCCCAGACAACAAAAGTCCAATTGGCTCCATGCCAAAGACCACCTAATAACATCGTAACCATCAAAGCAAAATAGGTGCGGATTTTTCCATTGCGGCTTCCGCCAAGAGGGATATAAAGATAATCACGAAGCCAGCTAGATAAAGTGATGTGCCATCTTTTCCAAAAATCTGAAAAACCAATAGCAGCATAAGGATAATTAAAATTTTGGGGCAACACAAAACCCAAACACAAAGCCACACCAATAGCGCATGTGGAATACCCGGCAAAGTCTAAAAATATCTGGCCTGAAAAGGCAAATACTCCAATCCAAGCATCAAGTGCAGGTAAAATAGCTGCCGAATCAAAAACAGAATCAGCTGTGCCAGACAGCATACTGTCAGCCAGTACAACTTTCATAAATAATCCTAATGATAGTAGGAGAAGTCCGTCCATTATTTGTTTTCGGGATGCTGAACGCGGGGTTTCAAATTGTGGCACTAATTGCGGTGGACGAACAATAGGTCCAGCCACTAAGTGAGGAAAAAAGGTGACGAACAAGGAGAAATCCAGCCTTGATTTTACAGGTTCGCTTTCCTTTTTGTACATATCAATTGTGTAGCATAAAGTAGTAAATGTGTAAAAGGAAATACCTGCCGGAAGAATGATGCTAGGCGAAGCCGGGTGAAAATCGAAGCCGATGGCATTGCTTAATGTTACGAAATTTTCTAATAAAAAAGTTCCATATTTGAAAAAACAAAGCATACCCAGATTTCCCATAAGGCTTAGTACCAAAAGCAATTTTTTCTTAAACGGGTTTTCTTGGGTGTATAATGCTTTCCCTACATGGAAATCAATGACGGTAGAAAGCCAAAGCAACAAGATAAATGGTGGATTCCAAGCAGCGTAAAAGACATAACTTGCCAATAGTAAGTTGATTTTCTTTGTTCTCCATGAAAATGGAAGGTTATGCAAAATCAGCATAATAAGAAAAAAGGCGATAAAAGTATAGGAGTTGAATATCATATTGAGATGATTTTGGTTAATTTATTTTTTAGTTTCCAAGGTTTTAAAGTTTCCAACCCTTTTCTTTTTTGATAATTTTTATGAAATGTTTGGTGAATATTACAGCATCAGGTTGACTTAAATGAGAAAATTCAGGACATTCAAAATGAGCTATCTCAGGATAATCAAGAAAATGAATTCCGGGACAATTAGTATATGCAAGTAATTTGTTCCAATATTTTTCTCTTGGGAAACCCATATTTTCTCCTTGTAAATAAGGACCACTTGATGGTGTACGCACAAAAAGTACTTCGCCTCCACGAGCTTTAATCTTGTCAGTTGCCATTTTTACAGATTCAAAAATGGAGTTCAACTCTTTCTCTGTCATTAGCGGAGCTAACTTACCCATTTCGGCAAATGTGTGCCAAATACCTTTTACTTTATTGCGCTGCATTGTATCGGCAACAAAGCCTGCGGTCATAAATTCTTGCCTGTCAAAAGTCATGCGATTAAAGTCTATTGGGAATATTGGCATGGCAAAAACTCCAGGTCTGTTTGCAATTTCCAGTGCGTCTAATTGACTATTTAGGGAATAAAAATCTTTGTCTAAAAAGACAAATTGAGATTCTAAGGGTTTGTTCAAGAAGAAACTTGCCCGTTGTGCTGGCGTGCGATCGTGATAATATTTAATATTTTTTGCCAGGTATTTTTCACGTGGTGATCCACCTGAAAAGAATAGAACTTCGGTTACATCTATAATTAGTCTCCCTTTAAAGTTAGGGTCGTTTGCTAAATCTTCTAGTGCTAATCTTGGTGAACTTCCTTCGACAGCTAATTGTATTGGGTGAATAGAAGTGAGACTTTGCCATGTAGCAATGTCTAAATCATATTTTATGCGTGATGAACCAATAAATACAATGGCTTCACTTTTTGGCTCATAGATCATCGCTCGTTTATCTGACCACATTGAAGGATCATCATCATATGAAATAATTGCTCCATTATTTCTAAGGTACATTTCCCAGCAAATGATGACAATAACGGTAATAATGAGCATTAAAACTGCCGATTTTAAAAGAGATTTATTTTCCATAAGTTGATTTAAGTTATAGTTTTGATATTGGTTTGAATTGATAAAAATTTTCCTTCTTAAAATTATTTTTTAAGAAGGAAAATTTAATAAAGGCAGGTTCTTAATCTACGCTTGTGTAAAAATCTATTACAGGTTTGCTAATTACACCTCCATCAGTCATTATTTTTTTGAGAGCAGGATCATCAAGTCTTGCTTTTGCTTTTGCCATATCGCTTACCGCAAAAGTGATGTAAACCATATTTGGATCATCAATATTTCTTGAAATTGCTCTGTCAATGAGGCCATTTGCTAATCTAGTTTCTTTTCCTTCTGCATCATATACTTTAAGCCAAGCATCAAAGTCTTTTACTTTATGTCCCACTCTTAATCTGTCTTTAAATTCTGCTGGCGACTCTTCAAAGCGCACTACATCTACAAAAACAATCTCTGGTTTGCTGATTACACCACTTTTTTGCATAGCCTCTTTTAAGTTTGTACTCACCGAAAAATCTTTTGCTTTTTGTAAATCAGCTATTTTTAAAAATATAAGTACTTTGTTTGGGTTTTTCATATCTCTTCCCATTGCTCGTAATGTTATACCATTGGCAGTTCTCATACTTTCGTGTTCGTCAAAAGATTTTTTCCATACATCAAAATCTTTTACGATATGGGCTACAGCCATTACTTTAAATGGCTCAAATGCAGGAACTTTCTCTGCTACAGGAGCTTTAGTTTCTTCAACTTTTGGTTCTGTTGTAACTTCTTTATCACTTTCTTTTTTACAAGAAGTGAAAGTAAACATCGCCATTAAGGCAATCATTGTGAATGTTGTTTTACTCATGATTTTTTTAATTGTTTCTGTTTGGAATTCGTGAATCTTTGATTTCATCTTGATTAAATTTAAATATGCCTACTTTTTTAATTCAGTTTTCGGCTTTTCTGATTTTGAAATTGTTATTGCGTTTATTTATTTCATATATGTAAATTTTGATTTTTCAGCGGTCATATATGTTATCGCCTTTTACTTATTGGTGTTTGTTTGCAACAAACTCGTTGTTAGTGGCGATTTCCAACACTATTTACTTCAATCCAATAACCGTTTGGGTCTTGAAGATAGATTTGTTTAATTCCATCGGCTCGAAGATTTACTTTGTTTGGAGTTCCTGGCCAATCTGAATAAGGAATATTCTTTGCTTCTAATGTTTTAACAAAGGCATCAAAGTTTGAAGTTGTCAATGCAAAATGAACTGCTTTATTGATGGTTACAGGTTCCTTCAGAAGTGAGATAATATGCAATTCTTTTCCTTCTCCAAGAGAAAACCATCGAATGCCATCCATCTTTGTTTTATTGGTAATTTCCTGAAGTTGCAGCACTTCCTTGTAAAAAGTTGCGGATTGCTCAAGGTCTTTTACTGACAATGCAATATGATTGAAAGTAAAGTTTGTGTTTTGAGCTTTTACCATTCCAAAAAAGGAAAGTAAAATGAAGAGTAAAGTTGCTTTTTTCATTGGTAATTTGTTTTAAATGTTAAAATGTATCATTGTTTTCTACTACGCTAATTTCTTGTTCAACCATCTTCTACACGGTTTTTCTATTAGGTAATAGGTTATGGATGAAATAACAATCACTATCAATAAAAATAAAATGCTAGCCAATAATCCGGTATAAAATGGAACTTGATGAACCTTATTATTTTTAAACGTAATTCCTAAGGTTTGAAGAAAATAGTCACCGGCATAAAAGATGATTAACGCATGAACCATATAAATAGAGTAGGAGATGTCTCCTAGATATTGCAGGGATTTGTAGGAACACATTTTGGCTATAAAACCTTCATTGGTACTAAAGCACAATACAACTAACATAAAAATCGGAATATAAACCAAGTCATTTAACCCTAAGTGCATCAAAACCAATAGCACTAAAATGCAACATAAACCAACGATGTCTTTAGAGAAAAGGCTGCTTATTTTTTTATTTTGGTATCCAATATAGACTAGCATCCCCATCATAAAACCCGCTATTCCTCTCAAATAACCAAAATCAAAAGTAACATCTAAATCGTGACTTAGATAAGGAATTTCTGGTGCAAATGGGTTGGTTCTTGGTAAAAGATAAACAATAGAAAAATAAAGAGTTATTGCTAAAAACCCAATTACAAAAAGACCAACTCTTTTATTTTTGGATAATAATAATGCCAAAAAAGGAAAAACCATATAAGCCCACCACTCAGCACTGATGCTCCAGGAAGGTACATTCCAGGTAAAAATATCATGGAAACCACAAGAATGTAGCATTAATAAATTTGTTGGAATTGCCATTAGATCGTTAACTCGAACCGATACAGAATCAACAGGAGTTGTAGAAACATAAAATAAAAGAATAGCTACCAGCAGTGTAAATAAATGCAAGGGATACAATCTGGCAAAACGTGCTTTTATGAAAGCTCCAAAATTTTTTCCATTCAAAGATTTACTAAAACTTTCTCCATAAACGTGCAACATGATAAAGCCACTCATTATAAAGAACAGATCAACCATTAAATAACATTTACGAAGAAACATGGTTTGTTCTTGTGATACAAATTGGACTCCTATTTCATTAAAGTGAAAAATTACGACTGCCATAGCAGCAAAACCCCTTAAAGGCGTGAGATTTGGAAGATTTATGGCACTGTGTTTTATGTTGGATGTTTCCATATATTATAAGCTAAAGTTTGTTGGTTTTATTTCTTTTTCCAGCTCAATATTATTTCAGTAATGAGCAAAGGTATTGTCCAGGAAAACCAGATTATTGTTGGACCTCTTTCTTCGAACTTTTCCATCAGTTGCATCGAGAGAGGTAACTCGTTGACCCATCGAAATGTCACAAAAGCAAAGGTTACCACATAACTTCTAATCATCCATTCTCTGTGTTGTTGAATGTGTTTTCTCATTACAGAAATGTATGCCATTGATGCTGTAGTAATCCATGCAAAAGCCAAACCTTGTAAACCAAATGCCCACGAAAAGTTTACCCTTATACCACTTGTCCAAGCCAAAAGAGTAGAACAAATTGTACCTATTACTATAGCGGTTAAATAAGTGCGACCCAACCATCGATGAATGGTTAAGTATTTATTTCTAAATGCTTTCCAAAATTGAAACGGACCGATTACCAAAGCCACAAGCCCACAGGAAATGTGTCCTATTAAAACCCACTTAAAATCCCAATAATGACCGAAGGTTTCCTTTTCGAATCCAAAATAGGGAAGGGCATTTTTTATGACAAATTTTCCCGCGAATAAAACAAGAAAAATCCAAGCTAATAATTTTAAATAAGATTGAGGTTTTGAGAGTACAAAGATGTTTGATTGTTTCATTTTTATAAGTTTTATTTAAAGTTATTTCGCAGGTTCATTTGCACTCCACATTCCATAAATTGACATCCATTTGCCTTCGGAGTTGCGTTTTAAAACTTCAGTAAATTTTCCTATATCAGTAATTATAGTGCCATCTTTACCTTGAAATTTTAATTCAAAGGTTCCAATTTCGTAACCCAAATCGCCATCACTACTGGCATCGATAGTTTTTACAGAAGCAGAAATTAAACCTGAATCAATAGCTGTTTGCCAGTATTTTTTGATATTTGCTCTGCCAGTTACAATGGGTTCATTTGGTGGTAAAAGTGAGGCGTTTTCATCGTATAGATTTGCTGCCGCAGTTGCATCTTTTGCGACTAAAGCTTTGGCAAAATCGCGATTCATTTGCCCGAGTTCTTCAACTGTTGCTGTTTCTTTTGCTTTTTGGTCACAACTTATTACTGAAGTTGTTATCAAAAGTGTTATGAATCCAAGTAATAAAATTTTTGTTGTTTTCATATTTAATTTGTTTTTATATTGGTTTGAAAATTATAATTCATCCCTTTAGATTTATAATATTACTCAACTTCTCCCACCAATAACGTTACACCTCCAGTTGCAAAATTGGAAAGATCATCAGCAGTAGCTTGTCCTTCTTGAGAACTCATGGCTTCTTGCATGGTTTCTATGTTTTGATACCAGAATTCTGCCATACGATAGTAAGAAGGTTTTTCACCATCTGCGGGATTTAAAAATTTGGTAAGCTCCAATTTTTCATGTCCTGTCATTTTTGCAGCTATGGGCAAGTGGTTATTAGTATAATAATTTTCAAATACTGAACTATCTGTCGGATGTCCATAGAGTACGGTTACTTTAATCTTGATGTTTTTTTTTGTTATTTTTTAATATTTATATTCTAATGAATGAAAAGTTTATGTTATAGGTAGTTCAGCAAACCATTTTGCAAAGGCATCCCAAAAAGGAAAGCTCACTTGAAAGAAAATGAAATAGTGAAATATCATATATAACATTAAAAGAAGAGGGAAGATCCATCGCCCGCTGGTTTGTTTTCGTTCGATAATAATAATCGAAATAATGAGTGCATATATTATGGCAACTGTAATTGCCAACCCCAAAATAAAATTTGGATCGGGTAAAATTGTAAGAATAATAAAACGTCCCAATGTTGGCTCTATAAACACAATGCCGGTGGCAATCATGGCTCTTGCATGAATTTGCATATTCTTCTTGTTTATTATAGCAATAGTAAACATGACACCTATAATTACTAAATCTTTTACTTGTAACCATAGACTTGCACCTAAACCTTCGGTAATTATGCCACCAATTCTATAATGTTTTAGTAAAATTACTGACGTGAAGAACAAGGGTAAAATGATAAAACTCAATTTTCCGGTTTGCCTATGGATTGAGAGTTTCTTCTTTTTGATAAGGATAGGTTGCACAATCAATAGTGCAATCCATAGCGATGCCATTAAGGCATGAAAATGGAAGTAGAAATTAAAATTAGCAGTTCTGTCAAAAAATTTAGAAAAGTAGGAAGGCCAGAAACCTAAGATAGTAACGGTAACTAATCCTATAAAATAATATCCGGATTTTTCGAATCGGATTTTTTTTGGACTATTAATTTTAGCAATAGATTCTTTCATTTTTTTATTTTAATTAGAATAATTATTCAAAGTTTCTTATAGATATGAAATGGTTTATTTATTTTCCCGCAGCAATACTTTAGTTTCTTTTTTTTCTTCCTTGTTTACTGATAAGATAGTTAGCTTTGCTAGACCTGAAGGCAATAGTTCAAAATGAAATTTCACCAACTTTCCAGATGGTGTAAATGTATTATTGCCGATATAATCGAAATTGACTCCAAATAATTCATTTTTCATCCAAAGGGTATTGTCTTTTTTGAAGAACTCTTTTTTGGTTTTTGAATCTTTTTCATCTATGTAGGTGCCAACTAATTTGTCAATAGAGGATGGTTCTGCTGATAAATTTTCAGACATCCCTATATTAAAAAGAACTTTTTTGGTTCCGTTTTTTAAGTTTTCAATATTTAATATTCTTTTCTTAGCAGTTGGCGAAGAAGATGATTCGTCTTTGGGGATATTGACATCTCCTGAAAAATAAAGTTGAGTCACTAATGGTTGATAACCTTCAGCTGAAATCATTATGTGAAAATGTGCTGGACGAAAATTTCCGCCACCAATTTCGTAAGGAACAGGTAAAATGGTTTTAAAGGAATAATTACCATTCTCATCTGAGAATGAAGTACCACGATAGCGATATTGATCAGATGAATTGTCATAAACACCTTTTCCGTCGCAATGCCATAATTCTATCTTGGCTTTTTTATAGGGTGTGCTACAATCTTTATGATAAATTTTTCCTGTTAACTCAATAGCTTCACCTAAATCTCCCATAATTGTCAAATTATTCCTTATGGGACTGTCAGGTCTATAAAACGGGCCTAAAATATCGCTGGTTGTTTCACAATCTCCAACATAATGATTGCCATCAAAACTTATAAAACCTGTTGTGCTTATTGCAATTGCAAATAAGGAAGTATTTTTTATAAATGTTCTTCTTTCCATTTTGATAAATTTTAATAATTATTTAAAGATTCTTTCGCAGTTAGGAAGTGAATTCCTAAATCTTTTTTGGCCAAATCATTTTTATAAATAATACCTGGTTTTTCTTTTGGTTCTTGGTGATTTAGCATTGCACTCATATCTGAAATTTTATAAGTTTCACTTGTCAACAAATAATCTTTTCCGTGAAGTCCTTTGGTGGTTGCCGCCTTGAAAGTAGCATTGGCAACATCTTCAACATCAACAATAGCAAAAGGGATGTCGTTGTCATAAAGAGCCTGAATGAAATCGTCTGGAGCTATATTATTTTTGATTAAAAACTGCAAACCTGTTGAGGTTGAATCTTCTCTATTTGACATTGATTTCCCCGTTACCATTACTGGAGAAACGGTACTGATTTCAAAAGATAGATTAGGATTGTCTATGATGAATTTTTCTACGACTTGGTTAGCCATAAACTTGGCTTGTGCATAAGGATGACTTTCGGTACTTATAAATCGAGTATCGTTTTCATCAAAAGTGTCAGCAAAACTTTTAGTTCCTGCCGGCATAGGGAAGTTGGTATTCCAAGCAGCAACCGAGGCAATAAAAACTACTTTTTCGATTCCTGGCGTTTGACTGATTACTTCTAAAAAGTTTTCGGTTCCCTTAATTGTTGGGTCAAACAGTTGGGTTTGGGCGTCTTGAAAGTCTAAAATAAAAGGGGTTCCACCGTGAATGATAATATCACAATCAGAAACAAATTCTTGTAGAGTCGCTTTATCAGTTACATCTAGTTCGCTAATGTGCAAATTGTCCGAATGGTTTAGCGTTACTAAATGTTGATATTTATCTTCTCTGGTTATATCGGTTGATGAGACTTTTACCAGAAAATTGTTGTTTAAAAAAGCTCTGGTGATATAGCTTCCTATGAAACCAGAACCACCTATAATTCCTACTTTTTTCATGATATTATAAAATAAATAAACCTCACAGCTTTTTAAAACCTGTGAGGTTTGGGTTTTTATTTTGTTGCTGTATAGCTCAAATCTGGAAGCACATAACCTGTCACTGGATCGTAACGGGAAATGTTTTGGAATAAATCATCTAAAAGTTTTTTTCCTTCATCTCCTATGAGTGCATCATTTTCATCTGATTGTTTTACATACGATAGTTCATCTTTTGCTGAAATTACTACAAGAAAAAATTCTCCCAAAGTTCCAAAACCGCTATGATAAACTCGATAATATTCTTTTGAGCCTTTTTTTGTATAAAGATCTTTTATGGCTTTCATTTTTTCTGCAATCATTTTTGAAGTGGAAGGTGTAACATATAAATAATGGTATTTTCTATAATTTTGACCTTCTTGCGCAGCTCTTGCTCCATCTGGCATATAGGTAAGATTTTCGATTCGGGTAATGATATAACTGCCGTGTCTGTCATAGCATTTGTTGAAACGGTCAAGAAGTGCTTGGAAATTTTCTTTTACCATTTTTTCGGCTAACGGTGCATAAGAGTTTATATCTAATGCTGCCATGTTTGGAATAGCTTCGAAAGTTATATAAGTTCCATTATCTAATCGTAATTGAGTCCAATCTGCGTTTTGTAGATTGTATTTTTTGCAAGCTTCGAGAAAATCTTTAGAAGCATTAACATATTCCGCTTCCATTGACGGTTTTACATAATCAGCATGAATCGAAAACATCTGATTTTGCGCATTTAATGTGAGGTTCGCAGTTAGAATTAGTGTTGCTATAAGCATTTTGGTTTTTAGATTTTTCATAATTTGGTTTTTTATTAGTTAATATAAAAAACACTGCCAATAATTATATATCGGCAGTGGGAATGATTTGTTTTTTTACTCCTTTACCATTTTTGAAAAATCTCCGTAAAGGCTTTCATCTACAATTTTTCCGTCTTTGTTAAATAGGTCAAATTGCACAAAATTGATAGTTATAATTTCTCCTGTTTTTTTCGATTTGCCTGACCATTTCCACCAAGATTGAACATATTTTTGATCCATATCTTTGTAGTGTAAATAATCAGGATAACCAACAGTTGTTTGCTGAACATCAGTATAATAATCAAAATCAGTAGCCCACATTTTAAATGCCTCTTCTATTTTAATTCGTTTTGTCATTCCCGATGCCCAAAATGTAGCTGTGTCAGAAAATATTTTTCTATTGGTGGCATCATCTTTTGCCAGATAGGCTTTAGCAGAATTATTTACTACATCTATATAAGGATGTTTGATGTAAATGATACCATTTTTTTCTTCTTTTTGACTAAAAGCAGTTATTGCAAAAAGGAATAAACTGCTTGTTAAAATAATTTTCTTTAATGTTTTCATAATTGTTCCGTTTTAAAAGTTAGATAAATAATTATTTATTTTGAGTCTAAATAAAGATAAATCAAATTGAAACAAAAACGAATTAGGACGAATAGGGTTAAATCGTGTCCAAAGAGTGTGTAATTTTTATCGGGTAGGAAAAGCGTTTGGTTTTTAGTCGTAGTTTTTAGAAAACAGTTGGTAGTTAGTAGGTTACGGCTTTTAGGAATTAAAATTCAAAACGATGACCAATTTCTATAATTTAAAATCAAAAACCATCCTAGTTCCATTTTGAGCCTCTTCTCTCATAGTTCCATTTAACTGTTGAGTAAGTAAGGAAATCAATTGTGCTCCGAAACCGGTTCCTTTTGTGGCTCCTGATTTTCCAATGCCGTTATCGGAAACTTCCAGATGGAGAATAATATTATTTTGTTTTTCTAATTTGATGGTAATGGTTCCTTTTTCACCTTTTGGAAATGCATATTTTATGCTATTCGTCATTACTTCGTTGATAATTAATCCCAGCGGAATAGCGGTATCAATATCTAAATCAAGTTTATCCATTTCTAATTTTAAATCGATGCGTTTTTCGGCACCAAAACTGTCCAGAATACTTTCGCTGAGGTTCAAGAAGTAATCTTTCATTTCTATGAAGCCAAGATTAGCGCCTTGATATAATTTTTGATGAACAATTCCAATAGAATTGACCCGATTTTGACCTTCAATTATGGCTTCTTTGGTGTTTGGGTCATCTATTTGTGCTGATTGCAGAGCGAGTAAACTTGAAACTACTTCAAGATTGTTTTTCACCCGATGGTGTATCTCTTTTAGCAATAATTCATTTTCTGCATTTTTTTTGTCTAACAAAAGGTTTTTGCTTTCCAGATCATTATTCAGTTTTGCTAATAGATTATTGCTTTTCTGCTTTAAGCTAAAATTCCAATACGACCAAACCAGCAGTATAGCTACAATTAACAAAGCGATAATATAAATAGTCTGTTGATTTTGTTTTTGGGTAAGTTTTTTTTCTTGTGTTAACAAATCTATCTGTAATTCATTTTCCCTTAAACCGCGTTCATTTTTTTCTTTTTGAAAAATCAAAGATTGATTATAATATTGTCGAAAATAGATTAGTGCGTTTGACAAGTCTCCTTTTTCTTGATATGCTACGCCTAAATATTGGGACATATCTTCTGCTGCATAACGATTTTTTAAAAACAGATAACCAGCCTTACTTTTTTTATAATTGCTGATGGCTAAGTCGTATTGTTTGTTTCTCAGGTTTAAATCTGCCAATAAACCATAGCCATAAGGAGTGATGCTACTAGTTTTAATTTTATGGATTTCTAATATTTTTAATGCTTTTACTATGTTTTTTTTGCCTTCATTATATTGGGTTTGACTGATTATTGTTTGACCGGGAACAGGAGAAGTAATTAATTCCCTGCCCAATCGAACATAATACCAAGCATGGATTATTGGGTTTTTTGCATATTTTAAAACAGGTTGTATTTTATAGAGACAATAATATACAGAGTCAATACTTCGCTCCGTATAATAATTCGTTAATGATCTGTATATAGAAAAGAGTTCCAATGGTTTTTTTGCTTCCCCAAACTTTTGATAATATGAAAGACTTTTTGACAGGTTTTCAAAAGATAATTTTTGCTCTTCTTCTAAATGGTATCTTTCATAAAAAACGCCCTTATGCATTGAATTTTTCGCTTCTAAATCTGTGCTTTTAAAATCTTCGGCAAGTGTGAGTGCTTTTGAAAACAACTTCAGAGATTTATTATGTTCTCCTAATTCAAGTTTAATACTGGCCCAATTAATCAGGAAGTCATATTCCAAAAGTTTATTTTGTTTATTTTGAGGAATTTTTGCAACGTATGACCATCCAATAGTTGCCAAAGAATCTAATCCGGCTAAAGCATAATTGCAGTTAATAGTTTTGCTTCTTTCCAAATAAATATTAGATAATTGTTCATACTGGATAGGAGAATCGGTTTTGGGAAACTTCCCGGCTTTGTCATAATAATAAGCTGAACTGTCTCGGTTGTAATGAGGGATTTCCTGAAAGAACAGCGCTTTTTTTAGATACTTTTTACTCAATTCCAAAACCGCTGTGGGAGAAAGTTTTTCAGCAAAATGGTCCTGAGAAAATCCTTTACAAAATACTTGAAGAAAAATAAAAAGTATAATTTTTTTCATAGATGACCATTAGAAGATTATACTTTTTGAATATGTAACAGTAATTGTTTCTTTAAATCGGCACTAAGAGGGATTGCTTTTTTCGCAATAACAACATGACTTGTCGCGATCTCGTCAATGTGTGAAAGATTGACAATAAAGGATCGATGAATGCGCAAAAGAGTGTTTGACCTAAGTTTTTCTTCTATATCCTTGAGTGTCATTACCAGCAGATGTTCCTTATCTTTACAATGAATTTTGCAATAATTTCGCTCTGCTTCGATATATAGAATATTATTTATGCAAACTTTTACCATTTTGTCGTGGCTGCGAACAAAGATGCAATCACTCAAAACAAAAGGCTCTTCTGAAACTAAATCCAAGTTTTTGTCACTATTTTGCTCTTCTTGAATTCGAACCAATGTTAACTCAATGGCTCGTTGCAAATCTAATTTTTTGAATGGTTTTGAAATAAAGGAATATGGATTCGTGGCTTTTGCCCTGCTAAAATGAGCTTCGTCAGAGTTGGCTGTTAAATATATTATGGGAATTTTATATTCTTTCTGAATTAAATGTGCTAATTCAATTCCATCTAAATTGCCTTTTAGATTAATGTCTATCAAAAGAATATCGGGAATCTGTTGCCGGATTTTAGGTAAAACTTCCTTGGCTCTCGGAATAATTCCGGTTACTTCATATCCCAAATGAGTAAGCTGCAGCGAGATATTGGCAGCGATTATCATTTCATCCTCAACTATCAAAATGGTATTATTTTTATTCATATAAGTGGTTTAACTTAATTGGCTAAAAAAATGTAGGTAAAAATGATGCTTGATAGCTTGGGATATTCTGTAAAAGTAACAAAAACTATTTAATTGAGAGTAAGATGATTAATTGTTGTAATAATGAATTAGTTCAAAAAGAATAAATATAATTTGGGATTTCTATTTTTTTAATGGATTCATTAGTGAACTTCATTGGCTTTTAAAACCCTTAAAAAATTTCCGCCCAGAATTTTGTCGATATCCTTTTCGCTATAGCCTTTTTCGACTAAAGCCTTTGTAATCAATGGGTAAGTTGTAACGTCATCCAGCTGCTGAGGTGTAGATTCGATGCCGTCAAAATCAGAACCTAAACCTACATAATCAACGCCAACCAATTTAATAATGTACTCAATATGTTGCATTAACAAAGAAAATGGTGTTCTTAAAACTTCGGATTCAGTTTTGTATTTAGAAAACATTTCTTCTTCAACCTTATGTTTTTCCTTGCCACTTTTGTAAAGCGAATCCACTTCTTCTTTATGTTTTTCTAAAAAAGCATCTTTATTTTTAAAATAGTTGGGATCCAAAAATCCGGAGTAAAAATTAATCTGAATCACACCGCCGTTTTTTGCAATAGCTTGTATTTGGTAATCTTTTAAATTTCGTTGGTGTGGACATAAATTATACACACAGCTATGTGTTGCAATTATTGGTTTTGTAGTTGTATTTATTACATCCTTAAAAGTTTCTTCGCCTACATGGCTTATATCTACGAGCATTCCCAACGAGTTCATTCGTTGTACCACTTGTTTGCCAAAATCAGTTAACCCCTTATGTTTTAAATCTTTTTTGAAAGTTTCGTCATAAGCGCTTGTTGCCCAATCTGTCGAATTATTCCACGTGAGTGTCATATATCTTGTGCCACGGTTATAAAAATAATCCAAATTGTCTAAATTGTTTTCTATCATATGACCGCCTTCCACACCAATCATTGCGGCCAGTTTCTTTTGATTTACAACCTTTAACAAGTCTTTGCTATTGGCTACTTTTACAATTTTAT
>Ga0208508_1000200_pt1 | contig 16565 bp, 26 predicted proteins | sample LakWasMeta1_LOW4_2_FD_183853 | JGI IMG/M metagenome (GOLD analysis project Ga0208508, IMG submission 183853) | Freshwater sediment methanotrophic microbial communities from Lake Washington under simulated oxygen tension - Sediment Metagenome... | ecosystem: Environmental > Aquatic > Freshwater >...
GCCAGCTTAATACATAATGCGGCCACAAACAGCCAGCCACAAACTAGATAAAATAAACCGTTCATAATCTTCAAATCCCGCTCCAGTTGATAAGGGCAAAAATCAGGCATCGTGTCGCAGCCTGCCGCTCGCTGATACCGACCGCGCCGAACTCATCCGCAACGCATGACTATCGAACGATCCAGCCGAATACATCAACATCAGGCACAGCGATGTGGTGGACAGCTTTACCAGCCCGCGAGCCACCGCCGTCGAAATCGCTGCACAACGGGCATTGATCGACGCCTCGCGAACATCGAGTTTGATATACAAATGCTCGACATGCGTTTTTACGGTGCCCAGACCGATTGCCAATTTACGCGCGATGGCTTTGTCCACATCGCCCTCACACACTAGCGCCAGCACTTCGCATTCACGCGGTGTCAGCCCATCCCGATCGATAATTTCCGCTTTTACATTGATAGCCATACTTCTCTCCTCGGTTTTTACTTATATCCAATGACAGATTGTTATTCTTTACAAAGCCACTTATTCTACTGCCTAGCTAAAAAAGAGCCGCCGAAGCGGCTCAGGTAGCACCAGGATAGGGTAGGTGATTCGGCTTGCGGGCTTCATTAATCCGCGTTTGTTTGGCTGTTAAAAAAAGACTCAAGTTTTGCTACATTTCCAACCGTTGGATTTTGTATTGCTCCAGTTGAAAATTTGCTGAGCCACTCATAGGTAACGCCAGATTTTTTAGCCAATACACGGTAATTGCCATTTAATTTGGCTGCTTCCCTAATTACTTCAACTTTTTCAGAAATATTCATGGCAATAGCTTAGTAAAATTTTACTTATCAAGCAAGCAAAATTTTACTTTTAGTTTCGTATATGCTTACGCCATGAACGAGGAGGCAAAAAACTTCGCACGGAACTTGAAATTATTAATGGATTATCATGGCGATACTCAAAAAAAACTTGAGAAGCGTTCCGGTGTATCGCAAAAAACAATTTCTAACATGCTCAACCCAGGAGACAACACAGCGCCTGGATTGGACAATGTGGCATTGGTGGCCGCCGCCTATAAAATAAAAACCTGGCATTTATTATTGCCGGACGCACCATTAGAGATTTTGATAAACCAATCTGTTGAAAAACTGGTTGATAATTACCTGAATATCGACAAAGAAAGCCAAGACACCGTACTGCGAGTCGCTGAAAATTCGGCTCGTTACCGTTTAGGGGTTAATCCGGATGAAAAATTTAAACTTAAAGCCTAATGCGAAAAATATCGGGAATATGTGTATGCAAAACACGAGATCTATATTTGCGCGTAACTTACGGATGATTATGGACTATCATAATATTACCCAGGCTGCTTTAGCAGAAAGAACAGGCATCAGCCAAAAAACAATATCAAATATCCTTAACCTAAAAAGTGTGCATAGCCCCTCGATGGACATCATTGAAACCCTTGCAGAACACTTCGGCCTTGAGTCCTACCACTTGATTATCCCCGACCTCCCCACCGAAGAGCTATTAACTAATACAATAGAAGAAATTGTTGAGTACTATGCCAAGCTTCCGCCAGACGGCAGAGAAAGCATTAGAAGAGTTGCAACACATGAAGCCCGTTATGCTCATATCGCCACAAGAAGTTTAGCAGACAGAAGAAAAACTCCGCGCTTAACGGTAGACAGGAGAACACATAAAAACCATAATACCCACTAGAACAATAAAGGAATCATATGACACATGCAAAACTAAAAAATATATTTTTGATGATAGCAATTTTTTTTATCCCGTTTGTAGCCAGCAGGGCAGCGACACTAAAAGAAAATAGCCGCGCATGTATCAGCGAAGAATTCTTTGATCAGCAGGTTAAGGCAAAAATAGCTAAAGATATGACCGCCATTGAGTATTTATTCAAAAACGGATACTGCATATTGATAAATAAAGATTATCAAGCATCGATTCTTGATACCACTTTTTCTGGAAAAGTTAAAGTGCGGGTTTATGCCGGCAAAAGCGCAACAGAACTATGGACGTATATGGAAAGTATTAAAAACTAAAACCTTATAACTATTATTTTTTAAAAAAATCAAACAAAGCCCGCTTTAAGCGGGCTTTTTATTGCCCTCAATTTCATTTAGTAAAATATTACTTGACTTAATATCTGTTAAGTATTATTTTACTACACAACAAAGCAAGCCATCCTACCTACCCGGCAGCAATGCCGGGATTTTTTAGGATGCCAACCCAACCGGACAATGCCATGACATTTCATACTAACTTTATCAGCGACGGCCCACTCAAAGCGGCGCAGAACATCATCCTGGATAAACTGGAAATCGTACCGATACCCAACTCCAACCAGGCCATCGGCTATCTCACCATTATTGATACCGATAGCAACGGCAAACACCGAGGCTATCGCCACCACTGGGGACTCCTGAAAGAAGATGCGAGAGACAATGACGTGATAGACATAGCCTTATTTGGCGGCAAATGGAACACCATATCCGATGATCCCAGATGGCCCACAATCCCTTTTGAAACCTCACTCATCCATTATTTTAAAAAACCATGAACAGACTAACCCTTTCCGCTTTTGTGGCCGTCAGCCTGATGACGACAGCAGTAACAGTGGACGCCTCACAAAAAAGAAGCCAAACCGCCAAGAACCACTTCAAAGTCGCGCACCCATGCCCCGCTAACGGCAAAACCAAAGGCAGTTGCCCCGGCTATGTGATCGACCACATCAACCCGCTCGCCTGCGGCGGACCAGACGCACCCATCAACATGCAATGGCAAACCATCGCCGCCGGCAAAGCCAAGGACCGATGGGAACGTAACCCATGCCGATGATTCTTTCAAGCGCACTTAATCCAAGTGCGCTTGACAAAATCATGAGGAAGCTATGTATTTTTTTATGAGACAAACCGAATCCCAACTCAATAGGATTCTTTCTAAACTTGAAACATTGGAAACAAAAATGCCATCACAAAAAGAAATTATCGAAGCGGCAAGAGCCGAGCAAAACCTGATTAAAGCGGCGCTGGACTCAATCGACGCGAACATCAATGAAGTCAAGCAACTGTTGGCAAACAATGATGTGGCCGGTGCTCAGGAATTACTTGACGAAATCAAGGCAAACAGTGAAGCCCTGGTAAAAGCGACACTTGAAAATGCCGACCTGACCGCCGCTGTTGATGCGGTCAATGGTGAACCGGCTCCAGCAGCAACCGAAACATCTGTAGACACAGCAGCCGCTGTAGACATAGCCACGGATGATGCCGCGCAACCGGTATAACTGAAAACCCCGTACATCATCCACCGCCCCGAGTTTTGCAGCTCCGGCCGGTGGTTTAAAACCACAAGTTAGGAGTCAATCATGAATACCCCATTAAACCCGCTCGTAAACCCGTTCCATTTCACTGATCTGGATGTTAGAACCGCTGTTGACGAGCATAATCAAGCGTGGTTTTGCGCCAAAGATGTTTGTGAAATTTTAGATATCACCTGGTCAGGTGCAACCCTCCAAAACATACCAGAATCGTTTAAGCTTATGTTGAAACTCAACACCAGCTTTGGCGAAAAAGACACCAATTTTATCAATATCGGTGGTCTGTTTAATCTCGTTATGCGTTCCAATAAACCCAATGCCGTTGACTTTCAAAATTGGGTATGCGGCGAAGTGTTACCGGAAATCTACCGACTTCAACATCAATGGTGGCAACAGCGCATTGAAGCGTTCACGGACGAACGCGACCCCCCAGTGGAATCGCGTAACGAAGTGGAGCGTGGAACGCGAGGTCCGATTTAATCAGCATCCTCTTTCTGCTTTTGATTTTTAATTTATGGGTATTTATAAATGACTATAAAAATAGTTATTCCAATATCAGGCGGTAAAGATAGCCAAGCCTGTTTAAAGTTAGCCCTTGAGTCTTACGATAAAAGTTAGGTGATAGGTCTTTTTTGTGATACGCAATTCGAGCATCCATTAACGTATAAGCACATTGATTGGATGCGAGAATTTTACGGGGTAAAAATTGAGCGTATAACGGCAGGTAGTGTTTACGAAAAAGTTTTGAAATATAAACGCTTTCCAGGTGGTGGTGCGAGACATTGTACTGATGAATTAAAGCTTCAGCCGTCAAAGATTTTTTATCGTGATTTTGCCAAAGAGCAAGGCGGTTTTGAAGTTTGGTGTGGTATGAGAGGTCAAGAATCACATGAAAGAGCTGTGCGTTATTCTGACAAGATCAACACTGAAACTTATGCGCCCCATGATGTTTTAAAAAAATACCCAAAATATTTACATTCGCTGGGTGTGTCTTTCCGGCTTCCAGTTTTGGATATGTCAACACAAGACATTTTTGATATTTTGGACGGGCAGCAAAACCCATTATATTTACAAGGCTTTGATCGTGTTGGCTGCTTCCCGTGCCTTGCTTCCGGTGATCGCTGGAAAGAAAAAGCTTTTTCACATGATGCGTTCGGAAAATCTCAGCGGGTAATTGTTACGCAACTGGAAAAGAAAATTGGTCGTTCAATTTTTACAAGCAAGGGTGGCAAGATGCGAAATAACGAAAATCAAAGCGATTTATTTCAAAGGTGCGCTATATGTGCGATTTAATAAATTGGCGTGAAACTCGACCTAATTTAACTGTTAGCTTTCGCCTGGAGCGAGGCGGTCAGTTTGAAAGCGGATTCAAAAAAATGGGAATCAATCAGGAATTAATAATAATAATGCGAAACCACATATTATTTTGAAATACAAAGAAATTCAAGAGGCAAGATCAGAAGGGCTATCGTATAGCCAGATACGTGAAAAATTCGGAATAAAAAGTAACGGGCACCTAAGAAACATCCTTCTAACCCAATTGTAAACACACCACGGAAAGACGACCATGACCACACGACAACTACACCAGCCCTTACAGCCCGTTTACCTTATGATGCACTTTTTCATCACTTGCTTCCTGGTATTCATGCTCATTTTTGTAGCCTATGACCTGGCTATGCATTACGCATTGGTCAAGGCGTGCACACCGTCCGTCAACGTCTGCACCTACCATTTTGAATTTTACGGCTATTAACCGAGTTACCGGCAATGATCACTATCCTACCCGTCAACGAACGCCAACGCTACCAACTCGCCTGGATCATCCAGGCCACCGATTTCTTTATCGCCACCCTCTGCGGCAATACCAACGCCGACAAGGACGCCGGCATCCGCCGCGCCACACAAACATTTTCCGGCGGATCATCAGCCGCCAATGCCATATACCAGGGCTACAACTTCGCCAGGAAACGTATTAAAACGAGGTCAATGACATGAAAAATAAAATAACAGAATGGTGGTGGGGTTTTTTTTGGGGTACATGCTTTGCAATGCCGGTTTACATGGCCTATGGAGATACTACCGAATTGGCTGCTGGAATTTTTATCGGCACTGTATTTGGCTCACTAGCTATGAGATACAGCATTATTTACCGATTGCGCACAATGTAGTAATTGCCATTTAGAGATATACCATGATGCAATCAAACAAACCACTCGATACCTTAGAGCACGAACTCCTGTCCGAAATAACCAGCCTCAATGATCGCCTGGACGCCAACAAAGCAACCATGACCATCATGGGCGTTATCTGCTCGCTGCTGTTCATGTTCGCGGCCGTCTCGGTAAGCATCATTATCTATCTGCTGCTATGGGGACCACGATGAGCACAGTAACCCAACCGGTCGAGTCCAAGCCAAAGCTGATCACCCGCAAAGACATGATCGCTATGACCGGCCTATCATGGACCAAAGTCCACAACCTGACCATGATAAAAGGCTTCCAAAAAATACAAGGCAAGCGTGATCGTGAGTATTTATTGGATGAACAAGCGGTGCTGGCCTGGTTTAAAGCCAACAACCCCAAGGAAACAGCGGCACCACAACCGTCACAACCGCTTTACCTGATCATGCATTTTTTCATCAACTGCTTCCTGGTATTCATGATGATTTTTATCGCCTACGACCTGGCTATGCATTACGCATTGGTCAAGGCGTGTGCACAGTCCGTCAACGTCTGCACCTACCATTTCGAATTTTACGGCTATTAGCAAAAAATAGAAGGATACATAGCGTATGAAATTAACCACTTCACTGAAGCGAGATCTAATTGACAAAATTACTGTCCTCGATGAGCGCATTGAAACCCATAAAACATTTAACCTTATCCTTGGCTCTCTGTGCGCCATCCTATCTGTGACCACAGCCGGAGCAGTCAGCATCATTATCTATCTGCTGCTATGGGGACCACGATGAGCACAGCAACCCAACCGGTCGAGTCCAAGCCAAAGCTGATCACCCGCAAAGATATGATCGCAATGACCGGCCTATCAAGGACCAAAGTCCACAACCTGACCCTGATAAAAGGCTTCCCAAAAATACAAGGCAAGCGTGATCGTGAGTATTTATGGGATGAACAAGCGGTGCTGGCCTGGTTTAAAGCGAACAACCCAAATGAAACAGCGGCACCAAGACCCATTCCCAAATATGAAATCAAACCGCAGGCGCTGGACAACGGACTAGCCCGCATATTTTTAACCCGACAATCAATCACAGGCGCATAAAATGAGCAAAATAACCCTGGGCGATGTCGTCGATAAACTCTACGCCGAGTTCGACAAAATCAATGACCAGAAATTAACCGGCGACAAACAAAAAGAACAGATCGAGCGCACCAAGGCTGTCGTCAGCATCGCCAAACAAATCACCGAAACCGCCCGCCTGGCCCTAGATGTCCAGCTGTCAAAACCCGACATGCTGGACGGCGCACGTGTGCCAAAAATGCTGGAAATGGACAATTGAAAGATGCCGACCGGTTTTTAACCATCAATAAATTGCGGTCCGATGTCGCCCATTGGCGAGCCAATCACAACCTCGTCGTCGCCCGCTGCGCAGAACTGAGACATGAAAACAAAAGACTTAAAAAAGAACTTGCGCTATACCGGCGCACAGATCGCCTACATCAGGACCCACCTGACGGCGATGTCAACTCGTGAACTGACGGCCGCATTTAACGCGGAATTTGCCAGCGCCAAAACCGTGATCGCTATCCGTGGCACCATCAAGCGCCTGGGCCTGAAATCCGGAATAGATACCCGTTTTAAAAAAGGCTTTCGCCCGCATAACGCAGGAACTAAAGGCCTGTCGAAAGCCAATTCCGGTACGTTTACCCCCAACCGGCGGCCGTGTAACAAGGTGGAGGTAGGCACAGAACGCCTAATAAGAGACGGCTATATCATGATCAAAACAGCCGATCCAAACACCTGGCAACTAAAACACCACGTTGTTTATGGACCGGTCCCTAATGGCTTTGTGCTGCGCTTTAAAGACCAGGACATGACCAACTGCGACCTAGACAACCTGGAGTTGGTCTCGATGGCTGAAAATATGCTCATCAACCAGGCCGGTTACAGCACAGCGCCGAATGAAATCAAGCCGCTCATCAAAGCCATAGCAAAAATTCAATGCAGTTTATTCGATAAAATGAGGAAAGAGCATGTCGCATGATCAACAACGCTCAGCGCGATCACAAAACCGGAATCAGGAAAAACCCGGCCAACGGCAGGAGTCGGCTTTTATCAGAGCCGAAAAAATACTGCTCACCGAGGATTGCATCGAGCAAATCAGCGAGTTGGCAAAAACACTGGAGAAAAACGAGGGGATGAAATGAAAAATAACCAGCTGGCTCTGCAAGCCATTAAAGCCCAAATCGGAAAAACCACGCAGCAACACTACATCACCCAGGAAGCGATGCTGGAGCTGATTAAAGAAGAGGCGCTGTCGCTAAATAAAATCGATGGCCCATTTTTTTCCACGGCCGACATCTCCCTGATCATCCAGGCTCAGCGTAACGTGACGGCTAATCGGCTAAAAAACGGACATGACGCCTTAATCCCAGGCATCATGCGCATCCAACCCGGATCAGGCGGCCTGACCAAACGCCCGATAAAAATCAAATCAATCAGCCGGTATTTGCTGGAGAGATTGTAATGAAAACCTCAGAAGCGCTGTTTAAACAATACGGCAAAAAATTCATCCCGGCCGCCGAGGCCATCCGTGAATTCTGGGGCTTCAATCAAACAACAACCGGAGAAATCACCAAGCTGATCGCTAAAAATAAACTCAACGGCCTGAAACCAATCAGGCTGGGCAAAAACTACATGGTCGATATTGAAAATCTGGCGAATGTGCTGGACAGCATGAAAAATTAAACACTTAATTGAAACTTTTATGAAAATACATAACTCATGTACTTATCGGCCAGGGCCTGGATGGAAGCATTTAGGCGGCCCAGTATGGGAGCATGATAATGGCACGCGAATACATATGCTTGGGCTTGTAAAGCGGCCAAATGGAGAAACTATTTATGCGCACAAATATCCTGAAAGCCTTGTTGCCGCACGAATGATCCGCATTAACGGCGGAAACCGTAGGCGTGGCCTGATGGCATTTGCCATCCACAACGCTCAGTTATGCAACAACATCGAGAGACTATTAAATGTTTAAGTGCAATGTTTTAAACTGCGGTAATGGCAATTGTGTGCACAGAATCACCGACGAACACTGCCCATTTTGCAATAAATTGATGGTTGAGGTAACGACAACCGGTTTTAAATTTTGCTCGAATCATTCGTCAATTTGCGACTATGAAATAGATGCTGATCCAGGTAGCAACTATTCGCTATGATAAACGGTAGGCAAAACAGCCCGCCAACCCTACCTGGCTATTAATAACGAGTCACACAAACATTTCCTAGTACTAAAAAAAATCAGCAGTACGCCCCAAGTACGCCTAACCCTCTGCAACACCCATAAAAAAAGCCTTGTCAGTCCAATCGAGCATGGGTGCAACGCAAAAGCGGTTTAGTGTATAATCAAGGTTTTTCATGGGTTAGCGGGGGTTAAAAAGTGCATCAATTTACCTATCAGTACGCCCCCAGTACGCCTGATCAATCAGGCGTACTGGCATGGCGACCATAACCAAACGAGCCCGTGCAGACGGGAGCCTCGTTTACAAGGCAGAGATTGTAATCAAGAAAGACTCGGTTGTCGTGCACCGGGAGTCAAAAACCTTTGACCGGCAGAAACTGGCTCGTGATTGGGCCATGCGCAGGGAAGTGGAATTGCAGACAGCCAGCGTGTACGCTAAAAAGGATTATTTGCCGCTGCGGGATCTGATCTCGCATTATATCAAGGAGTTTCAGCCTGAAGGGCGCACCAAGAACGCCGACCTGGCCGCGTTGATGAAGCGGGATATTGCCGTGATTGATGTGCACAAATTGACTGCCAAGGATTTGATTCGGCATATCCGGCTGAGAAATCGGGAATGCCAGCCGCAGACGGCGGGGAATGATTTGATCTGGTTGAATATCGTGATAAAAACCATGGCGGGACTGATCGATCTGGACATCGATCCGGCGATTTTTGATTCCGCCCGGCGGGTATTGCGGTCTGAGGGGCTGATTGCGCACTCGGCGCAGCGCGAACGGCTGCCCAGCAAAACGGAATTGTGGGCGCTGTCTCGGTATTTTTATGATAAGCCCTTTATGCTGCACCTGATCTGGTTTGCTATTTACAGCGCCCGGCGGCTGAGCGAGATAACGCGGCTGGAATGGGACGATATCCGGCACGATGACCGGACCTGCATCATCCGTGATCTTAAAGACCCCCGCAAGCGCAATGTCGTTAAGCGGTTTAAAATCCCGGCCGGCGCTCACAAGATTATTTTGAAACAGCCACGGACCAGCAGGTTTATTTTTCCCTATAACCCGAAAACCATCGGCAAATACCATACCGACGCCTGCAAATTCCTGGGTATTGATGGGCTACATTTTCATGATTATAGGCACCTGGCAACCACCCGGCTGTTTGAGGCCGGGCTGTCGATTGTGCAGGTGCAGCAGATCACGTTGCACGCTAACTGGACTACGTTGCAGCGGTATGTAAATTTGAATCCGGGTGATGTGGATATTTGAATACTACCTGACTGGGTGAATGAATGAACGAAAAAGCATATAAAGTGATTGAAATGGTACTAAATGGGGCATCATTTAGCAGCGCCGATAAAGAGTTTGGGTACAGCAAAAACGGCTCAAGAGCAGCTTTCCATAGCTGGATAAGACGAATTAATCCAAAAGTATATGATGCAGGTCTATCAAATGATCAGCTCGCTAAATTTACTGGCTTTTATAAAATAACCGATTATGATGCATGGAAAATCGCATCGCCAAGCATAAAATATTTAAGAGAAAATAAAGAGCATTTTTTAAATATACACATCTTTACAGAAAATAAAGAAATTGGACAAGATAAAAACGCTGCGATTGAAAAAGCAATTGTATTGCTCGTGCAAAATGGGTATCGAGTAGAGCGAATTATGAGTTCTAAATAAGAGATAACCGGGCGCGCCGCATCGTCTTTTGCCCACCCTACCAGTAAATATTAGCCAGCTCTTCCGCATTTTGAGCGGCCGCTATCTCTGCTATTTTTTGCTCATAGCTATCGAACTGGGCCGTTATGTGCACTTCAAAATCGTTGCCAAGCGCAATTAGCTGCGCGTTGGTATGAAGTCTCCGCTGCTTTACGCCGTTGGCATCGGTGCAGGTGAATTTGCTGCCGTTGCCTAGGGTGATCAGATTATTCAAAAAGTTTCTGTTTTCGGATTTGGCGCTGTAGGTATGTGGCGCACCCAGCGCACTGCTGCTGATCGGCTGGACAATGGCATTGTTTCTCGCTGTTTCAATTTCTGCAAATTTGTCGGCCTTTAACTCGTCCAGCGGGACTATTTTTTGGACGATTACCAACTCGCCATTGACCACATCAAGCACCTCGTCCTGACTGCGATTTGCTGCTGCTTCATACGCTGCTTGCGGTACTTCGATAATGTCATCCGGCAAGTTATGATAGTTTTCTGATTTTGGGTAGAAACACCCTGTATTTTTGCTGAATCTCATGTTAATAACCTATCGCCATCCAGTAATTGTTAGACGCTACCCCGGCGCCGCCTGTCGTTGATGAATACACGGTCATTCCTGTCGTTGAACCACCGCCAACGCCGATAATATAGGCTGTTGGTGTCGAAGCTATTAGAGTTGCGCTACCATTTAAAAACCCTGTTGGGAACGCGATCGGAAATGTGACTGCTCCAGAGCCGCCAGCACTGGTAACAACGCTACCCCATTGTATAATAATCCCGCTTGATAGCTTCTGATAACCGCTCGTTGATTTTAATGATCCGGGGTCAAAGGTAGATAATAAAGCTGCATTTTGCGAGATGGTCCAGGCGGTTTTAGTGCCGCTGCCCATGACCGAGAGCGAATTAACTACCAGCGCACCGGTGCCCGAATTATAACTGGTCACTTGTACCAGCATGGAATTGGTGCTGGGTGCAGCGGTATCGGCAATGACCAGATACATGCCGGGCTGCCAGCTTTTCCCGGTGTCGGCGGTAAATGATTTTGAACCGGTGCCGATGGCGACACTGCTGGCGCTGGCGCCGTTGGTGGCGTTTAGCGTCATAGCCGCGCCCAGTGCATTCGCCTCGGCACCAAATGCGGGTAGTTTGTTGGCAAAAAAATCATCGACATCCGTCACGAATGTTGCTGACGACCTGTCTGGCGTGATGAGCGTGGTAATAGACATTAAATCAATCCCTCAATTTCCAGCGTGCAATAATTAATAGTTGGGTAGGCGACATCAATCGACCAGGTGCTGAAGCCGTAGATGATAAGCGGCTCATAATCAGCTACTTCGGTGCCGATATAGACGCACGGTTTAGCACGCACAGCCGCCAGCGCCTTGGCAATGCGGTTAAATCGGGTAGTATCAGTCTGTATTTTAAACTTGGCCCATTTGGAAAAGGCCCGCTCGACTATCGTGTAATTGCCGAAGGCGTCCTTTTCTTTGCGGCTATAGTCATTGATGCCCACGCTCGCCGGGTATTCGGTCTCGCCGATATCGACAACTTCGCCGAATTTGCACACGCCAACGCCAGGATTTCCTGTAGTGGCGCTGATGGTAACGGTCAGTTCCGGATTTTTATAGTGAAATGGCAAGTCGGTTAAGACCAGGTCGCTCAGCTGCTCGTAGGGCTGGAAAAACCAGTCATAAATGCTGTTGATCGTAGAGCCGTCTAGGGTAATCGTTTTTGAATATACCTGCGTGCCTCCGCTGACATCTTTCAGCGATACCGTCGCTGTACGCCCGGCCAGCTCCAGCAGGGCAATGCCGCCGACCGCGCCGGGATTGAGCACCTGTGTGATAGTCGCCACCTGGGTAGTCAACGTCCCGACGACATCATCGAACATTGCCCAGCGGTTAGTCGGGGCAATATTGAGCCATTTTACCGGATTTACGTCAGGGCTAAAATTGGTATTGTTGACCAGGCACTCGTAAATCCGGTGCGTGCCTGCCAAAATGCAGCGGTTGCCGACCACGTAGGCGGTGCCGCTGTTCCATGCTGAATAATCGGTTTCTGGTACAGTGCTGGAGGCCAGCATCGCGGTTGTGACGGCAATCGGTTTAATCAGCTTCATATGGCTACCGCCGGTTGTCCGTCAACGTCCCATTTTTTAAGCACTTTGGATGTATTGCGGGTATTTTCTGCAATGGTAGCGTTTGCAGCGCGTAACTCTGCACGCAAGTCGTTGATCACGGCGATCAGATCGGCATTATCAACCAGCGCCTTGCTTTGTGGATTGCTGTAAATCCGGCTGGGGCCGGTGTTTTCCAGTTCCGGTCCGTTCTCGCCGACCACCCGCCAGCCGCCCATGTGCAGGCCGCCTGCCGCATAGCCTTTCAAGGTGCCGCCATTCCAGAGCGTAGACACATCCGCACGGCCCTTGTCGGATTCTGCCGCCAGCCAGGCGGACACCATGGACATCGGCACATTTCCGCTTCTGACCAGGCTTATCCGGTTTTTCCAGGCCTCGATCCAGCTAAACGGCTCGTCGCCGGTGGGGGCCGCCGCTGGCACGGGCGCGACATAGGCGGCCTTTGCCGCCGCCACTCTGGCCGCGTTTGCCGCCGCCTCGGCGGCTCTGGAAGCGGTTAAGGCCTGCGCATCTGCCGCGATTTTGGCTTGTTGCGCGGCGGCCTGTTCCCGTTGCCCGGTAATCGCACCCTGCAAACCGGCAATGGCCGCTTCAACGGACATGACGGCAATGGTTGTACCGTTAGCCGCATCCACTTGGGATTGCGCATTCTCCAGAATGGCATCCAGCCGGTCTATTTGCTGCTGGCCTTCTGATAGCTGGGCATCGGCAACGGCTGACAACCCGGCGATATCGTTGGCGGTTTTGATAAAATCGCGCTGGTAATCGACAAAATTGCTGAACAGTCCTTCGCTGGGTTTGGCGACTGCGCCAAGTGCCCTATCCAGCGAGGTTTGATCGAGCATGATGCCGCTTTTTAAAGCGCCGGCTAATTGCGCCTGCGCGCTTTGCCGTTCGAGGCCCTCCTGGCCTGGAATCGATTTAACCAGGGCGTTTTTCAGCGCCGAGGCGATGCCGGATAAGGCGCTCACATAGGCGCTTAAGTTCTTTTTTTCTGCGCTGACGGCTTTATTCAGCACAGCAAAGGCCTCGCTGATCGATTTTGATGCCGTATCGGCTAACGCCTGCATGGACTGCTCCGCTTTACCGGCCCCCGATTCCAGCGCGGAATAATATTGATCTGCGCCCGCGCTTAACTTCAGCAACAGTGAATAGCGCTGTTGCTCCGCGTCACTGGTTAGCCAGAGGGACTCGATCAACGCCCGGTAGCCCTCACGGGTTGCTGGCAACACCAGCCCCAACTCGACCAGCTGGCTATTGATCTGCTCCTGTGTTCGGGCATTTTTTTCTGTGCTGGAATAAAACTTGTCATAGTAAGCGGTGAACTGCTTTTGAAATTCTTCCAGGCCGCCCGCTGCTTGCACCATGGCATCACTGATGGCAATGGCATTGTCGGCCAGGCTAAGCCCGGAGGTTGCCAAGGCATCCTTGACGACGGCGACTTCGGACACAATGCGCACGGCAGTTTCCAGCATGCCTTCGCCGAGTTTTTGATATTGGCCGATGATATCGCCGAATACCGAGGCCGCCATATTGTCCATGATTGCCGATATGGCGCCGTTGACTTTTTTTACCGCGTCCTCGCCACTCAATCCGTGAATATCAATCATCGTCAGCGGTATTCTAAACTCCCTCAGCTGCGCCTCAACATCCTTGCCCAGCTGCGTGCCAACGCTGATCATGGTTTTAGCCATAATCTTAAAGACACTGTTTAAGCCGTCGGTAACTTCAGCCCCCGCGTCCTGTGTCTGCAGGCTTTGTCTTGTTTTTGTCCCGCCAAACGTGCCGGTTTTTGTGGTTTGGCTGATGGCATATTCCGTGGCACTCATCTTGATTCCGTCCAGGATATTGCCGATGCTGGCATTGGCTAAAGCTATGCCACCGTTGATGAGTTTCGAGTCGGTAGACCCTTTGCTCGAAAACATACTGACCATCGACATGACCGGATCCGCACTGGATGCAGAACCCGCGCTACTCCCTGCGGCGGCTTCGGTGGCTTTCTGGCTGATCGAATCGATCAGGCCACCGCCCTGAAATAATTTGGTGACGCTGTTGGTGATGCCATCGGCTAACGACTGTACGCCTTTATTGATAGCTCTTAATTCGGCATACTCATCGGCATGGATGGATTTCAGCAACTCATACGTTTTGTTAATAGACTGACTGGTTTCGTTAGACCCCAAACTGGTTGCCGTATCATAATTACCCGCTTGCACACCGATGACAGTGGTAGACCCACCGCCACCGCTGCTGCTAAACGCCCCGGCTGCCCCGGCGGTAGCCAGGATAGCGGTAGTGATACCGGCCATGATGCCCATGCGCACTGGCGCGGAATAGGGATCGCCGTTGCCCTGATTAAGAATCGCCGAGGCCGCTTGACCGACCAGCTTTTCCAGAGTCATTGCCATTTCCACGGCGCTTAACGCCATCTCGATGGCATGGAACGCCTGCCGGCCTTTGGTGTTCTCGGCAAACATTTGTGAGGTCGCCCCGGCAACTTGCCGAATACCCGCTATTGAGGCCTGTGTATTATCGCGCTCTATCTGCTGCTGCTCGGCTTTCAATACGTTAATTGCTTTTTGATCCTTCAGCGCCACGGCGGCCGCTTGCTGGACGGAATTTTCTTTCATCCGGTCCGAATTCTTATCGAGCGCTGACACCATGTTGGTGAGTGCGCCGGTCATGGCGCTGAAACCGCCCAGGGCGGCATCAAACACCGACGACGATACCGAGCCCAAATCACCCATGGCCGAGTTGGCGTTTTTTATCGAGTCAATGTAGGTATCCAGCGACTGCCTTGAATCATCGATGGCCTGTTTATTGGCCTCCAGCGCGGTATTTTTATCAAACTGCGCCAGCGCCTGGCCTTGTTTATCCGGGGCAACACCTTTGCTGGTCAGCTGCAACGAATAATAATCACGCGCTGATAAAGTCAGCTGATTGTATCTATCGATTTGCTCATCGAGCGCCGCTTTGGCCTTGTCTCCGCTTTCCTTTTGCGCTTCCAGCGCCTTGTTGGCGTCCCATACCGCCAGTGCCATAGCGGACTGTGCGGCGCTTGCGCCTTTAGCGGCCAGCGTCGAGGCGTAGTAATCCCGCTCCGACATCGACAGTTTGTCATGCTGATCCTGAAGCGCTTTCAGTTCATTGCCGATGGCATCGACGTGCGTTTTTACGGCGGCGGCATGATGGGTTGCGGCAGCGTGGGATTTTTGCGCAGACTTTTCCTGCGCGTCGCTGCCCTTGACAAAGGCGGCGATGGCGTCAGCGCTGATTTTTTTCTGTACTTCTCCCGTTGCGGAGGCTGCTGCTGTGGACTTGGCTTGATAATCGGACACCATGCTTTCGCGTTGTTGTAGCATGGCGTCCAGTTTTTTAGTTTCCTCGACGACACTGTAGCCCAGCAGATGATCCAGCATATAGAAGCCTCCGCCCTCTGTTTTCATGACTGATAGCTTCTTTTTCTGCTCAACGATTTGCTTCGTCAGCTGCCCCATCTCGGTTAAGCCGTCACGACCGGCCACCCAATTACCTACGCCAGACATGACGCTGTTGAAACTCACGCCGGCCGCTGTCGCCTTCTGTATTTGCGTAATAAGATCATTAAGCGATGGTAAAAATGCGCCGGCAAGCGTAGCAGCTGCCCCGCTAATCCGGGCTTTCATCAGCTCGATATTATCATTTAGCATATCGGCGTTATCGGCAAACTCGGTGGTCATGCCGGACGCCTCCCGCCCCTCCTTGACCATTGACCGGATAGCGTCGCCGCCTTCCGACATCAGCGGCGCGGTATCCGCCCAGGCTTTGCCCAGTGCCGCTGCGCCGAGTGCCGCACGCTGCTGCGGATCTTTGATTGAAGCGAACACATCCGCCAGCTGCGCAAACGCTTCCAGCGGGTCTTTGGCGGTGATGCCCAGCTGCTTGAATTTATCGCCGTCTTTGGCGATATTGACCGACAGCTTGTTGATGG
>Ga0208508_1000201_pt1 | contig 16557 bp, 15 predicted proteins | sample LakWasMeta1_LOW4_2_FD_183853 | JGI IMG/M metagenome (GOLD analysis project Ga0208508, IMG submission 183853) | Freshwater sediment methanotrophic microbial communities from Lake Washington under simulated oxygen tension - Sediment Metagenome... | ecosystem: Environmental > Aquatic > Freshwater >...
ACAAGCTATTCTCTCCGCAACGACTAACATTTAATGACGATAGTGTTAGTATAATACAGTTATTTACCGCTAACTATACCGACCTGTAATGATTGAAAAAGTGCCCATGCCTGCACAAAAATTTCCCGGCGAGTTACCCAGTGAACTCATAGACCAGTTTGGCCGTAAAGTCGACTATATTCGCCTGTCGATCACAGACCGCTGCGATTTCCGCTGCGTCTACTGCATGGCCGAAGATATGACCTTTCTACCGCGGGATGAAGTACTGAGCCTTGAAGAATGCGCACGCCTGGTTAAAATCTTTGTAAGCCTGGGCGTCACCAAAGTACGCATTACCGGCGGCGAACCACTGGTTCGCAAGAACGCATTATGGCTGTTTAATGAGATTGGCCATCTGCAAGGCCTGAAAGAGCTAGTACTCACTACCAATGGCAGTCAGCTGGAGAAGCAGGCGCAGGACCTGAAAAATGCCGGCGTTAAACGCATCAACATCAGCGTAGATAGCCTGGATAGCCAGCGCTTCAAATCCATCACCCGCACCGGCGATTTGGAGAAAGTGCTGAAAGGCATACAGGCCGCAAAAGAAACCGGCTTTGAAAGCATAAAACTCAATACCGTACTGATGCGCGGCGTGAACGATGACGAGGCACTGTCATTGGTTGATTTTGCCATTAAGCAGGCAATTGATATTTCCTTCATTGAAGAGATGCCGCTGGGCGAAGTCAATCACACGCGCGAATCAACATTTGTCAGCAATGCCGATACATTGAAGCTGCTGCAAAGTAAATACGCACTCACTGCCAGCACACACAAAAGCGGCGGCCCCGCACGTTACTGGCAAGTAGCCGATACGCAGACAAAAATCGGTTTTATCTCACCGCACAGCCATAACTTCTGCGAAAGCTGCAACCGTGTACGCATCACCTGCAAAGGCGAGCTGTTTTTATGCCTGGGCCAGGATGACAAAATAGAACTGATGCCGCTTTTGCGCCAATACCCCGATGATGACACGCCGCTAATACAAGCTATTTTGAACAGCATGTCCATTAAACCTGAAGGTCATGATTTTGACCTGCGCCGTGCAGAACCTGCCGTCATCAGGTTCATGTCGCATACCGGCGGCTAATCGTGTCTATCTCGGCCATCATACTCGCAGGCGGCCGCGCCACGCGCATGAACGGTGCTGACAAAGGCCTGGTACTTTTTCAACAGAAACCGCTCATAGCCCATGTAATTGAACGGTTGGCCCCTCAGGTAGATGAAATGTTTATCAATGCCAACCGTGAAAAAGTAGCCTATGGCAAATTTGGCTACCCGGTGCTGCAGGATGAAGTCACAGGCTTTGCCGGTCCGCTTGCCGGCATGCAGCTTGGGCTGAAACATGCCAAAAGTGAGTACGTACTCACCGCACCGTGCGACTCTCCTTTGCTGCCGCTGGACCTGGCAACAAGACTGGAATCAGCGCTGATTCAGAATCATGCAGACATCGCCATCGCCGCCAGCAATGGCAGCACCCACCCGGTTTTCTGCCTGTGTAAAAAATCAGTGCTGGAAAACTTGAATAATTACCTGCAAAGCGGCGGCAGAAAAGTCGGCGACTGGCAGCAAAGCCTGAAACATAGCTATGTGGATTTCAGCAGTGACGAAGCCTTTATCAACCTGAATACGCCCAAAGATTTGAACATGCTCGAGGCTACACTGCACCATGGCTGACACCATTCCCATCTTAGGCATCTGCGCTGCGGGCAGTAACGCCGGCAAGACCACGCTCATCAACAAGCTGATTACAGACCTTGGCACACGTAACGTTCGCGTCTCAGTGATCAAGCACGCGCATCACCACTTTGACATCGACCACCCGGGAAAAGACAGCTACAAGATTCGCGAAGCCGGCGCGGTACAAACACTAATAGCTTCCGGCAAACGCTGGGCTTTGATGACTGAGATGCAGCGCACGCCAGACCTGCAGGATGAAGCAGATTTAGATACTTTGATTCCGCTTATGAATGCTAACTATGCAGACATCATTTTGGTAGAAGGCTTTAAAAATGCGGCCATCCCCAAGATTGAAGTACACAGGCCGAGCCTGGGCAAGCCGTTGCTTTGCATTGATGACGCCAGCATCATTGCCGTTGCCAGCGACGCCCCTATCGAACTTGAATCCAGTGTGCCTTTGCCGGTGCTGGATTTGAACAACACTGAAGAGATTTCAGACTTTATTTTAAAATTTATCGCCAAATGACAAACATGACCACGCTATCACAGTTAGTTGCCAACCCAAGCTGCATGGATGATTACGACCCGAACTCCATGCCGGTAGAAAAGGCCAGGCAATTTATCAGGCAATTCTTAAGCCCGGTTGCAGAAACTGAAACATTGCCGTTACATGAAAGCTTAGGCAGGGTGCTGGCGGCAGACATCCTGTCACCGGCAAACGTGCCCAATTACGACAACTCGGCGATGGATGGCTATGCGTTCAATGCGCTTGACCTTGAAGCCGCCAGCCTGAAAGTAACAGGCACGGCATTTGCCGGCAAGGCTTTCAACGGACTGGTTGAACGTGGCGAGTGTGTGCGCATCATGACCGGCGCTGCCATGCCGCAAGGTACAGATACAGTAGCCATGCAGGAAAAAGTGCTGCGTGACGGCGACACCATACAATTCACCGAAGCACCTAAAGCACGTGCCAACGTACGCTACGCCGGTGAAGACCTGCAGCAGGGGCAGACCGTGCTTGCGGCAGGCCACCTGATGCACCCGGCAGATTTGGGCCTGATTGCTTCATTAGGGTTAAGCGAAGTAAGCGCATACCGCAAATTAAAAGTTGCGATTTTCTCAACCGGAGACGAGTTGGTCTCTCCAGGCAAGCCGCTGCAAACTGGCCAGGTTTACGACAGCAATCGCTACAGCCTGCTTGGCATGCTGAAAAGGCTGGATACAGAAATCATAGACCTGGGCTCGATTGCGGACGACCCTGCTACACTGGAAAAAACACTGCTGAATGCGGCACAGCGTGCAGATGTCATTATTACCAGCGGCGGCGTTTCAGTAGGTGAAGCAGACTACATGAAACTGCTGCTGGCCAAACACGGGCAAGTCATGTTCTGGAAAATCGCCATGAAACCGGGCAGGCCTTTAGCTTATGGCAAGATTGGCAGTGCGCATTATTTCGGTTTGCCGGGCAACCCGGTTGCGGTCATGGTCACGTTCTACCAATTTGTACGTGATGCCCTGCTAACCCTGATGGGGCAATCTGCACCCGTGCAGTTACCCATGTTCAGCATTGAGTGCACAGCACCCATCAGAAAACTCACCGGCCGCACTGAGTTCCAGCGCGGCATACTATATACAGATGCCGCAGGCACCTGGAAAGTGAAGCCTACCGGCGCACAAGGTTCAGCGATTTTAAGCTCCATGTCGCTTGCCAACTGCTTCATTGTTCTGGATGAAAGCGTAGGCAACCTTGAAGCCGGTGCCATGGTGCAAGTGCAGGTTCTGGAAGGTATTATCTAAACAAAAACCAGCCGTAGCTGGCTGTATATAACCAACTGAAATTAGGCTCTGGCAATTGGGTAAGCATGTTGTATAATTTTGGGTCGCTCTTAACTTAATCAATCCGTTTCATTTTAAATCTACAGGCCTTTTGTTCTTTTGAATATCGCAGTTAACCATTCCGCAACACATGAAAACACGCTGATCTGGGCAATTGTCTGCTCAATACTGCTGCATGTCATGCTTGCCGTGGTTGTGCCGAATATCAAATATGATGCAATCAAAATACCGGAAGTCCTGAGCGTTGATTTTGTAAAACTGCCTGAACCGCCACCTGTCGTCGAACCTGTAAAGCCACCTGAGCCAGTCAAACCCAAAATCGAACCCAAAGTTAAACCTGAGCCCAAACCGCTAATAAAGCCTGTACCGGCGCCTGTAGCAGCAAAACCAGTCACCACAGCTGAGCCGGCACCACAGCCTACTGAAGTGATTGCCGTAGCGCCAAAAGCCGATGCAGCACCGCCAGTACAGACGGTACAGGCACCTGTCCCGGTAAAGCAGGAAACACCGCCAGCGCCAGTCCACAGCCAGGAAGATATTGAAGATGCGCGTGGAAAATACGGCAATTCACTATGGGGCGCTATCAGCAAGCATAAAAAATACCCAAAAATAGCCGCCATGCGTAACTGGCAGGGCGAGGTGATTGTTGAGTTGGAACTAGATGGCAGTGGCAAGCTGAAATCCAAGAAAATCATTCAGACCAGCGGCTATGACGTACTGGATAAACAAGCGCTGGAGATGGTAGAAAAGGCGCTGCCATTCCCCGCGCCGCCAGATGCGCTGCGCGGCACAAGTTTCACCATCAAGGTGCCCGTCCCTTTCAAACTTGAATAGCCAGCGAATATAAACGTCCGTGATCAAGAAAAAAACTTCACTTAAGGACTTATTGCTGCTGCATGAGCTGGCGTTTATTTTACTGATTTTTCTGGTGGCGGCAGTCGGTGCTTTCGGCATCCACCTGCAGGACAAATCCAGCCAGGAATCAAACCGCATCAACCAGATCGTGCAGGAAGTACAGCAAACGCGCGGTGACCTATACCGGCAGATGAAAGAGCTGTTTGACGCCTACTTTCTGCAAGACGTTGAAGCCCGCAGCGAATATAACAACTTCACGCTTTCTGTTGAGAAGCATTTCCAGCAATTAGAAAAGATTGCCGCAGGCGACGCAGAAAAAGCAGCCATCAATGACCTGCATGCAGGCTACAAAGCGTTTGTACTGGAAACTTCGCGCCTTTTCGACCTGCACCCGAACATCACCAGCGATGAACTCAAAAAAATCCTGAATACCGATCTGGAAGCCGGTGTCTTTAACCGCTATGAGGCACTGCTGGCACACACCGAAAAGCTGCTCAACCAGAAGCAGGCCGAGCTGGATGCAAGGCTTGAAGAAGGTAAGCGAAAATCCACATTTTTGCTGTTCACACCCCTGATGCTGGCGATACTGCTGCTCATATTCTCACGCGTATTTTTAAAACGCTCGATTGTAAAACCTATTGAAGGCGTTCTCAGGGCAACATCCGAAATCAGCGCGGGCAACCTTGCCCATAAGGCGCCGGTTGAAGATATTGAAGAACTTGCCTCCCTAGCGCAGGCTATCAACGAAATGGCTGAGAAACTGGCCACCAGCCAGGAGAACCTGGTCCGTACAGAAAAACAGGCAGCACAGGGCTTACTGGTGCCTATGCTTGCCCATAACATCCGCAACCCGCTTGCCAGCATTCGCGCCACTGCACAGGTGCTGGATGACCCGGACCTGGATTCTGATACACGCGAGTCACTGCATGGCATCATCAATACTGTAGACAGGCTGGAGCGCTGGACCGGTGCATTACTGGCCTACCTGCATCCGCTTAAACCTCAGCCTGGCAGCACCAGCATCAGGGAAGTAATCAACGGTGCACTGGAACCCTTACAGCAGAAAATTGCAAAAAAATCCATACAGCTCATACTGCCGGCTTGGCCTGGCAGCAGTGCGCACAGAAATGACGCAATCTTTACTGACCAGCATCTGCTAGAGCAAGTCATATACAACCTGCTGCTCAATGCAGTTGATGCTTCAGCAAAAGGCGCGAGCATAGAAATACAGCTCGATATTTCTGCTCACGAATTCATCATCAGGCTGCTGGATAGCGGCTGCGGAATGCCGTTCACTCCAGACCCAAGCGCAATGAGTGCTCCTACTACCAAAAGGTTCGGCACCGGCATAGGCATACCTTTCGCTTTTAAAGTATGTGATGCCCTGGCAGGCAATCTGCAATTCTCAGCACGCCCGGGCGGAGGTACCATCATCAGCATCACCCTGCCCAAGGCAATGGAACTTAGCTGATCAGCACTTGCCTGAAAACAAGTTGCCGAGTAATGACAAGGTGATGCTCGACCATTAATATGACATTTAAAAATATTGTCATTTTCACTCTATATCCTCTTGCCATAACACATCTTTTTATCAACAATGTAGGAAGACTTAACACAAATGATACCTGCGCCAATGCTTAATCAACCCATACCTGATTTCCAACTGCCTGCTACCAGCGGTAAAAATTTTCAACTATCTGATTACTTGGGAAAAACCCTTGTCATCTACTTTTACCCCAAAGATTCAACACCTGGCTGTACTACCCAAGGCATCCAATTCAGGGAACACTATCAGCAGTTTCAGCAACATGACACGGAAATTTTTGGCATTTCACGTGACAGTCTGAAGTCACATGAGAACTTTAAAGCCAAATTCAGTTTTCCTTTTGAACTGCTCGCTGATACTGAAGAGGCCGCCTGCTCTTTATTCGGGGTCATCAAAATGAAAAACATGTATGGCAAACAAGTGCGCGGCATCGAGCGCAGCACTTTCATTATCGACAAGAATGGAACACTGGTAAAAGAATGGCGCGGTGTTAAAGTGGATGGGCATGTCGCAGAAGTTTTAAGTTTCATTCAAACACTTTAGTTTTAATTTGTTAATTCACTTTCATAGAAAGAATGTATGGCTAAGAAAAACATCGGTACTCCAAAGTTATTCGTTCTAGATACCAATGTGCTGATGCATGACCCCTCTTCTCTGTTCCGCTTTGAAGAACATGACATCTACTTGCCTATGGTGACGCTCGAAGAGCTGGATAACAACAAAAAGGGTGTGACAGAAGTTGCACGCAATGCACGCCAGGCCAGCCGCAGCCTTGAAGAAATTGTGGGTACAGACTTAACAAATCTGGAACTGGGCTGTGCCTTGTCGCTCAATGGCAACAAACAGGCCACAGGCCGGCTGTTTCTGCAGACCACACAGTTGAACCTTGATTTGCCCGGTTTAGCCGGTAACAAGGCCGACAACCAGATCATCAGCGTTGTTTTATGTTTGCAGAAACAGCAGAAAGACCGCCAGGTCGTACTGGTCAGTAAAGACATCAATGTGCGCATCAAGGCGCGTGCGATGGGCGTGCTGGCTGAAGACTACTTTAATGACAAGGTACTGGAAGATACAGACATTCTGTACAGTGGCATGAAAGAACTGCCGGCAGACTTCTGGGAAAAGCACAGCAAGGCCATGGAGTCATGGCAGGAGTCCGGGCGCATGTTTTACCGCCTCACCGGCCCGCTCTGCAAAACCTTTCTGACCAATGAATTCGTATATTACGAATTTGAAAAACCGTTCCACGCCATCGTGCGCAGTGTTGAAAACAACACCGCCGTGCTGGAAGTCGTTAAAGACCATATTCTGCCTAAACACAATGTTTGGGGTATCAATGCGCGTAACCGCGAGCAGAATTTTGCACTGAACCTGTTAATGGATCCGGAAATCGATTTTATTACGCTGCTGGGCCAGGCCGGCACTGGCAAAACCTTGCTAACCCTAGCCGCTGCGCTTACACAAGTGCTGGATAAAAAGCTTTATTCTGAAATCATCATGACCCGTGTCACCGTGCCTGTCGGTGAAGACATTGGCTTTTTACCCGGCACGGAAGAAGAAAAAATGACGCCATGGATGGGCGCGCTTGAAGATAACCTGGACGTACTGAACAAGAGTGATGAAGAAGCTGGTGACTGGGGCCGTGCCGCCACGCAGGATCTGATTCGCACCAGAATCAAGATCAAATCGCTTAACTTCATGCGCGGGCGTACCTTCCTGAACAAGTTCCTGATTATCGACGAAGCGCAGAACCTGACGCCTAAGCAGATGAAGACCTTAATTACCCGTGCCGGCCCAGGTACAAAGGTAGTATGCTTAGGAAATATTGCACAGATCGACACGCCTTATTTAACCGAAGGCAGTTCGGGCCTGACTTACGTAGTCGATAGATTCAAAGGCTGGGAACATAACGGCCACATCACATTGCAACGTGGTGAACGTTCACGTCTGGCAGATTTTGCTGCTGAAGTATTATAGGTAAATCTGATATGTACAAAACTTGCTGCAGCACACTGACATGCATTCATAAGGATTGCGCATAATGAGAATGTGTAAAGGTTTTTACACGTTATTGTTAGCGCAATTCCTCTCAGCACTCGCTGATAATGCACTGTTATTTGCCGCGATCGCATTGCTGGCGCAGATGCATGCGCCAGACTGGCACACGCCTCTGCTGCAGCAATTCTTTGTTATTTCCTATATTGTGCTGGCGCCGTTCGTTGGTTCTTTTGCAGATGCCCTGCCCAAGGGCAGTGTGATGTTTATTGCCAATGCAATTAAGTTCATCGGCAGCCTCGCCATGATTCTAGGCGTACCGCCTTTATATGCATACGGCATTGTCGGCATCGGCGCCGCTGCATACAGTCCGGCAAAATACGGCATCCTTACTGAACTACTGCCCCCAGCGAAGCTGGTAAGTGCCAACGGTTGGATGGAAGGCTCTACCGTCATCGCAATCATACTAGGCGCCATTGTAGGCGGAATTCTAGCCAGCAAAGACCCCCATCTGGCGATGATTTTCATTACAGCGCTTTATATGATTGCCGCAATATTCAATATATACATCCCCAAGCTGCCTATTGACCACAAGCTGCCCAAGAAAAACCCTGTATTCATGCTGCAGGATTTCTGGTACTCATTCAAAGCCCTGTGGCTAGACACGCAAGGCCAGGTTTCTTTAGCTGTTACTACGCTATTCTGGGGAGCAGGTGCGACGCTGCGACTGGTAGTGATTGCGTGGGCAGCAAGCGCACTTAACTTTGGCCTGAAACAATCTACACAGCTAATGGCACTGCTGGCCGTAGGCATCGCGATTGGCTCTGTGGTGGCTGCACGTTATATCAAGCTTGAAGAGTCTACTAAAGTTCTGCCTGCAGGCATTCTGATGGGGATACTTGTTGTTGTAATGGCGTTTGTGCAGCACTGGCAGCTTGCCATTGTCCTGCTCTTTATTATCGGGGCTCTGGCTGGCTTCTTTGTAGTGCCTTTGAACGCATTGTTGCAGCACCGCGGTCATGAATTAATCGGTGCCGGCCACTCAATCGCCGTGCAGAATTTCAATGAACATATCGGCATACTGCTGATGCTTGGCGCTTATCTGTTAATGGTAAAGGCCGAAATTTCAATCAACTTGATTGTCATCGCATTCGGACTGTTTGTAAGCCTGTGCATGACCGTCATACACAGGCGTTACCGTTTCGTTAAGCCGCAATAGGTCTCAATAACCTGTTGTTATGCAGCCATCTACGATTAATGCAGCTTGACGTGCGCCTCTGTGCGCCGCGTAATGATGCGGGCAATCGTTTGCAATGCGGTACTCCAGAAACCATGTAGCGCCATCAAGTGCAGTTTGTATAAAGAGCGGTACATGGTGCGTGCAATCAGCCCCTCGATAAATAAACTGCCGCCCGATAACGCACCCATCAAATTACCTACCGTAGTGTAAGCCCCCAGATTAACAAGCGATCCGTAATCACGGTATGTAAATTCCGGAAAATCCTTCTTCCCCGCGATACGCTGCTTCACTGTTTTAATCAGCATGGATGCCTGCTGATGTGCTGCCTGTGCACGCGGCGGTACGGTAGCATCATTGCCATGGCCCACCCAAGGACATGCAGCACAATCACCGAATGCAAAAATATTGGCATCCACCGTGGTTTGCAGTGTTCGATGCACGACTAATTGATTGATACGATTGGTCTCCAGGCCATCGATTTCATGCAGGAAATCGGGTGCTTTAATACCGGCTGCCCACACCACCAGCTCTGATGGTATAAAACGACCGCTGTGCGTTTGTACACCTTTGTTAGTCACCTCAGTCACACGTTCACCGGTGTAAAGGTGCACACGCAGCTTTCTCAATTCCAGATCTACTGAATTTGAGAGCTTAGGTGGCAGCGCAGGTAATACACGGTCGCTTGCCTCTATCAATGAAATCCGCACATCCCGGTCTGGATTAATCTTATCCAGCCCATAGGCCGCCAATTCACGCGTAGTATTATGCAGCTCAGCAGAAAGCTCCACACCAGTAGCACCGGCACCTACAATCACCACCTCCAGTTGCCCAGGCTGCACTGGTTCTGTTTGAGTTTGAGCGCGCAACAATGCATTGTGCAAGCGCCTATGGAATTTTTCTGCCTGGTCCTGCGTATCAAGAGCAATAGAATGCTCACGCGCGCCTTTAATACCAAAATCATTGGTCGTGCTGCCAACCGCAATAATCAGCGTATCGTACTTGAAGGTACGGCGCGGAATCACCTCATGACCATCTTCATCATAGTGGGGAGATATCGACACTTCCTGCTTGGCGCGGTCAAGGCTATCCATGCTGCCCAGGCGAAAGTTGAAATGGTGCCAATGTGCCTGTGCAAGATATACCAGCTCATGCCGCTCAGGATTCATGCTGCCGGCTGCGATTTCATGCAGCAGCGGTTTCCACACGTGCGTTTTAGATTTATCAATCAGCGTAATAATAGCCTTACCGCGACGGCCCAGTGTATCACCCAGCTTGGTGGCGAGCTCTAAGCCACCAGCGCCGCCGCCAACAATCACAACATGATGCAAGTCTTTTTCTTGTTTGGTTCCCACTCGTATTCCCATCAACTGTTAGTTCTAGCTATCATAAAACAAAAACGCGCCTACTGTTACACAGCAAGCGCGCTTTTATTGATTGCAATGATTATTCGTTGCCGGTAACAGTACCCATGCTACGAACCCAGGAAATCACTTTCAGCAGTTCGTCTGGTGTAATGCCATTTTTCGGATCGGTAGGATCCATCAGGCCAACGCCTTTGGCACCCATGCCGCCATTAGTGCCGTGCCAGATAGTTTCAAACATGCCTTTGTTAGTTGCATCTTTTGGATACCTGAATGTTGGGCCAATCAAACCAGGGCCAACCTGGCCTTTAGCTTCAGGGCCATGGCATTGTGTACATGAATACATCTGGAATATCTTTTTGCCTTTAGCGATGGCTTCTGCATTACCCACGTATGGGTTCTTGCCTGTAGCCAAAAATTCTTTCGCTGCAGGAGTATCAAACAATGCAGCATCAATTACCAAAGGTTTCTCATCCTGCGTAGCTACAAACTGAATAGCCTTGCCCGCCGCAGGAGCTTCAGCTCCAGCACCTGCATCTTTTTTTCCACAAGCACTTAAGGCCAATAATGCCAGCATTAAGGCTATACCAAATTTGCACTTACCCATTCTCAATCTCCATTTATAAAATTTAATATCACCGCAATCTAACGTGCAGCTTTAACTTGAGGCCCTGATGCTTGGGGCGAAGCATAAAAAAAGGCTACTGTGATTATACAGCAGCCTTCAAACTTGTTACAGTATGTAACTGGTTTTGATTACTTTAGCTTTTGGCTCCAGTAATACTCTTTAAATTCTATTTCTATCTTAGTTCAACCAAGGTGTGTCGCCACCACCTTTATATTGCGTACGCAACCAGCCGATAACTTTCAAAATATCATCAGTTGACAGGTTTTCTGGGTTACCTAACTGTTGGTGCCAAGCAAACATACCGCCATTACTACCACCAGAGATTGTTTCAAACAGACCTTTGTCAGTCACGTGTTTTGCATATTGCCATGTGCTGTCAGTGATGCTTGGGCCAACTTGACCGCCTGCATTTGGGCCATGACATTGGGTGCATGAATAAAAACCAAATTTCTTTTTACCAGCTTTTGCAAGTTCTGAATCTTTTGCAAATGCTTTTGTGTATGGGTTGATACAAGTTTCTAAAAACTGTTTCGCTTCTGGCGTATCAGTATCAACAGCTTTAACGCCTAGTGGGCTGCCGTCTTTTGTTGAAACTAAATTACAAGCTGCGCTAGCTTGTGTAGATAAAGTCATACCTACAAAACCAAGCATTGACACTAACAACGCTGCCTTAATTGATTTATTGCCTAACATGTCATCTCCTAATGTAATGAATTTAGCTACGTACTTACATGCTGGCGCATTTAGGACGTGTGTTCATTTAACGTAGTTATAAATAGTTCGGTTGACTTTATCAACTCGAATTAACGTTATATTTTACTCTGTTTTTGAAATTCCGTCACCGCGGTTTTCTTTAGTTTTTGTTTTACCCTGGCGATACACTTTCATCACACTATCACCCTCAACTACTGGCACATGCGGAATGCCGTACTCAGTAAGAATCTGCTCGATCTTATCTTTATTTCTGTCTAATGCGCCTTGTATCATAGCAATACGGTCTTTGTCTGCCTTACGCACACCTACAGAAATGTTCCAGAATTCCTTACCTTTTACGTTTTCATTCTCATACTCGGGAATTACAACCACTTCTAAAGGCTCTTTTGACTGTTTAGCAAAATAACCACCGATTGGACCCCATACAACAGCCACATCAATATCACCCTTGATGACATCATCCACCAGGAAACTTGGCGGCAGGTTCAAATCGCGCTGCATACGATAAGGTCTTGCATTACCCATCAGACCGTGGTCATTCAAAGGAATGGTTGCCGGACTTTGTCCAACAATACCAATAGTGACTTTTTTGAGGTCTGGACTATCCCAATCTGTAATCTTCAGACCACTGCTTTTTTTGTAAACAAAAACATGGCCAGAACGGTAGTATGGTTTTGAAGTTCTTAGCATATCATTGTCAGGTGTTGTGCCCATTACCACATCGCAACGCTTCGCGTTCAGCGTATTGCGGATAAAGCCCATACGGTCATACCAGAATTGATAAGTAAGTTTTTTGCCCAAGTCTTTTGCCAGCACTTCTGCAATCTTGTTTTCAAAGCCTTCCATCTTGCTGTTTGAATATGGCAGATTATCCTGATCTGCACACACTTTGAATTCAGTACCGTCGTCCACGCGCTGTGCTTCACCGCCGCGACCAGTATTTAAATCTACGCTAATACCATCTTCAGCATGCGCGCCCAATGACGCAACCAGACAGGCTGTCAAACCTAACAATTTCAAGTTATTTAACATTCTTGTTCCTTATCCTCAAATATACGGTCTTAATAATACCGTTCAAATCAATAGAGTATCTACACGCTTAAAAGTTCGTCGAATTTAGCGTCACTCTCAAGCCTTAGTATACATCTTAGTGCTATGACGAATTGGGGATTATTTAAGAAAATTACCTACAACATAAATATACTGCACATAAAAAAACACCCCGACGAATCGGGGCGTTTTTATTTAGAACTAACTTAGTAGTTAGCTAGTAACGTATTGTTTTTCAACAATCAATTACAGGCTGAATACTGTCAATGCACCGCCGCCAGGAGCAGCGTTGTATTTAGTCAATTCTTTGTAACCACCAGCAGCACCAAGTGCGTCTGTGTCGTTAGTCATACCAAGGTTCATCGCTACACCAGCCCAGCCACCGATACCTGATAGCACGCCAACGTATTGTTTACCTTTAACGCCGTATGTGAATGCATTACCAATCACGCCTGAACCCACTTGGAATTTCCAGAGTTCTTTACCTGATTTAGCGTCAACAGCTTTGAACCAACGATCCAATGTGCCGTAGAATACCAAGTCAGTAGCAGTTGTTAAAGCACCACCCCATGCTGAGAATTTCTCTTTGTTGTACCAAACTTTTTTGTTGGTCATTGGATCATAAGCGCCGAAGCCACCCATTACGCCGTCAGGACCAGCAAACATCGTTAAAGTAGCACCAACCCATGGTTGACCTGCAACGTATTTAGACTCAACTGGCTCGTATGTCATACATACGTGGTTCAATGGTGTGTACACTAAACCAGTTTTTGGTGAGTACGCAGCTGGTTGTTGGTCTTTTGTACCCAATGCAGCTGGGCAAACGCCTTTAGCATTGTAGTCTTGGTGAGTTGAAGCTGATGCCAATTTGCTTGGTACACCAGTTTTCAGGTCAACACCAGTTGCCCAGTTAACGAATGGGTGTACTTTTTCAGCAGCAACCAATTTACCGTTACCAGCGTTCCATGTGTAAGCAAAGCCGTTACGGTCATGGTGCCATGCGTATGTTTTGCCACCTTTGTCGAACAAGATTACTTCGTTGATACCGTCGTAGTCCCACTCGTCATGTGGAGTCATTTGCATGCCCCATTTTGCAACGCCTGTGTCTAAGTCACGTGCGAAAATAGTCATTGACCATTTGTTGTCGCCTGGACGTACATCTGGGTTCCAAACTGATGGGTTACCTGTACCGTAGTAAACCAGGTTTGTACGTGCATCATACGGCCACCAGCCCCATACAGAGCCGCCGCCATGTTGCCAGCCGTCTTTAACTGCTTGTGGTTTCAACCATGTACGTGTACCTAATTCTTTTTCGCCAATTTTGATTTGGTCGTTAGGCAATGATTTGAAAGAACCACCTTGTTTGTTGCCGCCGTTTACGTCTTGGTAAACTGACAGTGCGCTGTACTCTGGTGTGTCTTTGTTGAAGTCTGCACCGATCAACACTTCAGCATCTGGGCCTGTTGAGTAGGCTTTCCATGCCAATGAGCCGTCTTTCAAGTTGTATGCAGCGATGAAGCAGCGTACGCCGAATTCAGCACCTGAACAACCTGTCAGTACTTTGTCTTTGATTACGTGTGGTGCGTTAGTGTTGGTTGCACCAACTTTTGGATCTGTGTTTTGTACAGACCATACTTTAGCACCTGTTTTTGCATCTAAAGCAACTAAGTTACCGTCGTTTTGTTGCAGGAAGATTTTGCCGTCGCCGAAGCCAAGACCACGTGAAACGTTATCACAGCACAATACTGCTTGTACTGATGGGTCTTGTTTTGGGAAGTATGACCATACGATTTTTTGATTGTCGTTCAGGTCAAGTGCGTATACGTTGTTTGGGAATGCTGTGTGAACGTACATCACGTTACCAACAACCAATGGTGAACCTTCGTGACCGCGGTTTACACCGGTTGAGAATGTCCAAGCTGCTTTAAGGTTTTTAACGTTACCTTTGTTCACTTGTGCCAAAGCACTGTAACCGTTATTGTTGTGCTGACCACGTGGGTGAGCCCAGTTGTTCGCATCTTTCATCGCTGCTTCTTGATCCGCAGCTGCTGATGCTACCAATGGCATTGCCACTGTCATACCTGCAACTAAGCCAAGTGCTAACTTGATTTTGTTGATTTGCATATTAATCTCCAAAGTTAAACTACTAAGGTTTAAATAAAAATAATTTCACTGCAAGCTGATATTGTTTTTTGATGTACTCTCAAAATTTGGCAGCTCACCGAAACAATTTTTTAGCACATTCAGTGTGCGTGAACGAGACTATATCTCAGTAAAACACGAATTGCAATACATTGTTTACAATTTATTTACATTTGATTTTACATTTATATAAATTGAGTCTTTTCATTCTATATGTATAATAGAATATTAATAAAAGTCCTTTATAATCAATTAGAAAGCAATTGTTACATCATGCAAAATTTCACTTACAACTTGTATCCGGAGTTAGATGCCTATGTACAAAACCACATCAAAGTAGATGATTTACATGAAGTTTTTTTTGAGGTCTGCGGCAATCCAAACGGAAGCCCGGTGGTTTTTCTGCATGGCGGACCAGGCAGCGGCTGCAACCCTAATCAACGCCGTTTTTTTGACCCGCAGCACTACAAGATTATTTTAATTGACCAAAGGGGCTGCGGCCGCAGTAAACCACTGGGGGCAACAGCCAACAACAATACCGAAGCCCTGGTTGATGATATTGACCTGATACGCCAGAAGCTGGGCATCGACAAATGGCTTGTATTTGGCGGCTCGTGGGGCAGCACTCTCGCTCTGGTTTATGCACTTAAGTACACAGACCATGTAAGCGGCCTGATTCTGCGCGGCATATTCTTGAGCCGCAGCAGTGAGCTGAACTGGTTTCTTGGTGACATCAAAGCTTTTTACCCGGAGGCGTGGCTGGCATTATGCGAATACCTGCCTGCACATTCCAGAGACAATCCACTTGCCGCTTATGAACAACGTATCTTTTCTGAAGACAGCAGCATCAGTATTCCCGCAGCAATTCACTGGAATGCTTTTGAAAGCAGCATCATGACTTTGCTGCCGAGGCCCGCAACTGCAAGTGACAATGAAATCAATGGAGAACTTGAGCTGGCTCGTGCCAGGGTGCAGATTCATTACATCAAACAGCACTGCTTTGTAGGAAATCGCGACCTGATTGCCGAATCAAAAGAGAAACTGGCCGTTATTCCAACTGTAATCGTACAGGGGCGCTATGACATGGTTTGCCCGCCAGTTACCGCATGGGAACTCAGCCGGGCGATGCCGCATGCCGAGTTTCATATGATAGCTGACGCAGGCCACTCAGCCACTGAAGCCGGCACCACTTCAGCCTTGGTTGCGGCAACCGAAAAATTCAAGCATCTGACATAAGCCCACTTAAGGCAATATGAATGTACGCAGGCATAATAACAAAAAACCCTATTTTAAAGCCTGCGTCACATCAACGGCACGCACATGAAAAAAATCACTTTCAAACCTATATCCAATGCCAGGCTGAACACCAACCTGAATAAGGCTGTTAACCTGCCGCTTGATGCCTATGCCAGGCAACGGTACAACACACCGCTGTTTGTGCTGCATGAGATGTTCAAGGCGTTTCAGCGGCACA
>Ga0208508_1000202_pt1 | contig 16550 bp, 16 predicted proteins | sample LakWasMeta1_LOW4_2_FD_183853 | JGI IMG/M metagenome (GOLD analysis project Ga0208508, IMG submission 183853) | Freshwater sediment methanotrophic microbial communities from Lake Washington under simulated oxygen tension - Sediment Metagenome... | ecosystem: Environmental > Aquatic > Freshwater >...
TCCAGCTTAAGTTTTAAGAAAACATAAGAAGCCCTGTCGTTTTGATGGGGCTTTTTTATTTGGTACACTCTAAATAACATCAAAAATTGATGAACCACTCGGGTAGATATGAAATTTATAGACGAAGCAACGATTAAAATTTTCGCAGGTGATGGCGGTAACGGCGTTGCTACGTTTCGTCGCGAAAAATACGAACCTATGGGTGGCCCTAGCGGTGGGGATGGCGGTCGCGGCGGCTCAATTGTCGTTGAGGCGGACCGCAATATCAATACACTGGTAGATTACCGCTATACGCGCAGTTTCAGGGCGCAGCGCGGTGAGAATGGCCGCAGTGCAGAGTGTTATGGCGCTAAAGGTGAAGATATGATTTTGCGCGTACCTGTGGGTACCGTGATTTCTGATAAATCCAGCGGCCAGATGCTGGTTGATTTAAGTGAACATGGCCAACGTGCGCAGATGGCTAAAGGCGGCAATGGCGGTTTGGGTAATGTGCATTTCAAATCCAGTCTGAATCGTGCTCCGCGCCAGTGTACCAAGGGTGAGCCTGGCGAAGAGCTGGAACTTTACCTGGAACTTAAAGTGCTGGCAGATGTTGGTCTGCTTGGTATGCCGAATGCCGGCAAGTCGACATTCATCCGTTCTGTATCAGCGGCCAAGCCTAAAGTGGCTGATTATCCATTTACAACATTGCATCCTAATTTGGGTGTGGTGCGTGTAGATGCCGAGCGTAGCTTTGTAATTGCGGATATTCCCGGCATTATTGAAGGCGCGGCAGAGGGTGCCGGTTTAGGTCATCAGTTCCTGCGTCACCTTGCACGTACTTCTTTGCTGCTGCATCTGGTGGATATTGCTCCATTTGATGAGGCCGTTGACCCTGTGCATGAAGCTAAAGCGATTGTTGAAGAGCTCAGGAAATATGATGAAGCCCTGTATAACAAGCCGCGCTGGCTGGTGTTGAATAAAATCGATATGCTGCAGGATGCAGATGCAGTAGTAAAAGCATTCGTTAAGGATTATGGCTGGGAAGGCCCCGTGTTTGCAATTTCTGCTATCAGCGGTTTGGGCTGTAAAGAGCTGACTTATGCCATCATGCAGCATATTGAAGAAACTAAGGCAGCTGCTGAGCAGGAGCCGGAACATACAGAATCCAAACCAGAGTAAAAAATAATGCCATCTGATTTTAAATCCCTGGTATCCGATGCAAAAGTTATTGTGGTAAAAGTAGGCTCGAGCCTAGTTACCAATGACGGTAATGGGTTGGATCAGCTTGCGATTGCCGCCTGGGCAACGCAGATTGCTGCACTGGCGCAGCAGGGTAAAAAAATCGTACTGGTGTCCAGTGGTGCGGTTGCTGAAGGTATGCAGCGGTTGGGCTGGAAAAAACGCCCGACAGCAGTGAATGAGTTGCAGGCCGCAGCTGCGGTAGGTCAGATGGGGCTGGTGCAGATGTATGAAAGCTGCTTCAGTCAGCACCATTTACGCACAGCCCAGGTGCTGCTGACGCATGATGACCTGGCTGATAGAAAGCGCTATTTGAATGCGCGCAGTACTTTGCGCACACTGCTGGATATGAAAGTTATTCCTATCATCAATGAAAATGATACGGTAGTCACCGATGAAATTCGTTTTGGCGACAATGACACGCTGGGTTCGCTGGTCGCTAACCTGATAGAAGCAGATACTTTGGTGATTTTGACTGACCAGCAGGGCCTGTATACGGCTGATCCGCGCAGTAACCCAGATGCGACTTTTGTGAACCATGCTACGGCAGGCGATGCTGCTTTGGAGCAGATGGCAGGCGGTGCAGGCAGCAGTGTGGGTACCGGTGGCATGCTTACCAAAATACTGGCTGCCAAGCGTGCGGCGCGTAGCGGCGCACATACAGTGATTGCATCCGGCCGCGAAAAGAATGTGCTGGTGCGTTTGAGTGCCGGTGAGGCAATTGGTACGCACCTTGAAGCGACGCAAATGAAAACGGCCGCGCGTAAACAGTGGCTGGCAGATCATTTACGCACATCCGGCAAGCTGGTGCTGGATGCCGGTGCTGTTAAGGTACTGAAGACTGAGGGCAAAAGCCTGTTGCCGATAGGAGTGACGGCGGTAGAAGGTTATTTTGAGCGCGGAGATGTAGTCTCCTGCGTTAACGCTGAAGGCCGAGAAGTTGCACGTGGCTTGGTCAATTACAATGCGGGTGAAGCTGCACGTATCATGCGTAAATCCAGTAATGATATTGAGTCGATTCTGGGTTATGTGGATGAAGCGGAGCTGATACACCGCGATAATCTGATTTTGTTATAGAGTGAACTTAATAGTTAAAAAAGGAATGCTTGTGGCAAATAATCAACCATTAGTAGCAATCATTATGGGGTCTGACAGTGATTGGCCGGTAATGAAAAATGCAGCACAGATGCTTGCTGATTTCGGTGTGCCTTATGAAGCAAGAGTGGTCTCTGCGCACCGCACCCCGGATTTGATGTTTGAGTTTGCCGAGAACGCAGTAAAAGACGGCTATCAGGTCATTATTGCAGGTGCCGGCGGTGCGGCGCATTTGCCGGGCATGGTGGCGGCTAAAACAACATTGCCGGTGCTGGGTGTGCCGGTACCGTCGAAGCACCTTCAGGGGCAGGATTCATTACTGTCTATCGTGCAGATGCCTAAAGGTATCCCTGTCGCAACATTTGCTATTGGTGATGCCGGCGCGGCTAATGCCGGGCTGTTTGCGGTTTCCATTCTGGCAAATCATGATGCAGTTCTGGCTGCCAAGCTCGCCGAGTTCCGCAGCAAGCAGGCAGCAAAAGTACATAACATGGAGTTAAGTGATAAACCATGAGTCAGAGTAACGTGATTCTTCCACCGGCAATGCTGGGTATGTTGGGCGGCGGTCAGCTTGGCCGCTTTTTTGTGGTTGCAGCGCATGAGATGGGCTATAAAGTAACAGTGCTAGACCCGGATAAAAATAGCCCGGCCGGTAAAATTGCCGATGTACATATTTGTGCTAAATATGATGATGAGGCTGCGCTGAAGCAGATTGCAGAGACTTGCGAGGCTGTGACGACTGAGTTTGAGAATGTGCCCGCGGCTACTTTGGCAAAGCTTGCTGAAACTGTGCCGGTGCGCCCTTCCGGCGAGAGTGTTGCAATTGCGCAGCACCGTGTAAGTGAAAAGAATTTTCTTAAGAATGCAGGCTTGCCTGTGGCGCCTTTTGCAGTGATTGACAGTGATGCGGATATTCCCGCTGATGACAGTGATATTTATCCTGCAATCCTTAAAGTTTCCCGCTTTGGCTATGATGGTAAAGGCCAGGCACGTGTGGCAAACGCAGATGAGGCAAAGCAAGCTTTTGCTGAATTCGGGCAGGAAGAATGCGTGCTGGAAAAAATGCTCAAGCTCGATTATGAGGTCTCAGTGGTGCTTGCCAGAGATATTCATGGCCAGCTTGCAACATTCCCCACCGCAGAAAACAGCCACCTTAACGGTATTCTGGATGTATCCATTGTGCCGGCTCGCGGCAGTGATGCTGTGAATCATCAGGCGCAAAAGCTTGCTATCAGCGTGGCTGAGAAGCTTGAATATACTGGCGTTCTGGGTGTTGAGTTTTTTGTCTGCGGCGGAGAGTTACTGGTGAATGAGATTGCCCCACGTCCGCATAACTCAGGCCATTACACGCTTGATGCCTGCATTACCGACCAGTTCGAGCAACAGGTGCGCGTGATGACCGGCCTGCCGCTGGGCAGCAGTCGTCAGCATAGTGCTGCTGTCATGGTGAACCTGCTTGGTGATGTCTGGCCGGATAACGCAGCTGGCGGTAAAGATGAGCCGGATTGGCAACTGGCATTTGGCAATGCGCAGCTCAAGATGCATCTGTACGGTAAGCATGAGGCACGTGCAGGCCGTAAGATGGGCCACTTTACAGTGCTTAATGCCAGCCGTGACGAGGCTATCAAGCAGGCGCTGCAAGTCAGGTCAGATTTGAACATTGGCAATTAGCTGCCAATGCGGTGATTATTCAGCAGATATCGGATTGAGAATTCTGCTGAATATGACCCAATTGAAAAAGCTGGTCTTAAAAAAGCTGAATATCAAATAAAAAGCCAAGCACTATAAAAATAAGCATTATAAAAATGCATGCAACAAAAAAGCCGAACATCAAGTTCGGCTTTTTGTTTTAATCCGGTATTACTTAAGCGATCAATTACGCCATTGCTTTAATAGCTGCGTTCAAGCGGCTTTTATGACGTGATGCTTTGTTTTTATGGATAATGTTTTTGTCCGCAATGCGGTCAATTACGCTTACGTTCTCAGTGTAGGCAGCAGTAGCAGCGGCTTTGTCGCCAGCTTCTACAGCTTTAATGATTTTTTTAATCGCGGTGCGCAAAGTAGAGCGCAAACTTGCATTGTGGGCACGTTGCTTTACTGCTTGACGAGCACGTTTTCTTGCTTGTGCGGTATTTGCCATCTTGTCTTTTCCTAAATGCTATTCAAAATACGAAGCCCATAATAATAGCTATTTATTAAATACAATGCAAGTTAAAATCAAACAAATATCGTTAGCAATTGCGACGTGATTTCAGCAGGCATGTTAAAATTGCGCAATATGTTGTTAATACTATACTTTTCTCCTTTTTATTCTAACGATAAAGCATGAATTTACTCAAAGCGCTGGCCAAAGTCGGCAGCATGACTTTTGTCTCGCGTATCTTAGGTTTTGTACGCGACACCTTGATTGCACGTGTTTTTGGTGCAGGCATGCTCAGCGATGCTTTTATTGTGGCCTTTAAAATTCCTAATCTATTGCGCAGAATCTCCGCTGAAGGTGCATTCAGCCAGGCATTTGTGCCGATTCTTGCCGAGTATAAAAGCCAGCGCAGCTTTGAAGAAACGCAAGGGCTGGTTAACAGGGTAGCTACCTGGCTTGCGATTATTCTTGTGGTTGTGACCCTGCTGGGTATGCTGGCGGCACCTTTGATTGTCAGTTTAATCGCCCCTGGATTCAGGGCTGATGTTACAAAAATGCAGCTTACGGTTGAGTTGCTGCGCATCACTTTCCCTTATATTTTCTTCATTTCGTTAGTATCGATGGCGGGCGGGGTGCTCAATACCTACAACCGTTTTGGTATTCCCGCATTTACCCCGGTTTGGCTCAATGTTTCAATGATTGCTGCGGTACTGTTCTTTGCTGACCACTTTGCGGAGCCTATCAAGGTTTTGGCCTGGGCTGTGTTTATCGGCGGCTTTCTGCAGCTGGTATTCCAGATTCCATTTCTAAGGCAGATTGGTTTACTGCCGAAGTTTGACATTCGCCGCGATGATGAAGGTGTCTGGCGCATTCTGAAACTGATGGGCCCAGCCGTGCTGGGTGTTTCCATTGCCCAGGTGTCATTGATACTGAATACGATATTTGCCTCGTTTCTGGTTACTGGCAGTGTCAGCTGGCTATATTATGCAGACCGTTTGATGGAGTTCCCTACCGGGGTGCTGGGCGTGGCTTTGGGCACCATATTGCTGCCAAGTTTATCTAAGGCTTTTGCCAGCAAAGATGAATCTGAATACTCGCAATTGCTGGATTGGGGGCTGCGCCTGACTTTTATCCTGGCGGCACCTGCAGCTGTGGCATTGGCTGTGCTGGCAGCACCTCTGGTGACGGCGTTATTCTATTACGGCAAGTTCACCCCTCTGGATGTTGCCATGACGCAGCAGGCCTTAATTGCTTACAGCATAGGCCTGCTTGGCCTGATTCTGGTGAAGATTCTGGCACCTGGTTTTTATGCGCGTCAGAATATCAAAACCCCGGTAAAAATCGGTGTGTTTACCCTGGTGATTACACAATTAATGAATATATTGTTCGTGTTTGTGCTTGATTTGCAGCATGCAGGCCTTGCTTTGGCCATTGGCCTGGGTGCTTGCCTGAATGCATCGCTGCTGTATTACCACTTGCGCCGCGCAGGATTCTTTAACCCGCAAGCCGGATGGCTGCTATTTCTGCTTAAGCTGTCTGTGGCGCTGGCTGTGATGGGGGCTGTGCTTTATTTCGCCATGGGTGATGCAGGCATGTGGCTGGGGTTCAGTTTGCTCAAGCGTTTAATCTATATCACGGGGTTGGTTGCGCTGGGTGGCTTGAGTTACTTTGCAACGCTGATGCTGCTGGGATTCAGGCCACGTGATTACATTCGCCGGGTAAAACACTAGATGCAGATTTTCAGACATATCCCGACTGCTTTGCAAGCTCCCTGTGTGCTTGCCATCGGTAATTTTGATGGCATACACCTAGGCCATCAGGCATTGTTGAAAAAACTGGTGCGGTCAGCACAGGCGCTTGATATCAGCCCCGCAGTGATGACCTTTGAGCCTCATCCGCGTGAATTGTTTACTCCAGAAAGCGCTCCCGCACGCCTGTGCTCGATGCGGGAAAAACTGGAATATTTTGCTGAAGCCGGTGTTGAGCGCGTGTATGTGTTTGCCTTCAATAAGCGATTTGCAAGAATTACGGCTGATGCGTTCATGCAGAATATTTTGCGCGGGTCTCTGCATGCAAAAGCGATTCTGGTAGGTGAGGATTTTCGTTTTGGTGCAAAGCGTGCCGGTTCTATTGATGATTTCGTAAGTGCCGGGTTTGATTTGATCAGCCTGCCACGGGTTGATTTGAACGGCGCGCGCGTATCAAGCACGCGGGTGCGCCTGGCCTTGGCAGATGGCGGGCTCAATGAAGCAGCTGAGCTGCTGGGCAGACCTTACAGCATCAGCGGTAAAGTCGTGCATGGGGCAAAGCTTGGGCGCCAGCTGGGGTTTCCTACCGCCAATGTACATATGCGGCATGAGCGGCCTGCATTAACCGGCGTATATGCAGTAAAATTAGACGGTTTGAATGCAGTGGCAAACCTTGGTGTTAAACCTACGGTTGCTGGCGTGCCTAAATTATCACTGGAAGTCCATGTGCTTGATTTTAATGGAGACCTGTACGGTAAGCATGTGCATGTCGAATTTCTGCACAAGATCCGTGATGAAATGAAGTTTAATGGCCTGGACGCCCTGAAGGCCCAGATTGCAAGTGATGTGGAAGTAGCGAAAGATTTTTTTACCGGCCGCTGATCAAGCGTGCAAATTTAGTGTTGGATTGTTAAATGACTGAACAAAATAAAGAGCAAAGCAAGTATAAATTGAACCTGCCTGAGACTGCGTTCCCGATGCGCGGAGACCTGGCCAAGCGCGAACCGGCATGGTTGAAAAGTTGGCAGGATAAAAAGCTCTATCAACGCATCAGGCAAGCACGCAAGGGCGCAAAGAAATTCATTCTGCATGACGGCCCCCCATACGCCAATGGTGATATCCATATCGGCCATGCGGTTAACAAGATTCTGAAAGACATCATTGTGAAGTCTAAAACCATGAGTGGTTTTGATGCGCCTTATGTGCCGGGCTGGGACTGCCACGGTTTGCCAATCGAATTGGTGGTTGAGAAAAACCACGGCAAAGACATTGCCCCTGCAAAATTCCGCGAGCTATGCCGTGAATATGCAGCCGAGCAGGTTGCGCGCCAGAAAAAAGACTTTATCCGCCTGGGCGTGCAGGGCGACTGGGATAATCCCTACCTCACCATGGATTTTAGAACAGAAGCCGACATCATGCGTGCTTTGGGCGACATCTATAACAACGGTTATCTGTACCAGGGCAGCAAGCCTGTGCACTGGTGTGTAGATTGCGGCTCAGCGCTGGCAGAGGCTGAAGTCGAGTATGAAGACGTAAACTCACCGGCGATTGACGTGGGATTCAAGGTTGCAGATAACGCAGCTTTAGGTAAAGCATTTGGGGCAGAAGAGACAGCTGATGCCTATGCGGTCATCTGGACCACCACGCCATGGACATTGCCGGCCAATCAGGCCGTGTCTGTGCATCCGGAGATGGATTATGATTTGCTGCAGACAAGTAAAGGCCTGTTGATTCTGGCACATGAACTGGCTGCGGCTACGCTCAAGCGTTATGGTGAAGAAAACAGCAAAGTGCTTGGCACCTGCAAAGGCATTATGTTGAAGGGCTTGTTATTACAGCACCCGTTTGACAATCGCCAGGTGCCTGTCATTTGTGGTGAGCACGTTACCACTGAGGCCGGTACCGGTCTGGTACATACAGCCGCTGCCCACGGTAACGATGACTGGCTGGTCATGCGTGCCAGTTTCCCTAATGAAAAACCACGTGTTCTGATTGGTGGTGACGGCAAGTTCTTTAACAGTGAACTGGTGGAGTTTGCAGAGATTCGCGGTTTGGCCAGGCAAGATGCCAATAAAGTTATTTTGGCAAAGATGCAGGAAAGTGGCGCGCTGCTGGCCAGTGCTCGCCTGAATCACAGCTTCCCGCATTGCTGGCGCCATAAAACACCATTGATGCAATTGGCTACGCACCAATGGTTTATCGGCATGAACGAGACCGATGCAAAAGGGGTAAGTTTGCGTGAGCATGCCAATCGTGCTGTTGATGAAACAGAATTCTTCCCGAGCTGGGGCCGTGCGCGCCTTGAGGCGATGATCAGAAACCGCCCTGACTGGTGCGTATCACGCCAGCGTAACTGGGGTGTGCCGATGCCGCTGTTCGTGCATAAAGAGACTGGCGAGCCGCATCCGCAGACGCTTGAGCTCTTGGAAAAAGTTTGCCTGAACGTTGAACAGCAAGGCATTGAAGCCTGGTTCAGCCTCGATGGCGCCGCATTCCTGGCTGCCAATGCACCGCAGAATGCAGAGCAATATAAAAAAGTGACGGATACTTTGGACGTCTGGTTCGATTCCGGCGCTACACATGCAGCCGTACTGAAACGCCGCCCTGAATTGCAGCATCCGGCAGACTTGTACCTGGAAGGCTCCGACCAGCACCGCGGCTGGTTCCAGTCCAGCCTGCTGACAGGTTGTGCAATTGACGGCCGTGCACCTTATGATGCATTGCTCACCCACGGTTTTGTTGTGGATGGCGCGGGCCATAAGATGAGTAAGTCAAAAGGCAATGTGGTTGCACCGCAAAAAGTCATGGATACCTACGGTGCCGATATTCTGCGCTTGTGGACAGCTTCAACCGATTACTCGGGCGAACTGACGATTTCAGACGAGATTCTGAAACGCGTTGCTGAGAGTTATCGCCGTATCCGTAACACTTTGCGCTTCCTGCTGGCGAACCTGGCAGATTTTGATGCTGGTAAGGATTTGCTGCCGGTCAGTGAATGGCTGGAAATCGACCGTTATGCACTGCATTTGACCAGCAAACTACAGACCGAAGTTCTTGCCGATTATGACCGCTATGAGTTTCACTTGGCGGTGCAGAAATTTGTGAGTTTCTGCTCAGAAGACTTGGGCGGTTTCTACCTGGATATCCTGAAAGACAGGCTGTATACCGCAGGTGAAACTTCACATGCGCGCCGTGCTGCGCAAAGTGCATTGCACCACATCACACATACCATGATGCGTTTGATGGCGCCGATTTTGAGCTTTACCGCAGATGAAATCTGGCAGACGCTGGGCTTGGATGCAGACAAAACTGTGTTTGAGGAAGTCTGGTACAGTCTGCCTCAGCATGGCTTGAACGAGGCAGACATTCGAGCATGGCAAGATATTTTGACTGTGCGTGCACTGGTAAATAAAGCGATTGAAGAAAAACGTTCAGCCGGTTTGGTTGGGTCTTCACTGCAATCTGAAATAGATATATATACGCAGGGTGATTCTTACGAATCCTTGCGCAGATTAGGGGATGATTTACGTTTTGTGCTGATTGTTTCACGCGCAACTTTACATGAAGAAGCAGGTTCAGGATTGCGAATCGTGGTGACGCCTAGTGCTCATGCTAAATGTGACCGCTGCTGGCACTACCGTGCAGATGTCGGTGCTGATGCCGAGCATGCACACATTTGTGGCCGTTGCGTAAGCAACCTGTTTGGCAAGGGCGAGGCTCGCTCACATGCGTAATTATTCTCAGGGCTTGTCTCCTCTTTCGTCATTCCCGCGCAGGCGGGAATCCCGTCAAGGTGATTGCACTGGTACTGATTTTATTGCCACAATTACAAACTTGGCATGTTGCCTAGATTCCCGCCTGCGCGGGAATGACGGAGTTTGAAATGACATCTACTTTGCGTTGGTTCAGTATTAGTGCAATCGTTGTTGCACTGGATTTGTACACTAAAAGTCTGGTACAAAAAGCGTTCAGCTACGGAGAACACTTCACCGTCACCAGTTTCTTTGATTTGGTGCGTTACCACAATGAAGGGGCGGCATTCAGCTTTCTGGCGAATGCCGGCGGCTGGCAAAAGTGGTTTTTCACTGCGATTACAGTGATTGTGGCGATAGTGATTACTTACTTGATTGTAAAGCACCATGCTGAAAAACTATTTTGTTCTGGCTTGGCGCTGGTGTTGGGCGGCGCGATTGGCAATCTGTATGACCGGCTGACTCTGGGCTATGTTGTGGATTTTCTCTACTTTCATATCAACGAGCTGTACTGGCCAGCTTTCAACGTAGCAGACAGTGCAATTTGTGTAGGTGTAGGCCTGCTGCTACTGGATAGTTTTAACAAAGAAAAACCCGCTGCCAGTAAATAGCTGATATGTGCAACAGTCAGCAAATCAAAGCTTTCGTGGTTTTTATGGAATATCCATCATTAGGGTACTGAAATGCCAGATTGGAAAAAACTGATCACAAGCAAGATTGCCCTGGCAAAAAAAGGTAATCAGGCCGGCAAGCCCAACGCGAATGTCCGCATTCCGGCAGGGCAGACAGAAGTCAGAAACTTCCCGCGCCTTGATTTAGGCGTGGTGCCTGATGTAACTATCCAGAATTGGCACCTGCGTGTTTACGGGCTGGTAGAACATGAGCTCAATCTTGACTGGCAGGCTTTCCAGGCCCTGGAGCAGGTGACAGACATCTCTGATTTTCACTGTGTAACGCGCTGGAGTCAGCTGGATATGGATTGGCAGGGCGTGCGTGCGCATGACATTCTGGCACTGGCGCAGCCGAAAGAAACGGCCAGGTTCGTTATCCTGCATAGCTATGATGGCTACACCACCAATCTGCCATTAGAGGCTTTGCTGGATGATGATGTGATTGTTGCGCATAGCGTGCTGGGGGCGCCGTTAACGCCGGAACATGGCGGCCCGGTGCGCCTGGTGGTGCCTAAGCGCTATGCCTGGAAAAGTGCTAAATGGTTGGAAGCGATTGAGTTTCACGCGTTTGATCGCCCCGGTTTCTGGGAGGTACGCGGTTACCATAACGAGGCTGATCCGTGGCTGGAGCAGCGGTTTAGCGACGACTAAGGTCAAAACTCTTAATTGCGGCTTGAATTTGAGCCGATGGCCTAATTGGCAATTGAAGGATTAGCGCTCGGTTTTTTGCCTAGCTTTCTTTGCAGCGTGCGCCGATGCATATTCAGGCTGCGCGCTGTGGCTGAGATATTGCCGTCATTTTCTGCCAGTACGCGCTGTATATGCTCCCATTCCAGACGGTTAACGCTGAGCGGGCTGCTGGAAAGTTCTACGTCGGCATTGCCGGACTGTTTCTCAAATGCGGCGACTATCTCATCTGCATCTACCGGTTTTGCAAGGTAATGCGTGGCCCCGAGCTTGATAGCTTCAATAGCGGTGGTGATGCTGGCATAACCTGTCAGCACTACAATCTTGGTGCCGGCCTCAAGCCCTGCCAGCTGCCTGACCAGCACCAGCCCGGAGTTTCCAGGCATTTTAAGGTCAACCACAGCAAATTCAGGCGGGTCGTTCTTTGCCAGTTCAAAAGCACTTTCCGCACTGTTCGCAAGTGATACTGCAAAGCCGCGCTTGCGCATGGCTGCAGCAAGTACATTAAGAAAGTCTTCGTCGTCATCCACCAGTAACAAGGTGGCGTTTTCATCGGTGGCTTTAGGGGTAGTATTCAAGCTGCACATCGCGTTGCTTTCATTTTTCTATGCGTAAGTTTTTGAGGGGCAAAGTCACCAGTGTGAGTGCGCCACCATCTTTGTGGTTGCTGATATTGAGTTCACCGTTAAAGCGGGACAAAGTGACCTGCGTTAAATAGACCCCTAGCCCCATGCCTTTTTCTACTTTAGAAGTGAAAAACGGTTTGCCGAGCTGTTTTTTGACTTCATCCGAGATGCCGGTACCAAAATCCCTGATGCTGAGCTGCAGTACGCTTTCATCCCATGTCGCATCAAACAGCACGCGTTCAGGTGAGGCGTCAGCTGCATTATCAAGCAGGTTCTGCAAGGCTTGGATCAGTGTCCTGTCAGTGAAGATTAGTGGATTATTTTGTGTTGCTGCAAGTGATACGACCAGTTCGGTGGCAGGGCGGGTATCGCGCCAGCGCTGAATCAGCTCTTGCAGAAACGCTTGCAGCGGCTGGCCGTGGCCTGCGTCGGCACGGCTTTGTCCGGCGCTGCGCGTGATGGAAGACAGAATTTCTTTGCAGCGGTTAATCTGGGTGCGCAGTATTTCCAGCTGCTGAAGCTGCTCGGGCTGGCTGGTAAGTTCATTTGCCAGCTCTTTGCTGACCACCGCCATGGTGGAAAGCGGTGTGCCGAGTTCGTGCGCGGCACTGGCAGCCAACGTTCCTAATGAGAGTACACGTTCACTTTCAAGGGATTTTTCGCGGATGCTGGACATGATATTGTCGTAATCGCGCAGGCTTTGGCCGATGCGGGTCACGAAAATTGCGATGATTGCGGCGCTGACCACAAAGCCCAGCCACATGCCTACAAGCTGAATATCGAGCGACTTCTCAGCCAGGTAATGCATGTGCAGGTGTGACAGCGGTACATAGTAAAAGACGAGCATGGAGTAGCAAGTGATTGCCACCGCGGCAAGCAGCCATGCATATTCGCGCTTGATGGCGACTGTGGCGACGGTAAGCGGCAGCAGGTACATCCATACCAGCGGGTTGCTGTAGCCGCCTGTAAAATAAAACAAGACGGTAAGCGCGCCTAAATCCCCCAGAAGCTGCATCAGCAGTTCTTTATCACTGACATTGCTATTCTTCTTCAGGCGCACCAGCGTTAAAAGGTTGAGCACTAGCATACCGCCTACAGCAAAAGAGATGGGCAGTTTCGGCAGCGGTATATGCAGGTAAAACAGCGCGAGTGACACAGCGAGCATGAATATGATCATGATGCTGCGTAGCAGGAAGAGCCGCTTCAAATTGCGGCGTGATGGCGTCTCTAGGCTGAGTAAACTGGTATTCATCAGGCGTTTATTATACGTGGCGATCAATAAATTGTACTGCGACAATTTGTCACATTACGGCATTGCTAATGAACTCATATAATCTAGGTAATTATCATTATTAATAAAAAAACTCATCGTGAAAAACTATCAAGCCCTGCAATTGACTTCTTTATTACTGGCAATGTCCGCAAGCTCAGGCGCTTATGCCCATTGCGGCGGTGCCTTTTGTACCGTGAATACCAATTGGGATGTACAGGGCGTATGGGATAAGCCCGGTGTGCGCCTGGATTTGCGTGCCGAGTTCATCGATCTTGACCAGCTGCGCAAGGGCAGCCATGATACCAATGCTGCCGGGGTGGTTGATACGCATGATGAGACACGCACCATTAACCGCAATTTTGTAGGTACGCTGGATTGGAGCATCACCCCGCAATGGGGCCTGACATTACGGGCGCCGCTGGTGAACCGCTCGCATGACCATATTTACAATGCTGATAATGGCTCGGGCGGAGTAGAGCCTGAGGCTGAATCATGGAAATTTACCAAGATAGGTGATTTGCAGGCCGTTGCCCGCTACGCATTCCATCAGGATGCCGATGGCGAGGCCGGTGTGCGATTTGGCCTGAAATTGCCTACAGGTGACATTCACCAGAAAAACAGTGCCGGTGAACTGGCTGAACGCAGTTTGCAGCCTGGCTCAGGCAGTACTGACGCATTGCTTGGCGCGTATTATCATGGCCGTTTGCATGGTGCTGGCTGGTTTGTGCAGGGTATGTGGCAGCAGGTGGTGAATGAGCGTGATAACTTCAAGCCGGGTCGCCAGCTGTCGTTGGATGTAGGGCTGAATTATGCGGTAACGCCAAAGCTGAGCCTGCTGATTCAGGCCAATGCGCTGCATAAAACAAAAGACACCGGCGTCAATGCGGAGCCTGATGATTCAGGCAGTCAGTCTGTATTCTTAAGCCCGGGCGTCAGCTACCGTATCATGCCTACGGTGCAGGTTTATGGCTTTGTGCAGAAGCCAATTTATCAGCATATGAACGGCACACAGCTTACAGCCGACTGGTCAGCCGCACTTGGTGTAAGTACCCAGTTCTGATTCAAAACACTTTAGCGCTTACCTTATGGCTGACTTAATCTACAATATGCGGATGTATATTGTAGATTAGGACAGTCTTCCTTATGTTGTCGCGGCTCAGGGTTTCAGTTTATTCATCATTGGCATTGCTGATTTCAGCCATGACATTGCCGCTTGCGCAGTCTGTTAATGCTCAAGGGGTCTTACCTGAATTATCCTGCCCAGTAGCAAAAGCTGCTGGTAGTGATGGCCTGCCGGTGTATTTCTTTCATCATTTGTTTACAGGCGGTGTGCAGGATCTTGCCATCGCTAAATCCCAATCTGACGCAGAGGCGGATATCAAGCGCGTGACTTTCGGCGGCGACCGCTCTGATAGCTGCCGTTACAAATACCTGGCTATCGCGCGCGGCGGTGACTGGGGCTGGCATCTGCTCTGGGTGGCAGAAGGCGACAGGGTGCTGCGCTATGCGCGTATGGACGGTGAGGCCTGGGTAACATCGCCGGTGAAGAAAATTGCGGTACAAGCCCGCACAGCTGGCCAGCCCTATGTATTCACTTCAGGCATCCAGGTGTGGGTGGCGTGGGTCGAGGCATCAGATGCCAGTCGCATCTACGCAGTGCATTCGGATGATGAAGGCCGTAACTGGCAAGATGCAGAACTGATCGCTGAAACGGCTTCGGACTTGATTGAGCTTAAGCTGGTGGAGATAGATAATAAACCCTATCTGGCGGCAACTGGTCTGGCCCAGCCTTTGCCCTTAGCTGGCAAGTAACTTGGACAAGCAACTTTCAGGCAGATAATTCACTACGCGCACCAGACTTTTGTATTGTGCGTCAGTTCCATCCAGATTGCCCAGCCGCTGGCACCGCTCAGTAACAAGCCAGCCAGGCGCATGCCATAAGGCTCTACTGCGTTGGTTTTCAGCTTCAACCACAGCCATGGTGCCAAAAACAGCGATACACTGGAGCCAAGTGCAAAAGCTGCCATGCTCAGTGCGCCGCCTAATGGCTGGGCATTGAACGATGCGATAATCAGCGCTGAATACAGCAAGCCGCACGGCATAAGCGCCCACAGCATGCCTACATAAAAATAGCCGCCGCGTTTTACTGCCAGTTTTTTTACATAGACCCATATGCTGCGGCCTGCACGATCCACCCAGATAGGCTGGCGCGCGTAGATGACCAGCAGCAGTCCCCAGAAAAATATCAGCACATGAAAGAAAGTCCACAGCGGGTGCAGTGAGGCGCTGTAGCTGGAAAGCCATGCGATGCTTTGTATGGCGAATGTGGCGATGGCACCGAGTAGTGCATAGCCGCACAGCCGGCCCAGATGGTATTGATATATGCCGTAGGGGTGCTGCTGCGATTGCGTCAGTGCAGTGCAGGCTGCGCCGCACATGGCAACGCAGTGCGGGCCGCCTGCGACCCCCATGACCAATGCACTGTAGATGAGCGCTGTCTGCATCGTGGTTTAATGCGGCAGCAGTTAAGGCTTGGTGGGCACGCCGGTTGCTGCGTGGTTGCGCGCCTGCACTGCGGGTTCAAGCGCATTTTTCTCTTCTATCGTTTTGGCGTGCTGCAGTGCCTTGTCATACTGGCTTTCATCGTGCGCCAAGACAGGGTCCTGGCCGCTCACTGCAATGTACACGGTGGTCAAGCTGGCAACCACGACCACTGCCGGGCCGCCGAAAACCAGCCAGGCATAACCAGACTTCCACCATTTTGGTTTCTGGTTTGGTTTCTGGTTCTGTGTTTGTTCTTGCGCCATTGTTTGACCCTTAACGTGACATGTAGAAAATGGATTTTTCGGAAATTTCTTCTTTGCTGCTGGCGGCTGTAATCTCAAACTCGATAGGATGCGAGCCGCTCTTGATGGATCCATCTTCAATCTGCAGGCTGATAGCGACCATGCGCGATTCCGCAGGGCCAACGGTAAATACGCCTTCAGATGCGATACTTAAACCTTTGATGCCTTCTACCGAGATGCTGTAGGTTTCGGGTTTTTCAGAAGCATTCGTAATCTGCAGGCGATATACGTTCTCTACCATGCCGCCTGCAACCAGGCGTGACATCACACCGCGGTCACGGATAACGTCCACTTTAAATGTTGCGCGCATAGCCAGCGAGGCAATAAACGCAAGGCATATCAGCAGCAGCATGCCGCTGTAAATCAGCACGCGCGGGCGGAAAATCTTCTGCACAATCTGCTTCTGCGTCCAGCGCTGCTCAATCCCGTTATGAGTAGAGAAGCGAATCAGGCCACGCGGGTATTCCATTTTATCCATGATGCTGTCGCAG
>Ga0208508_1000208_pt1 | contig 16420 bp, 12 predicted proteins | sample LakWasMeta1_LOW4_2_FD_183853 | JGI IMG/M metagenome (GOLD analysis project Ga0208508, IMG submission 183853) | Freshwater sediment methanotrophic microbial communities from Lake Washington under simulated oxygen tension - Sediment Metagenome... | ecosystem: Environmental > Aquatic > Freshwater >...
GCGCACTCAAGCAAGGCGACGTGTTTGTTGCGTTGTCGGGCGCGACGACCCACGGCCTGAAATTCGCCCGACATGCACAAGATGTCGGCGTGGCAGCGATCCTTTATGAAACGCCGGCACCCGAAGGTTTTGTCGAAACATCCGACACCATCGCGGTTCCCGATCTGCGAAAAAAATGCGGCGTGATAGCGAATCGTTTTTTTGCGAAGCCGTCGGAAAACTTGCAGATGTTTGGCGTCACCGGCACCAACGGTAAAACATCTACGGTGCAACTGATTGCGCAGGCTCTGAGTTTGAGTGGCATCACGACAGGCACGATTGGAACATTGGGCGTCGGACTTTACGGCGAGCTGGTCGAAGGCGAGCGCACAACGCCGGATGTCATTGCCGTGCATGCGGCATTGGCGGCCATGCGCGATGCCGGGGCCAGCCATGTCGCGATGGAAGTGTCGTCGCATGCACTTGATCAGGGTCGCGTCGATTCGGTGGCATTCGATGTCGCGGTATTCACCAACCTGACGCATGACCATCTCGATTATCACGGCACCATGCAAGCCTACGGCGAAGCGAAGGCGAAGCTATTTAGCTGGCCGACGCTGTCCGCTGTCGTGATCAATTTCGACGATCCCCATTCGGAGTCACTGATTGGATCGTTGTCAGGCGGCGTGGAGTTGATTTCTCTCAGCTCGCGTGGCCATGCTGCCGCCAACCTGCAGGCAAAAAATGTTTGCTTGAATGCCGGCGGCATTTCATTTGATCTCTGCCGCGATGAAAAGGCATTGCCGGTGAAGTCGCCATTGCTGGGACGCTTTAACGTCGACAATCTGCTGGCGGTTGCCGGCTGCCTGATGGCGATTGATTGGCCCCTGGAGAAAATTTCGGAAATCTTGCCGAAACTCTCGCCGGTAGGAGGCCGAATGAGTCGTGTCGGTGGAGTGAACGGCAAGCCTTTGGTCGTCGTGGACTATGCCCATACGCCCGACGCACTGGAGCAGGCGCTGGGTAATTTGCGCTCACATACCGCGGGTAAATTAATCTGCGTATTTGGCTGTGGCGGTGATCGCGACAAAAGCAAGCGTTCGGTCATGGCTGCGATTGCGGAGCGTAGTGCCGATGTCGTCATCGTGACCGATGACAATCCGCGTACTGAAAACGGCGACGATATCGTGCGCGACATTCAAGCCGGTTTTACGAATGTGATGCGCGCAACGATACAACGTGACAGAGCCAAAGCGATTGCGGCAGCGATCGCCAATGCAGGCAGCGAAGACGTTGTCCTGATTGCCGGCAAAGGCCACGAGACCTATCAGGAGGTCAACGGGATCAAAACGCCATTCGACGATCTTGTGCAGGCGCGACTCTGTCTGGGAGAAGCCACATGAGGCCAGTCTTGCTTTCTCAAATTGCCGAGTGGTGCGAAGCCCGCTTGCTGGGTGAAGACGTGACGATCTCGCACGTCAGTACCGACACGCGCGCTCTCAGCAAAGGTAGTTTGTTCGTTGCCCTGCTTGGCGAAAACCATGATGCCCACGATTTTATCGCCGATGCCGAACAGGCGGGTGCTGCAGCTGTACTGGTATCGCGCCCGGTGGATACCTCGCTGCCGCAGATTCTTTGTGCGGATACCCAGGAAGCACTCGCCGAATTTGCCGCCGGTATGCAACAGGGCCGTAAAGCCGTCGTCGTGGCATTGACCGGCAGCAATGGCAAGACATCGGTCAAGAATCTGATCAGCGAAATCCTGAATCGTACCGGCAAGACTTACTCGACGCCGGGCAATCGCAATAACGAAATCGGTTTGCCTATGGCGGTTCTCGAAGCGCCGGAAGACGCTGAATTCGCGATTTATGAAATGGGTGCCGGCAAGCCTGGCGATATTGCCTACTTGTGCAGCATCGTTGCACCACAAGTGTCGGTGGTGAACAACATCGGCTCGGCACATCTTGAGCGCATGGGAAGCTTGTTCGGCATTGCGGAAACGAAAGGCGCGATTTACGAGGCGCTTTCGGACGATGGCGTTGCCGTAATCAATGCAGACGATGCGTTCGCTCCGTATTTCGCGCAACGTGTCGGTCGCCGCCGTATTTTCCGCTTCGGCATTGAAAACGATGCCGATATCCGTGCGACCCAGATTCAGTTGCATGCCGAGTACTCGACATTTGAATTACATACGCCTGCCGGAAAGCATGCCATTACGCTTTCGCTTCCTGGGCGGCACAATGTCATGAACGCGTTGGCGGCCACTGGCTTGGCGCTGGCTGCCGGTGCCCACATCGATGCCATCGTGCAGGGTTTGCAAAGTGCGGCTCCGGTGAAGGGGCGTCAAGTTTCCCATGTGCTCGACAATGAAGCCGTATTGATCGACGACAGCTACAACGCCAATCCCGGTTCGGTGGCCGCCGCGATTCAAACCCTGGCACAAAACAAAATGGGCAGCTGGCTTGTACTGGGCAACATGGCGGAGCTCGGCGATAACGCCGAAACGCTGCATGCCGACATCGGTGCGCTGGCAAAAAAATCCGGCATCGAGAAATTCTGGACCGTCGGAAATCTGGCGAAAAATGCCAGTCAGGCCTTTGGCGAGGGCGCGAGACATTTCGACAGCAAAGTGGCTTTGAGCGAAGCGCTGATCCACGAATTGCAGGTCGGTTCGCGTTGTCTGGTGAAAGGGTCGCGTTCCAGCGCGATGGATGAAGTGGTGAAAGCCGTCTTGAAAGAATTAAAACAAAAAGAAACGACACGAGAAATTTCCGGGGGATCATCACATGCTGCTTGAACTGGCACGCTGGCTACAAGGGTTTGCACGCTTTTTTGCATTGTTCGACTATCTCACGATGCGTGCGATTCTCGGGGCTCTGACCGCGTTGGCTTTTTCGCTTTGGTGGGGTCCGGCCGTGATTGCAAGGCTGGCAAGACTGAAAGGCGGTCAGCCGATTCGTACCGATGGCCCGGAAACGCATTTCAAAAAAGCCGGCACGCCGACCATGGGCGGCATGCTCATTTTATTGAGCCTTGGCGCGTCTACCTTGTTGTGGGCCGACTTGCGTAACCGCTATGTCTGGGTGGTGCTCGGTGTATTGGTGACGTTTGGTCTGATTGGCTGGATGGATGACTGGATCAAGATCGTCAAGCGCGATCCCAATGGTTTGAAATCGCGTCACAAGTACGCATTGCAATCGGTGTTCGGGCTCATCGCTGCCGTCGTGCTTTATATGACGGCCGACGCCGCGTCCAATACGACACTTTATTTGCCTTTGCTGAAAAACGTCGCCATTCCGATGGGCGCCATGTTCATCGTGCTGGCCTATTTCTGGATCGTCGGTTTTTCCAATGCTGTCAATCTGACCGATGGACTGGACGGCTTGGCCATCATGCCCACCGTGATGGTCGCGGCAGGGCTGGGAATTTTCGCCTATGCCTCGGGCAATTCGGTGTTTTCGCAATATCTGCAAATTCCCGCGGTACCGGGTGCAGGCGAGCTAGCCATCGTTTGTGCTGCCATTGCCGGCGCCGGCCTCGGGTTTCTCTGGTTCAACACCTACCCCGCGATGGTATTCATGGGCGATATCGGGGCATTGGCACTCGGTGCCGCGCTTGGAACGATTGCCGTGATAGTGCGGCAGGAAGCCATTCTGGTGGTGATGGGAGGGATTTTCGTGATCGAAACCTTGTCGGTCATGATCCAGGTCGCCAGTTTCAAATTGACCGGCAAACGGGTTTTCCGGATGGCGCCGATCCACCATCATTTCGAATTGAAAGGCTGGCCCGAGCCGCGCGTGATTGTGCGCTTCTGGATCATCTCCTTCATTCTCGTCCTGATCAGTCTTGCGACGTTGAAGGTGCGCTGACATGGCATTCTTTCCCGATCGCGCCAAGCAGGCATTGAAGTTCGACGAGCTCAACGGACAGTTTGATCCGTGGCTGGTCGCGATTGCCATTGCGCTGGCTTGCATCGGTATCGTGATGGTGGCATCGAGTTCGATGCCCTATGCCGTCAATAACAACATGGGCGAATTCCATTATCTGATTCGCCATGTCATTTTTCTTGTCGTCGGCTCTGCAATGGCATTGGCCATCATGAAGTCTGACCTGAAGACTATTGAAACCCATAGTCAAACCCTGTTGCTTCTGTGTGTCTTGCTGCTGGCGATGGTGATGGTGCCGGGAATCGGCAAGTCGGTGAATGGTGCAAGGCGCTGGATCAATCTCGGCTTCTTCAGCTTTCAACCGGTCGAAGCGGTGAAGATATTGTTTATCGTCTGGGTCGCCAGTTATCTCGTACGGTTTCGCGATGTGATCGGACACCAATGGAAAGCCCTGCTGAAACCCCTGGGCGTATCGATTTTTCTGGTCTGCCTGTTGCTGGTCGGCAAGGATTTCGGATCGTCGATGTTGTTGCTGGCGATTGCCCTTGGCATGTCGTACATGGGTGGTGCGCGCTTGCAGCACCTGAGCTTGCTGGTGCTGGCAGGCTTGCCCTTCATCATTGCCGCGATTATTTTCGAGCCCTATCGCGTCGAGCGGCTGACTTCGTTCCGCAATCCCTGGGCTGACCCGTTCGACAGCGGATTCCAGTTGGTGCAGGCACTGATTGCCATCGGTCGCGGAGAATTTTCCGGCGTGGGCTTGGGCGGCAGTATTTTGAAACTGGATTATCTGCCCGAAGCGCATACCGATTTTATTTTCTCCGTGTTGGCCGAAGAACTAGGCTTCATCGGCGTCTGCGCAGTGATTCTTCTGTTTGTCGCATTCACCTGGCGTGCTTTCAATATCGGCATGCGCTGCCTGAATCGTAGCAGGCCGTTCAGTGCCTACTGTGCCTTCGGCATCGGCATCTGGATTGCGTTGCAAAGCATGATTTCGATGGGCGTCAACATGGGTGTGCTGCCGACCAAAGGCTTGACCTTGCCGCTGATTTCCTCCGGTGGTTCGAGCGTGTTGATGACCTGCGTGGCGATTGGCTTGTTATTGCGGATCAGCTATGAACTGTCCTGCGCCGAGCGCACCGTCAATCTGCGCCGCAACGAAGGTCTGATGACTTCCCCGCGTGCCGAATACGATGAAGACGTGACGTCTCCGAAAGCGGTTACCCTCGCGGTAACCGCCAACTTGCCGCGCAAGCCGCGCGAGCGTCTGGAACCGAAGTGGGGGTCGCGCGCATGAATGTCGCAAGCGCTGCGCCCGTCATGATTCTCGCCGGAGGTACCGGGGGGCATATTTTCCCGGGATTGGCCGTTGCCAATGAATTGCGTGCACGCTCGGTGCCGGTGATCTGGATAGGTTCCGACGGCGGCATGGAAACCCGTCTGGTTCCGCAGCACGGCATCGCCATCGAAACCATCGCCGTACGTGGTTTGCGTGGCAAGGGAGTCATGGGATTATTGAGTGCGCCATTCGTCATCCTGCGTTCGGTATTTCAGGCCATTGGCAAAGTGCGAAAACACCAGCCGCGTGCCGTGCTGAGTTTCGGAGGATTTGCCGCAGGCCCTGCCGGTCTGGCTGCCTGGCTATTGCGCAAGCCCTTGCTTGTACATGAAGCCAACCGTGCACCGGGTTTTACCAACCGCGTCTTGGCGAAAGTCGCTGATCGGGTTTTGTGCGGATTTCCCGACAGTTTCAGGAACCTGCCGAATACCGTCGTCGGAAATCCGGTGCGACCCGAAATCGCGGCATTGCAGTCGCCACAACAGCGCTTGGCAAACCGCACCGGCGCAGTTCGTTTGCTGGTATTGGGTGGAAGTCAGGGAGCCCGTGCGATCAATGCCGCCGTCCCGAAAGTGCTTGCCTCGATGAAGGGCAAAATCGATTTCGAAATTCGCCATCAATGCGGTGAAAAGCTGTTGGCCGACGCAAAAAAATCCTATGAAACGTCCGGCGTTGATGCCAGCGTGGAAGCCTTTATCCAGAACATGGCGGAAGCCTATGGCTGGGCCGACATCGTCATTGGCCGTGCCGGTGCGTTGACGATCGCGGAACTCTGCGCAGCAGGCGTAGGCAGCATTCTGATTCCGTTTCCCGGCGCAGTCGATGATCACCAGGCACGAAACGCACAATATCTGAAGGAATGTGGCGCGGGTGACTGGCTGCGTCAGACCGAAACCCTCGAGCATGATTTGCAGCAGTTGTTGAGCGAATTTTGCGAAGACAGAAAATTCCTGATGCAGCTCGCCGTGGCTGCGCGTAAAGCGTCACTCCCCAATGCCACCAAAGACGTGGCGGATATCGTTTTGCTGGAGGCAAAAGCATGATGCGACATCGTTTTCAGCAAACCGGTGATCTGGCCAAAGCCTTTCCAAGGATTCATTTCATCGGGATTGGCGGTGTCGGCATGAGCGGCATCGCCGAAGTGATGTTGACTCTTGGCTACAAGGTTTCCGGTTCCGATCAAAATGAATCGGCAGCGACACATCGTCTGGTCGGCATGGGTGCGAAAGTCATGCGCGGCCATGCCGCCGAAAATATTGAAGATGTCGATTGCGTCGTGGTGTCGAGTGCAATCAAGGCCGACAATCCCGAATTGCTGCAGGCGCACGCCCAGCAAATTCCCGTCGTGCCCCGTGCCGAAATGCTGGCGGAACTGATGCGTTTCAAACGCGGCATCGCCATCGCCGGTACGCACGGAAAAACGACGACGACATCATTGACCGCCAGTGTTTTATTCGAAGGCAATCTGGATCCAACCTTCGTGATCGGCGGCCAGCTTTTAAGCGCAGGCGCAAATGCAAAACTCGGGACCAGCCAGTGGCTGGTGGCAGAAGCGGATGAAAGCGATGGTAGTTTTTTGCGTTTGAATCCGTTGATTGCCGTCGTGACCAATATTGATGCCGACCATCTGGAAAATTATGGCGGTGATTTCGAACGCGTGAAAGCCGCGTTTTCGGAATTTCTGCATCGCCTGCCGTTTTATGGCTTGGCGATCTTGTGCATCGACGATCCGCTCGTGGCCGAACTGGCAAAGCAAACACCGCGCCACACCATTCGTTACGGCTTGTCGGAATTGGCCAATGTCCGTGCAACCGAAGTCGTGCAAGCCGAAGGGGCAATGCAATTCAAATTGCATTTGCCCGACGGCAGCGAGCAGGCCGTTACGCTGAACTTGCCGGGGCAGCACAACGTATTAAACGCGTTGGCGGCTGCCGCCGTGGGTTGGCAATTGGGTGTTTCATCCGAAACCATCGCTGTCGCACTAAAAAAATTCCAGGGCATCGGGCGTCGTTTCAATCTCAAGGGCGAGCTGGATTTCGGAAGCGGAAAAGCCCTCGTCGTCGATGACTACGGTCATCATCCGCGCGAGCTCGAGGCGGTATTTGCCGCTGCACGCGGCGGCTGGCCAGACAGGCGATTAGTGGTTGCTTTCCAGCCGCATCGTTATAGCCGTACTCGTGATTTATTCGACGATTTCGTCAGCGTACTTTCCACTTGCGATGCAGTGATATTGACGGAAGTGTATGCCGCCGGCGAAGCGCCGATCAATGGCGCCGATTCCAAATCACTCGCCCGTGCTATTCGTGCAAGGGGACGTATCGATCCGGTTGTAGTGAGTAACGCACGCGAGTTGGCAACGGTGTTGCCGGATATTTTGCATGACGGCGATTTGCTTTTGATGATGGGTGCAGGCGACATCGGCGCCATCGCAAGCGATATCGCCAATAAAGGGTTTGAAGGAGCCAAGCAGGCATGAAACGTATCAGCAACGCAGCGGAATTTGGCCGTGTTGCCGTCTTGATGGGCGGTACCAGTTCCGAGCGGGAAGTGTCCCTGAATTCGGGCGCGAACGTGCTTGAAGCACTGCTTGCGCGTGGCGTTGACGCGACCGCCGTCGATGGTATTCCTGCTCTGGTGGAAGCCGTCTACCAGAAAAAATTCGATCGCGTTTTCAATATTCTGCATGGCACCAAGGGTGGCGGCGAAGACGGCATTTTGCAGGGCTTCTGCGAGGCGATGAATATCCCGTACACCGGTTCCGATGTGCTCGGTTCTGCATTAAGCATGGACAAAATCCGCACCAAACAAGTCTGGTTGAGTCTGGGTTTGCCAACGCCGCGTTATGTGCGGTTGGCGGTAGGCGACGATGTCCATGCCGCTGCCCGTTCGCTGGGTTTGCCGGTCATCATCAAACCTTCCTGCGAAGGGTCGAGTGTTGGCGTCAGTCGCGTTTTCAATGATGCCGATCTCGATGCGGCCGTTGCGCTTGCTGCCCGTTATCCCGGCGAAATGTTGATGGAGCAATTGATCGAGGGCGGCGAATACACCATCGGCGTACTCGAAGGCAAAGCGCTGGCGAGTATCCATATCGTGCCCGCCGGCGAGTATTACGACTACCACTCGAAATATATTTCCGACGAAACCCAATACATCTGCCCCGGTTTGCCGGAAGCCGAAGAAAAAATCGTACAGCAGCTCGCCGAAAAGGCGTTTGCCGGCGTTGGCTGCAGGGGTTGGGCGCGTATCGATTTTATGCGCGATAAAAGCGGCGGTATTTATTTGCTCGAAGCCAACACTGCACCGGGCATGACCAGCCATTCCCTGATGCCGAAATCGGCAAAAGCGTTTGGTATCGATTTTGAAACCCTTTGCTGGACCATTCTGGAGTCGAGCTTCGCATGATGAAAGCCTTCTTCCGCCTCACTGCATGGTCACTGGCAATCGCGCTGGTGGTCTTGCCCGTGGCCGCGGTTTTGAATGGCTGGATCGGAGGCGAACGCTGGCCGATGCGCCATCTGCGCGTATCCGGTGAATTCAATCTTGTGACCGATCAGCAAGTACGGGAAACCGTCTTGCCGAGTGTGAACAAGGGCTATTTTGCTGTGAATCTGGAGCAGGTCCGGACAAGTATTGCGGCCTTGCCGTGGGTGAAACAGGTCGATGTCAGAAAACGCTGGCCGGATCGCCTGGAAGTGACGGTCATGGAATACAAGCCATTGGCACGCTGGGGCGAAAAAAATCTCCTCGCCGAGAACGGTGAAATTTTCGCGATCCCGAAAAACGCAAAATTCAAGTTGCCGATGTTCGAAGGACCGGATGCCAGTGCCGGCGACATGCTGTCTTTCTACAGTTATGCCAAGCCGCTGTTTTTAACGATGGGCTTGCAGGTCGAAAGCGTTCGCGTGAGCGCCCGCGGCAGCTGGAGTCTGACGCTTAATGATGGCCTTGAAATCGACGTGGGGCGTGGCGAACCGCAGCACCGGCTTGCCCGGTTTGCACGATTGATGCCGCAGATCAAGAACGACGAACTCAAACGTCAGCTGGTACGTGCTGACCTTCGCTACACCAACGGGTTTGCACTGAGCTGGAAAGAAATCAGCAAGGCCAAAGTCGAAAATAATTTACCACAGGGCAATACATGAATCGCAAGGGTGATAAATCGCTAATTGTCGGGCTGGATATCGGCACTTCAAAAATCACGGCCATGGTGGGTGAGTACGCACACGGCCAGGAGCTGGAAGTCATTGGCATCGGTTCGCATGAATCACGTGGCATGAAACGTGGTGTCGTGGTCGACATCGAATCCACCGTGCAATCGATCAAGCATGCCATCGAAGAGGCGGAACTGATGGCAGGCTGCGAAATCCGTTCGGTCTATGCCTCGATTTCCGGCAGCCATACGCAGTGCCGCAATTCGCCGGGCATCGTACCGGTCGCCAGTGGCGAAGTGACTTATCAGGATCTGGACAATGTATTGCAGGCTGCAAAAGCGGTCGCTATTCCGTCGGATCAAAAAATTCTTCACGCGATTCCGCAGGAATATATCGTCGACAACTCCCAGGAAGGCATTCGCAATCCGGTCGGAATGTCGGGTGTTCGCCTGGAAGTGCGCGCACACATCATCACCGGCGCCTTGTCGGCGGCGGCCAACATCACCAAATGCATCAATCGCTGTGGTTTGCAGGTGGATGAATTGATTTTGTCTTCGGTAGCCTCGAGCACGGCAGTGCTGACGACCGATGAAAAGGAATTGGGCGTCGTGTTGGTCGATATCGGTGCCGGCACAACGGATATCGCCGTTTTCGTACAGGGCTCGATTCGTCATACCGCTTCCTTGCCGATTGCCGGCGATCAGGTCAGCAACGACATCGCGCACCTGCTGCGCACGCCGACACCGGAAGCCGAACAAATCAAGGTGCGCTATGCCTGTGCGCTGGCACAGCTGGCAACCGCCGAAGAAAGCATCCAGGTGCCCAGCGTTGGCGATCGTCCGCCACGTCGTCTCGCGCGTCAGGCATTGGCCGAAGCCGTGCAGAACCGCTACGAAGAAATTTTCGAAATGGTGCAGGCCGAATTGCGCCGCTCCGGTTTCGAGGAGTTGGTGCGTGCCGGTTTGGTACTCACCGGTGGCTCGTCGCGGATGGAAGGCGTGGTCGAACTCGCCGAAGAAATGTTGCACATGCCGGTTCGCGTCGGCATCCCGCAAAACATCAAGGGACTGGGCGAAGTGGTCGGCAATCCGGTGCATGCCACCGGCGCAGGTCTGCTTCTGTGGGGAAGTGCGAGTGAAAACCCGCGTCGACCCTCTTTGTCCAGCAGCAAGGCAGGCACATTGTTTTCAAAACTTCGCACGTGGTATCGCGGAGAGTTTTAGTTGTTGCATCACACATAAAAAGAATATTCATTTAAATCACGGAGGATCCGAACATGGCACATTTTGAATTAGTGGAAAAATTGGCACCCAACGCAGTCATCAAAGTTATCGGTGTCGGTGGTGGTGGTGGTAACGCGGTAGCGCACATGGTGAATGCCGGCGTCGACGGCGTCGAATTCATCACGGCGAATACCGACTCGCAGGCGATTAAAAATGTCGGCGCAAAAATGCAGTTGCAACTCGGGGGCAACGTCACAAAAGGTCTTGGCGCTGGTGCGAATCCGGAAGTCGGCCGTCAGGCTGCTCTTGAAGATCGTGAACGCATTGTCGAAGCATTGACCGGTGCCGACATGGTGTTCATCACGGCCGGCATGGGTGGTGGTACCGGAACCGGTGCTGCACCTGTTGTTGCGCAACTTGCGAAGGAAATGGGAATTTTGACGGTCGCCGTCATCACCAAGCCTTTTCCTTTCGAAGGCCGTCGTCGTATGCAAGTCGCTTTAAAAGGTATCGAGGAACTGGCGCAACATTGCGATTCCCTGATTACCATTCCAAATGAAAAACTGATCACGGTGCTCGGCCGCGATGCAACGATGATGCAGGCCTTCCGCGCCGCCAACGACGTGTTGCTTGGCGCCGTGCAGGGTATTGCCGATTTGATTGTGCGTCCGGGTCTGATCAACGTCGACTTTGCCGACGTACGCACCGTGATGAGCGAAATGGGTCTGGCCATGATGGGTAGCGGCACCGCCCGTGGCGATGATCGTGCCCAAGCGGCTGCCGAAGCGGCGATCAGCAATCCGTTGCTGGACGAAGTCAATCTTGCCGGTGCCAACGGCGTGCTGGTGAACATCACCGCAGGTCCGGATTTCACCATGCGCGAGTTTGACGAAGTAGGCCGTATCGTCGACGAGTTTGCTGCCGAAGACGCCACCGTCGTCGTCGGTACCGTGCTCGACCCGAACATGCAGGACGAAGTCCGCGTAACGGTTGTCGCTACCGGTCTGAATCGCGGCGTTGCCCGCGGCAGCCTGCGCCCGACCGAACGCGCCGAATTCGGCACCAAGGAAGCACTGCGTGCACCGGTGAAACTGGTTCGCAATGCGACTACCGGTTTGCCTGACTACGACACCATGTTGAATGCCGAGGCCGGCATGGCTGGCAACAATCTGGGATTGCGTGCTTCGCGCGGCAGCGAGTCACAGCCACAAACGGCATTAAGCGATCTGCCTACCGATCATAGTTATCTGGATATTCCGGCTTTCTTGCGTCGCCAAGCGGATTGATCGCGGGTCGGGGTCGAAAAATGCTCCTGCATTTTCGACACTTCCGCCATCCATGGCGGTCGCCCTAGCCCGACTTGCAGGAAGTTAGTTAGAACCAGCATCACGGATGATGCTGTAAGTCATGTTCACTTGGATTCACTTCAAGCCCGCCTTTTGGCGGGCTTTTTTTTGGGTCATTACGACAAGACCCTGCCGAGCTTGAGTCTCTATTGGCATTGAGACTGCGATCCGTTCCACATTTGGAACACTAAATTGTTGCAAGCCCATGAAAAACAGGGGGCTTTTTACTTTCGTTCATTCAGGGCTGTGATATCCTCGCGGGAGTTTTGGGCTGTCCGATGTGCCTGATTCAATGGGATTAATCATGATGATGAAACAACGCACCTTGAAGAATGTCATTCGCGCCACCGGCGTGGGTTTGCACAGTGGCCAAAAGGTCTACATGACCTTGCGTCCGGCTGCGCCGAACAGCGGCATTGTGTTTCGTCGTACTGATTTCGCCAAGCCGGTGGAAATCAAGGCCAACGCATTACTGGTTGGCGAAACCAGCATGTGTACGGCTCTGGTGCAGGATGACGTGCGTGTCATGACCATCGAGCATCTAATGTCTGCCTTTGCCGGTCTCGGCATCGACAATGCCTATGTCGATTTATCGCATTTTGAAGTCCCCATCATGGACGGTTCGGCCGGTCCCTTCGTATTCCTGCTCCAGTCGGCCGGCATCGAAGAACAAAATGTGGCCAAGCGTTTTATCAAGATCGTGAAACCCATCCAAGTGGAAGATGGTGACAAATGGGCTCGTTTCGAGCCGTTTGACGGTTTCAAGGTCGGCTTCACGATCGACTTCAAGCATCCCGTGTTCACTAAATCCACATCAAGCGTGGAAATCGATTTTTCGACCACTTCGTTCGTAAAGGAAGTCAGTCGCGCCCGTACATTCGGCTTCATGAAGGACATTGAGTTCCTGCGTGACCGTAATTTGGCGCTGGGCGGCAGCATGGACAACGCCATCGTGCTGGACGACTACCGCATCCTTAATGAAGACGGCCTGCGCTACGAGGACGAGTTCGTGAAACACAAGATTCTGGATGCGATCGGCGATTTGTACCTGCTGGGCCACAGTCTGGTCGGTGCCTTCTACGCCTACAAATCAGGCCATGCCCTGAATAATCAGCTACTTCGGGCCATGTTGGCGGACCCCAGCACTTGGGAAGAAGTCACCTATGCCGATGATCCCGCCACGGCTCCCATTTCGTATACCCAGCCGGCCCACGCCCAATAAATCCTGGGAAAGTGCGGTTCAATCTTGCGCTTTGCGGTCCGTATCACATTGAAATAACCGCTTTTTAACGGTTCGGGTAACGGATTACGGCACAATGGCCGGCCATTGTGAAGGTGGCATTAGGGCAAGGACGCCAGTTTTAGGAGTTGTTCCCGCAGTTGCGGGTCTTCCACGGAGTGGGCGGTGGCTCGCAGTGAATCGCGAACTGCCTGAGTAAGCGGCTTGCCGGTTGTTGGACTTGGGGGAATCAAGTCCGGGGGAGTCACTTTTATCGTCAAAGCCTGGACCTGAAACCCGGCTGCACCGGCCGCGCCGATCAAGGCGTCGCCATAAAGGCGCAGTTTGGATTTCCAGACCGGATTTGATACCGAATACACCAGTTTTTCCTTATTGATATTGGCGAGATGACATTCTTTCGCCAGTGCAGGGGGCAAAATTTGGCGCAGAGTTTGATCAAGCTGGTCCAGTTGTTGGGCGCGTTTGATCAGTTTTACCAAATTTGATTCGTTTGCTGCCTGCAGCGCCCGGATCGGACCATCGGTAGAAGACGAAGCGCCATGGACCTGATTGTGAGAACGTTTAAGCATGATGAACATTATCATCGTTTCAAAATTCTTTCGCACGCCAAAAAAGTTGGCGTTCGATGATCCAAAGACTGCCGCAATTGCCGGTGGTTCGATTTTTCTTTTGTTAGCTCTCGCTTTCAGCATCGGCTTCTTTGGCCGTGGTGCCAATGGCGCTGCCAAGGCGGAAATTAGCCGCTTGCAAGCCCAGCTGACCAAGCAGGACAAAGAACTCAAAACGGCCAAGGCCGATGCACAACGCGAAATCAACGCGGTGGCAGCCCGGGTGGGCGAACTGCAAATTCAGGCAAACCGTTTAAATGCACTTGGCGAACGCCTCGCCAAAGATGGCAAATTCACCGATGGTGAATTCAATTTTGACAAGCTACCGGGTGCCGGCGGTAACGAATCGGTTGAAGATGTAAAGTCGAAAGACCTGCTCGGTGACCTGAGCGCTCTGCAGGTCCAGTTCGACAACTCGGGACGCCAGCTCTCCGTGCTGGAGGCTATCTTGTTCGATCAGCACCTGGAAATGAGCCGTACGCCTTCCCAGCTCCCGGGTCGCGGCTATATTACCTCTACCTTTGGCAGCCGGTCCGATCCTTTTTCAGGCGGTCGTGCGCATCACAAAGGCATTGATTTTGAAGCCAATACCGGTGATCCGGTTTTTGCCGCCGCCGATGGCGTCGTCAGCTTTACCGGAGTGAAAAGCGGCTATGGCAATGTGGTCGAAGTGGACCATGGCAACGGTTATTCCACTCTTTATGGCCATAACTCGGGGTTCACGGTTCGTGCGGGCGACTTGATACGTGCAGGTCAACAAATCGCCAAAGCCGGTTCCACCGGTCGCTCAACAGGCCCTCATATTCATTTTGAAGTCCATGTTAACGGTGTTGCAGTTAACCCAATGCCATTCTTGGATAGCGTTAAACGATAAACCGCCGGGTTGATATCGCTTAAACCGCCCACAGGTTAAACTATGCGGCCGCCATGATTGCATGCGCGGCCGTTTTCATGATTGGCTTCTAATTTTCGCGCGGACTCTGTCTGCCTCACTTGGTGGTTTGATTTTCTCATGCTCAATAGTCTTCTTACCCGCATTTTTGGCAGCCGTAACGAACGCCTGCTGCGTCAATTCCAGAAAAATATCGACCGCATCAACTCACTTGAGCCAGAAATGGAAAAGCTGACCGACGATGCGCTGCGTGCCAAGACCGAAGAATTCAAAGCCCGGATAGCAAAAGGCGAAACGCTCGATCAACTACTGCCGGAAGCGTTCGCGGTTTGTCGCGAAGCCTCCAAACGCGTGCTTGGTCTGCGTCATTACGACGTGCAGCTCGTCGGCGGCATGGTGCTGCATTCCGGACGCATTGCGGAAATGCGGACCGGTGAAGGCAAAACCCTGGTAGCGACCTTGCCCACTTATTTGAATGCTCTCTCCGGCAAGGGCGTGCATGTTGTCACGGTGAATGATTACCTTGCACGACGCGACTCGGCTTGGATGGGACGTGTTTATAACTTCCTTGGCATGAGCGTCGGTGTTGTTTACCCTGGCATGCCGCACGGTGACAAGAAAGGCGCTTACGCTGCCGACATCACCTACGGAACCAACAATGAATATGGTTTCGATTACTTGCGCGACAATATGGCGCTGTCGAAGGAAGATCGTTTCCAGCGCGGCCAGAATTTCGCGATTGTCGACGAGGTCGATTCCATTTTGATCGACGAAGCGCGTACGCCACTGATTATTTCCGGCCCGGCAGACGAATCACCCGAGTTGTACATGAAGGTAAATCGCCTGCTGCCGAAATTGACCCGTCAGGAAAAAGAAGACGGGGACGGCGATTTTTGGGTGGACGAAAAGCAGAAGCAGGTGCATTTGTCCGAAGCAGGCATGGAGCATGCGGAAGAGCTCTTGCGTGAAGCCGGCATTATCAGTGAAGGCGACAGTCTTTACTCCGGCCAGAATCTGACGGTTGTGCACCATCTCAATGCCGGCTTGCGTGCACACGCCCTTTATCAGCGCGACGTGGATTACATCGTGCGCGATGGCGAAGTCATTATCGTCGATGAATTCACCGGCCGTACATTGGCTGGACGTCGCTGGTCCGACGGTTTGCATCAAGCCGTGGAAGCGAAGGAAGGCGTGCCGATCCAGCGTGAAAACCAGACGCTGGCATCGATTACGTTCCAGAACTATTTCCGCATGTACAACAAGCTGTCCGGCATGACCGGCACCGCCGATACCGAAGCCTACGAGTTCCAGACAATCTACAATCTCGAAGTCGTGGTGATCCCGACCCATCGCCCGATGGTGCGTAAAGACCATCCGGATCTGGTGTATTTGACCCGTGACGCCAAATTCAACGCCGTCAGCCGCGATATCGCCGATTGCTATGAACGCGGGCAGCCGGTACTGGTCGGCACGACATCGATCGAAACCTCCGAATTATTGTCAAGCCATTTGAAAAAAGCCGGCATTCCGCATGAAGTATTGAATGCAAAACAGCATGAGCGCGAAGCGCAAATCGTTGCCCAAGCCGGCAGCAAAAAAGCGGTTACCATCGCCACCAATATGGCAGGTCGTGGTACCGACATTGTATTGGGCGGCAGTCTGGAAGCACAGCTGCAGGCTCTGGGTGAAGACGCCAGCGAATCGGACAAGTCCCGCGTGAAATCGGACTGGCAAAAACACCACGACGAAGTACTC
>Ga0208508_1000214_pt1 | contig 16201 bp, 10 predicted proteins | sample LakWasMeta1_LOW4_2_FD_183853 | JGI IMG/M metagenome (GOLD analysis project Ga0208508, IMG submission 183853) | Freshwater sediment methanotrophic microbial communities from Lake Washington under simulated oxygen tension - Sediment Metagenome... | ecosystem: Environmental > Aquatic > Freshwater >...
AAACAATCATATCTACAAGCTTCTCATAGTAGATGACCAGCCAGAGATCAGAAACCTGCTCTCACTGACTTTGGACGCAGAAAACTATGAAGTACATTATGCCAATGACTGGATTACCGCATTAGGCATGGCAAGAGCAATACGCCCTGACCTTATGCTACTGGATATCATGATGCCAGGAGAATTTGATGGTCTGGAAGTATGCAGGCGCATCAAAAACGATAAAGAATTATCTTCGATTATCATCATGATTATCAGCGCACGCGCTCAGATTGAAGACCGTAACAAAGGCATGGCATCGGGTGCCGACGATTATCTGGCCAAGCCATTTAGCCCACTAACACTGATGGAAAAAGTGTCTCAACTGCTGGCAAAAAAGACTGCAAATGATGAGCCAAGCCGTTAACGATTTTGCTGTTGGTACTGATGATTGCATCCAATATACTGGACAGCTTTATTCGCTAGCAAAAGATGTCAATACGCTTAAAAAAGAGCTGGACAATACACGGCTGAGAATCGCGCAAACTGAATATGAAGTACTGATGAAGCTGGCGCTGGTAGCTGAATACAAAGACACGGACACCAGCGTGCATATTCACAGAATCGGTTACATGGCGGAGCTGCTAAGCAAATTACTTAACCACCCTCCAGAGTTCTGTTTCCTGATGCGCCTGGCAGCTCCTATGCATGATGTTGGCAAGCTGGGCATACCCGACAATGTTTTACAAAAGCCCGGTCAATATACTGCTGAAGAACGCCAGATCATGAACCAGCATCCGGTTATTGGTGCAAAGATTCTGGATATTTCCAACAACACGCTATTCCAGCTGGCTTCAAGTGTCGCCCTCTCCCACCATGAGAAATATGATGGCAGCGGCTACCCATATGGCTTATCAGGAAAAGACATTCCATTGGAAGGCCGCATCGTCTCGCTTGTAGATTTTTTTGATGCATTAACGATGGATCGCTGCTATAGAAAAGCGTTTTCTGATGACGATGCACTAACTATGCTTGCAGATTTAAGCGGGGTACAATTCGACCCGGGTATGGTGAATGTTTTTGTACAAAACAAACATCTCTTTATCGAATTGAGGGAAAAAGTGAATGCATCGAATTGCAATTACAATAATTTGATTTCCCTTGATATCATCAGCACGCTTAGCACCTTGAAATAAGGACAGCATACTGATTCAAATACGCCTGATTCGCATTGCGCAAGCCAGGCTTAAGCCAGCTCTTATTTAGTGCAAATCAGCTCACCGGCCACTGATGAGCCGGACTGGACCTTGATAGAACTGTATCTGATCTTGCCATTGACATTAGAACCTGCGTTCAGTGTCAAATCCTTGCATTCCACTTCACCTTCCAGTTCACCAAAAACGATTACTGCATCAGCCTCAAACTTGCCGTTAAAACTGCCATTCCGGCCTATCGTGATTTTATCGGCTTTAATATTGCCTTTAAATTTACCGTCCAAATGCAAAATGCCATTAAAAACAAGATTACCCTCAAAGACAGCACCCTCGCTGATGATGGACGGCTTTTGCGCTACCGTGCCTGTGTGATTGCCGGGTAACGCTTTTAAGGTTACCAGCTCAGCATTTTCAACGTCGCTGACTTCCTGCTGCTCGGTTTTATCTGCTTTGTTTTGTATGAATTTATTGAACATTTTTTGCCATGGCCGTAATAATTGAAGGGTTAATCTTGATGTTATCTATAGATATTTCGTAATGCAGATGCTTGCCTGTAGATGAGCCGGTGTTACCTATCTTGCCTAGAATCTCTCCTTGGTCAACTTTCTGGTCCTGCCTTACATCTATACTATCCAGGTGCGCGTATATGGTTCTAACCTTGCCAGGATGCAACAGAACGACCATATTGCCGTAGCCATTGTCTGAGCGCTGTATCTTTTCCACCACTCCAGGCAGAACAGACTTGGCGTAGCCATCGAAAGTGGGGACGTAATCCAACCCTTCATGCACGGTAAGTTTGTTGGTTATAGGGTGCACCCTGACGCCAAATTTAGATGAAGTAATTGCCTTGCTGACTGGTGATTCACTAGGCATAAACTTGTATACCTGCTTCAGCTGCTCAAGCTGAACCAGACTTAACCTGTAAGACTCAAGCGCTTTATCCGCCGGGCCATCAAACTTGATTTCATTGGACACGCCGCCCATGGCCGGCCTGGCTGAAACTGCCAGCATTCTTATCTTCTGTAGCTGATTATCAGCAACACCGGAAGCCTTCAAGCCCTTCTCCAGCGCCGAACTGGCAAGCTTAAGCTCCTGAGATGAAAACTCTATCAAGGTCTGCATTCTGTTCAAACGGTCACGGTACCCGTGTGCAACCTTGATAAGGTCCTCATGAGACGCCGTACCCTCATTCACGGAAATCTCTTCAGAAAGCTCGGCCAAAGCACTGAGTGCTTCTCTCCTCTTCTCCTCGGCCTCCAGCTTTGATGCTTCCAGATTCTTGTAACGCCATACGGATACAGCGCTATGCATGACCAATGCCGCTATCAGGCATAGGGTGGTTATCAATACAACGATAAAAGACCTGGATAATAATCTTTGGGTTCTGGATGAAACATAAAAATAATGCAGGACATCAGACTGCTCAAAAATCAATCTAAAGTCCTTGTAGTCGTAATTCCATAACTCACTCACCAGCTTTCTGGGTTTAAGTATCGATTTACGTAGTGTTGATAACAAATCAATCACTATTTAACGCTCTCTTTTTGCGCAACTGAAGCGGCAACTGCCATATAGTCTTGCCCTGCCGCGACTTTTTCTATCTTGCCATCAATCACGCCGCCATGTTCTATTTCCAATGATTTATAACTGATATTGCCTGATATTCTGCCTGTAGACCTAACTACCAGCACTTCCTTAACCTGAATGGAATTAACAATCTCGCCTTTCACATCTGCCAGATCAACTTTAACATTACCAGTCACTTTTCCAGACTCACCCACATGGATTTCACGCGCCGTTATCTCGCCATTGACATCCCCATACACATAGATAGTGCCCGGCAAGGAAATATTTCCGGTAATGCTTACACCTTCACCGATCAAAAGGCAGTCTTTTTTATCTTCCATAATTCACTCAGTAAAAAATACATTAAAAATACATCATCTACAGCCTAATAATTAAAAATAAATTTAATTATTAATTTAAAAACAAGTAGTTATCACAATAATTTAAACTTTGATATTAACTTGTTAACTTAGCGACTAAGTTTTTAAACACATTGTGCACGAGGCTGAATTCTATCATTTATATCATTTTTATCAATAAATTTAGTAATTTAATTAAAAATATAGTAATTGCTGCATGTGGTTAGGTGCAAATACCAAGGCCTGATATCGATCTACCTGGCACTGGTGTTATGGATGGAAGTAAAGGGAGAATCAACTGTGACTGAATAAAATGCAGAATTTCAAATGACAGATAATTACGGTATATCTAACAAAAAAGGCGTTAATGCAAACGCATTAACGCCTTGGTTTTATACATAACTGTCGTGAGATCTACGCTGAAAACCTGCCTGAGCGACTTATAAAGTCACTCTCGGTAGCCAAAGAGTCACAGTTGTTCCCATATTCAGCCTGGATTTAATCTCCACATAGCCACCATGGAACTCAATGATCTCTTTAACGATAGACATACCTAAACCAGTACCCGGTGTACTTCCGGACATGTCTGCCCGCCAGAATCGCTCGCCAACGTGGGACAACTGCTCTTCCGTCATACCTATGCCATGATCAGTTACCGCAACACCGACATAGCCATCAGTCAGCAAAAGCTCAATAGCAATTAGTGCACCTGCGGCTGAGTATTTATCAGCATTGGTTAATACATTCATGATAGCCTGACTTAACTTTTCTGCATCTGCACGTACTGCAAACTCAGATTCAGGCAAACTCAGCTGAACATTCCAGTCCTTATTTTCCAGCTTCAGGTCTGCCATAATCTTGGCCAGCAGATCATTGATATTCATATTCTCAAATTTAAAGTTCTTTTCACCGCGCGCATCGATGCGCGCAAGATCAAGAAGCTCATTGACCATATTAATAATCAGGCTAGATTGCCGCTGTATTGCTTCAAGCATCTCATGGCGTAACTTTTCATCAAAAGTCTTATTAAGCAAAAGTTCAGTATAGCCATAGATGGTAGTCATGGGGGTGCGCAACTCGTGCGCCGCATGAGAGATAAACTCACTTTTTATACGCGCTACTTCTGATTCTGCGGTGACGTCACGCATATACAGGATACGTGACGCATTGGCAGAGTCGCTATGCATACCGATGATTTGCAATACAGCCTTGCGCGGCTGCTGCAACACCAGAATGCTTTGCATCTGGGTCAGGTCATCCGTTGCAAAATATGCAGCAATCCCATCGAAACTATCAGGAGACTGCGCCCTGCTTTTAAGCTGCATGTTCAAAACATGCTCGTCTTTAAAGAGAATATCCTGATTATTGATGCCAGTGATTGCCTGAAAAGCCGGGTTAGCAAACTGGATGATTCCCGTATGCGAAATAGCCACAAAGCCATCAGGGCTCAGCGTGAATAATGCATTCAGTTGCGTATTGCTATCTTCCAGTGCATCACCCCTGATCTTCAGCTCTTTTGTCTGCTCACTGACCTTCTTCTCCACAAGATTGGTACGCCCCGTGGTCACCAGCATCAGCACCTGGAATAATGCTGTAAAAAACAGACCTATCACACTGATGACCCAGGCCACAGGTGTACGCTGCTGATGCAAATATTCATCCGTAGGAAACACTTTAATATCCCAATTATGGTCTGCTGCTTTCATATTTGAATGCCAGAGATATTCAGAATTTTCCGGATTCATATCTGCTGGACCGGATTTAAATAGCAACTGCCTATCTGCAGCAGCAGATAGGTCATTAACATGGTAAACAAGGCCAGTTACCATTACAGAATGAGTTGCAATGTCAATCATCTCGTCAACCTTGATGACTGCTACCGCAAAGCCCATGACTTTCCCCATGGTTTTTATATCGTCAATTTTAAATCGGTTAACATAAGCCGGATGCAATAACAGCACGCCTGTTCTATTATCGCGCTCCTGAGCAAGTTTGATTGGTGCAGTAATTGCCGTGTTGCCAGAGCTCCCTGACTGCTGTACAGCTTCAAATCTGCTCGGTTCTGAATTGATGTCAAAGCCTATGGCCTCTGCATTGCCTTTTAACGGTGCAATGTAACCTACCGGCGTGTATTCATCACGTACACCAGCTGGAACAAGGTGCGAGTATTGGTCTTTTTCGGTGATTGTATAGTTATCGCTAACGCCTGAAGCTGCCATTCGCCTTTCAAATGCATCACGTTGCGACAGAATGACTCGCGGGTTAAAGCTCAGCGCAAATATATCCGGGTTATCTTGAAGTGTGATACGCGTGAAATACTCAAATTCCCCGTAACTCATGCCCGGAATCACTTCAAAAAGTCTGGCAAGCGATGCAATAGCCTCTCTATGGGCAATATAGCGCTGTTCCAGTCTTTGCTTGAAAACTTCACCATGCTTACGGATATCTTCTTTTCTATTCTGCTGTTCCCACATACTGGTTTGTGAAACCAGCACAGTGACTACAAGCAGCACAATCAACATCGGAATACCCACAGTTTTCACTCGTTTGCGCCAGGCTGGGGTTTTTCTATAAAGAAAACCGAGCACAATTGGCATTGCAATCAGCACTCCCAATGTATCGCCTACCCACCAGTTCCACCATGAGTTCATGTATTCATCAGGGGTAATTACCCCAGTGAATAACAATGCAGAAACACCGGTGGTTGCAGAGACCAAACATCCTACAGCCCCTGCGAGCAAAAGACTGCGGACTATATCTATCTCGAGCAGCATCTCTTGCCACGCATCATCAGTAGCCCAGACCACAAGGCGGGAAGCAACAAAAGCTTGCGTAGTAGTGCCGGTAGCAATAGCAAAAGCCACAATCAAACTGAGCTGGCTTAAATTACCATTTAACCAGCTGACACTCACATTAAGTAGAAAAGAACCTAGCCAGATACCCGGCCACACGCGATTGCGGGACCACAGCATAAGTGCAACCGCCAAGCCTGCTGCAGGGAATATCGGACTAGCGTAGCCAGGCGAAATTGCAAAGCTTAGTCCCATTGCTCCAAAAACAAAGTAGCATAACGCCACGATGCCAATACTATGACCGCGCACTTTCTTTAAAAAATATGTGTGGTGACTTGTGCTCATTTGACTTTTGAATTCTTTTTCACATCAGCCGGCAACCATAGCGTCACTGTAGTTCCTGAGCCATATTGACTGGCAACCTCGCAATACCCATGATGCAACTCAACAATTTCCTTAACAATACTCATGCCAAGGCCCGTACCCGGGACGCTTCCTGATGTATCTGCACGATAGAACCGGTCAAACACACGAGCAAGCTGCTCAGGTGTCATGCCGATACCATGGTCCGTAACTCGGATGCCGATATAATTTACATCGCGAGTGCCATCATCCTTAATTAAGCTAATTTCCACACCACCGCTATCAGGTGAGTATTTATATGCGTTTGACAGCACATTATTAATCACCTGTATGGTTTTGCTGCGGTCGGCATATATCAAACAAGCTCCGCCCGGCAACACAAGCTCCGGTGCAGAGCGCCCTTCTGGCAGGCTGAACATGGATATCGTTTCTTTTAAGAGCTGGGCAATATCCAATTTGGCAAAAACAAAATCTTTGCCACGCCTTGATTCTATGCGCTGCAAATCAAGCAGCTCATTCAGTATCTCTGAAATCAGGCCAGCCTGCCTATGTATGATTTTATGAAACTCACGTTGCTGTTCTGAAGGGAAATCACGCGCAAGCAACAGTTCAGAATAGCCAAAAATACTTGCCATCGGGGTACGCAACTCATGTGCGGCTGTTGACAGGAATTCACTCTTGATTCTTGAAACCTCAATTTCGTAAGTGACGTCTCGCACATATAAAATCTGCGATACTGTTGGCGCCTCCGAAAGCCGCATGCTGATTTCCAGCAATCGATTACCAGCTGTAGCAAGTTCTATTACCTGTTTGGGCGCGCTATCCACATTACCCTTATCATTATCTGAATTACCCGTGGATATTGCCAGCTTGGCTCGTAGTGCTTTTACGCCGATAAAGTGCGAATTTTCTTTGCATTTCTGCGCTAGCAGATTGCTAAACTCATCCTCGCTCAGGCCACTTAATGTATTGATATCCAGATTGGTCAGGTGGTAAAAAGCTGGATTGGCGTATTTAAAGATATGGTTCCGGTCAAAAGATACAAAGCCGTCAGGGCTTAACGCAAAAATAGCATCAAGCTGCTGGTTTCGGTCCCTGATGATGTCTTCTACAATCTTGCTTTCACTGATATCGGTATGCGAGCCTGTAAAGCGTATAGGCACCCCGTTCTCATCGATAAAAGCCTTGCCGCGGCTCAATATCCACTTGTAGCTTCCATCTTTACAACGCAGTCGATGCTCATTGATATAAAACTCGGTCTCACCCTGCAGGTGAGCATCGATGAGTGCCTGTGTTCGCTGGAGGTCATCCGGATGTATGCGTGAATACCATTCCACATGCTCATCTGCAATTTCTCCAGGCTGATAACCCAGCATGGTTTTCCAACGCTCGGAGTAAAAAGACTTGCCAGTTTTCAGATTCCAATCCCAAACACCGTCATTTGCACCGCGCATCGCTAAAGACCAGCGCAACTCGGCTTCCGCCAATGCCAATTCGACACGTTTACGATCACTGATATCACGCGAAAAACCAACCGTTCCTAACACTTTACCATCATCAGTCATGACGGCTTTTTTATAGGTTTCGACCCACGTAGCACCATAACTGGCATCCATGAGCTCTTCAACATGTTTCTCAAGACCGCCGGCAATAATTTCAGCATCGTCCTTGCTGTATTTTTCTGCCGTTTCAGCAGGCCACACATCAAAATCAGTTTTGCCTACAGCATATTCAGGCCCGGGTAATCCACAGGCTTCTGTAAAGGTTTTGTTAACAGCGAGAAAACGGCTATCCTGATCCTTCAACCAGAACAGGAAAGGCAAGTTATCCAGTGTAGCTCGCAAATAAAGCTCGCGCTGAGCAAGGGCTTTAGTCGCGTTCTTCAACGCTGTAACATCAATACGGCTAGCTACCACATATCCGCTTGGGCTACGTACTTCCTGCAGCATGTACCAGCGCCCATCGGCTCGCTGCAACTCCAGAACTTCCCCATTGGCTCTCTGATGATAGTCTATGCGCATGCGCACCCATGCTGTTTTATCAGCCGAGGCCTCTGGCACAATCCCGGAATCAGCTATCTTGAATAAAATTTCTTCATATTTTGTTCCTGGCTTAACCCAGTCGCCCAGCCCGCAAAACTCTTTATAAGCCTCATTAAAGGCAATCAGGCAATCATTCTGGTCGTAAATGCCAAACCCATGGCGGACACTGTCTACAGATTCATACAGCAGATTTCTGGAATTGTCAGCATCAAGTTTTGCCTGCAAGAACTCCTGCGTGCGCTCCCTGACAAGCTGTTCAAGACCATCATATACCTGGCTCAAGCGCTCAAACATGGTATTAAAGGCGTTGGCCAAAGTGCCATACTCATCTTTACCCTCAATATTGATGCGTGACTGCGGCTTGCCAGACGACGTGATTTCGCCCGCGACCTGGGTCAGATGCTCTAAAGGTTCTGAAATGTATCTTGCGCCAACTTTTGCAAAAATCAGCAGCACTGCGATTGCAACCATGGCAATACCAAGATAACCGACCAGTAGCATATCCAGCTGGCTCAGCACGATACTGCGATCGTATGCCAGGTAATAATTGAGGCTGACGCCCTTATTTGGCAACTGCAGTACATGGCTGAATGAGGTAATGACTTTATCAAGTGCAGGCTGCTGGCCTGCTACAACAACACCCTTAGCATCAGCAAGCCAGCGGTAAGCGTTTTCAGTATCCACTTTCAGCAAAGATGCCAGGGGAATATCAAGCACAACGCCGCCTTCTACCTGATTGGTTAACCGGTAACGAACCGGCTGCACCATGACAAGCGCGTAACTCTGGCCATAGCGTTTTTGCAGCGAAATTTGTGATTGGCCGCTTAGCATCATCGCTTTAAAAATAGCGCTATCTGTGTAATCCGGCTTTATGTCACGGTTGCTTGCAATTGCTCGCCCCCTGTAATCGGCCACAGTAAGGCTGGTCTCAGCAAATGCGTGTTTCTGGTTTTTAAGATACGGTTCAAGATATAACTTGCTCTCCTGCGTATCCGCAATCGCATTCGCAGTCACATAATTGCCAGCCACCTCGGTTGCAATCTGCATCTCGCCTTCAAGCTGTATCTCCAGGGCACGCTCATCAATATCAGCCTTGGCATTGAGCAGCTCATAAGTATGCTTCACCACCAGGTAATGCGTGCTGGCATAGGACGCTACCATGACTAGCCCGCTGACTACAGATACGCTGACGATAAGCGCTGTCGCGACTTTGCTGCGCAAGCTGAAATTCCGATAGCTGGCGTCCAAGACCGAGAGTAGTTTTCGATATAAACCCATAAATCGTTTCAGTTAAACCTTTTCACATTGCCGTACTGGTCAAACCTGCCCAGAAATAATTGACTGCTTTCTAATGCTTCATGGTCGGTACTTGTAAATGGATGCTGGTAATGGCTCACCAGGCCATCATATGAATCCGATTGCTCCATTGCCTTGCGCACTGCAGAACGCTCGCTGCTGCCCGCTTTAGTGATGGCACGCGCAAGCAGATGCGTTAAATCATATGCATGCGCAAAACCAACCTGTGCATGCAAGGTGTTGATGTCATGCCCAAAAAAGTGTCGGAAATTTTCAGACACTTTTTTTGCCTTCATTTTATGGTTGCCGGCAAAGGTAAAAGTCTGCACCACGACAATGTCAACAGCTCTGAGTGCATCTCCTGCATTTTTGACAAAATCGCCACCTACAATCCCCCAATGTGAAATAACCGGAAGACGTTTTCCCTTGGGCATGTCTGCAATCTGCTGAACGAGGGGCACGCCTTCCGACTCATTGGATACAAGAATAATCGCCTGTGCACCATAATCAACGGCCTTCTGCAGCTGTTCGCGAAAATCCGTGTCGCCAAGGTTATATTTGAAAGTGGTACGACTGATGCTCGCCTTTTTTTTCTGATAAGCCTGCAGCGCTGCCTCGCAGCTTCGTCCCCACGCTGTATTTGGTATAAACAGCGCAATGCGCTTGAACCCATGTAAGTTGGCATAATCAAGCATTTTCAACATTGCCCAGGTATCAGTAAGTGCAAGCCTGAAAACATAATTAGGGGCTGGCTGGCTGGTGATGCTATCGGCGGCAGACCATGGAGCCAGCAGCAAAATACCTAATCGGTTGGCAACAGGGGCAAGCTCTAGCGTAACCGGGGAAAAACGGCCGCTGAATACTGCAACAACATCTTTATTTGCAGCCAGGCTGTTGAGATTGTCTAACCCGCGCGCCGGAACTCCGCGGTCATCTCTTTTTTCCAGCACCAGTTTGCGACCGCCTAGCAGGCCTCCTGCCCTATTAATCTCATCAATAGCCAGCAAGATGCCCTTTTCTATAGACTGCGCCGCGACGCTGTTATTAACACCAAACTCGGCAGAAAGCCCGATGACAATAGGCCTATGTTCATCTAAAGTCTCGGCTGCATTAAGCGTGTTTCCAAAAACAGCAATTAGCATCAGAACAATGTACTTCAATAAATGCATATTTAGCATCCAGAATCCAGGCTCATCATATTTACAACATCTCATTTCCGGTATGTAGCTACAACCAGTACCCACAATATAAATAGGACTTTCACTACATTCTACATTTTAAAAATCGAGTTTCAAATTTAATATTTATCGCGCCAAATGGGCTCTTAATGGCATATTTCCGGCCGACGCAAGGGCCCCAAACAAGCATAATCAATCAATAGACTGCCTTACAGGCAAGATCAAACTTACCTTGGTGCCCACATCCTGCTCACTCTCTACGTGCACTCGCCCGCCGTGAGCCTCCAAAATGTCTTTTACCAGCACCATGCCTAAACCCGTACCGGGAACATGCCCGGATCTGTCTGCGCGGTAAAATTTCTCAAAAATTCGTGAAAGTTGTTCTGGATTCATACCTATACCCTGATCCTCAATCTCGATTACAAATTCAGACTCATCTGACTTGCTGAAATAACAGCGCATCTTGACGATTCCCGTGCTGCTGGAAAATTTATACGCATTGGTAAGGCAATTATTAATTGCCCTTTCCAGCCGTTGGGAATCATAGTAAAAATCCGGGACGTTCGGCATAGCATCAAGCAATACTCGATTGTTATTTCTCGGAAAGATAAATGTTTCGGCAATTGAAGCGATAAAGGGAACGATAGGCTGCAGTTCCAGTTTCAGTGTTTTTTCTGCCCGGTATTCAATAACGGCTACATCAAGCAAATCATCAAGCAACGAAGCTACCAATGAGGACTTGGCATGAATTGCGTCTATCATCTCTATCTGTATTGCCGCATCGAAATTTCTGATCTTGAGCAGTTCTGAATAACCCAATATCACTGACATAGGAGTACGCAACTCATGTGCAGCGGTTGTAATGAACTCGCTCTTCATGTTTTCCAAAAGCTCCTTTTCTGTCACATCCTTAAAGTAAATCACACGGGATATTCGTTTTTGATTCGTCTCGATACAAGATCTCTCAAGTGTTTTTACTGTGGGTGATGTGATCTGAAATTTAAACTCCTTTTTTGCCGCTCCCGTAAACACTCCAGGCTGAATATCAGCCCTGGCATCACCATATGCAAAAGCATCAACAGATTTATAGTCTCGAGGTTCTGTACATATAGTCTTGATAAGATCATCCAGACCGTCTTCAGAAAGCCCCAGCAGACCATCACCATTTAGACCGGTGAGCGCCTCAAACGATTGATTCACGTGAGAGATGCAATACTCACTATCCAGCACCACAACGCCATCGGGACTCAATGAGAACAATGCATCCATATCCTCCTGACTACTCTTGATTGCCTGAATATAATTGACCTGCTTGGTGATGTCGGTCTGAATAGCGATAAAAACACGTTCTCCCAGGGAATTTACGATAGAACTTATTTTCAGGTCTATCCAGTGTTTCTCGCCATTCTTTTTATAATTAATTATCTCGACTTCTACCGCTGCAAAATTCTGAATCGCTTCATGCATCAATCGAACAGATTCCTGCGACGTTTCAGGGCCTTGCAGCAAAGCACCGGGTTTTTTGCCCAACATATCTTCCAGAGTGAATCCAGTTGTATTGATAAACGCCTGATTAACCCACATTGTCAGGCCATTCACATCAGTGATAATTACCGAGTCTGTGGTATGTTTTGCAACCATTGCCAGACGTTCCAAGTCTTTAGCGTAACGTCGTATCGTCTCTTCAGCCTGTTCAGCCTGCACTTTCGATTGAATCAAAGACGTTTCAAGCGCTACTCTTTGTATCATCTCGTTTTTCAAACGCCGGTTAGATATATAAAAAACAATCAATATAAAAATGAAAACCAGTAGTATCGAGCCAATCAGCTCATAATTAACCTTGTTGGTGTAGGAAATCTTCGTCCATTTCCCCAGAATCTCTTCTTTTTCCTGCTGGGTAATGGCACTAAGCGCTTTGGAAAGGATGCTGTTGAATATAGGCCAGTCACTGCGAACCGCCATATAGATCTTGGAGTTATAAGGTGTATTAGCCGCAAACTCAATGTTTTCAATATCAGCATTTTTTAATACATATTTGATGATTGCAGAGCTGCCGACGTAGGCATCCACCTTGCCGGTTGTGACAGCATCCAGTGCCTCTTCTGCAATATCGACCAGATAAAGTTTTATTTCCGGGTGATCCTCAGCCAGCCGTTTTGCTATAAACCCGGTTTTAAATACGGCTACCTTCTTGCCACGCAGGTCATTAATGCCATCAAGCTTGCGAGAGCCCTTTTTGGTAAAGATAGCAATGGGAGAAATCAGGAAAGGCTCGTTCAGCGCCGTGAATCTGGTTCCATCGAGCGAGGCCGGATTAGGTACGGAAGAAAGCATATCAGCATCTATCTTGGCGATATTCTGGTCTGCAATGGTTTTGTTAAATTTAATTCCGAGCAGAATTTCCAGTTTTTTCAGATAGTCTACTGAAATGCCCCTGAACTCTTGCAATTCAAAAATGAACTCTATAGGTGAATAACCGTGCTTAACCGCCACACTAATCTGAGGATGTGCATCAAGCCAGGCTTGCTCTTCTGCGGTTAAATCTATTTTAACGAACGGGGTGGGCGCTTTTGATACATTGTCTGCTGACGAAACAAGTGATGTACCTGCAAAAAAAAACATCAAATACAGCACGCAAAGAATTGTGACGCGATGGGTTGATTTCAGCATGTATAGTTCTTTGGTGTCAGGTGTCTGAAATATTAAAATGAATTAAAAATGATTAACGCTAGTTGATTATATACTGCTCCACCTTCACAAAATAGCTCATTTAATATTAAAGATGATAGGCACAAAAAAAAGAAGGTAGCCGAAGCTACCTTAAAGGGGGGGGCCTCGCATGACGCGAGGATTCTACAGCCCATGACCGGACCATAAAATTCTGCATCAGTTTTAAACTTAGTTGATTTTTTCATTTTTACTTGTCGCCGCAAACCTGGATTCTTTCGCGCCAACGCATGGTATCAACCGGAAACTTGTTAAAACTGATATGAATTCGTATGTGATTAGTATATTTATCATTTTTATCATTTGCAAGAGTTTTTTTCATTTAATTGATTAATTCTGGCTTGAATAGCAATAAGGGTATTCAGCATATGCTGCCTGAAAAGTTACAGACACTGTATATGCAAATGTATTCAGTTAAACAGGGATATTTATTCGGCAGCATACAGATGGTCACCGCATTTTCGATACCAGCTAAGTCACAGCAGAATTATTGGTTAGGATTTTATCCAGACGGGGCAAATAAGATGATTTAACTAGGGGCGTTTTCTTGGTCGCCATGGCAATGATGAAATAAAGTTAATATCGGCAATATTCACTTTCTTGCCACCCTCGCTATCTAAACGCTGCAAAGCATCGATGATGCGTTGATTGGCCAAGCGGATAATCGGCTCCCTGGGAAATGCAGGAAATTTCTCTTTACTTGCGTCAACAGCACCCATGGTCGGATTGGTATTGATTTCATAAACCTGAGGAAGGCCATCTACAATACCGAAATCCATACGGCCGAACTCAAGCCCGCCCAGCTCGAATGCGGACATTAAATGCATAGGGTCATTCACCTGATCAACAAAGCTTTTTTCATCCGTACGCATTCTGAGCCATGCGTCATCATCAAACTGCAATTCAGGGTTGCCATACTTTGCCACCCAGTTATCTTCCCTCACAATGTGATGGTAGATGATTTCATCGCCTACGCGGTAAGCTGAATACTTCCACCACAGGCCGTCAAGCTTCTGTTCACCACAATATTCAACGATCAGCAGCGCACTTAAAGGAACGGCTTCAGCTTCATAAAGTGCAAGTGCACTCTTCAGCTCATCAGGGTTTTGCAGTAATTTTGAATTAGGGCTGCGGTGATTATTCTCATATCGAATGAATACCGGCCATTGCTGCGGAATACGGTGTTCGTCAGCTCGATATGACTGGAACTTGTTGATGCCGGCATTAAACAGCTTGCGCTGCAGCTCATAACGAGCTGCCGCATGAGCCGGATGGTTCAGCACTTTAGCCCCTTGCGATTCCAGCCTTGCTGCAATCTGCGAAACACGCATGCGTTCGGCGAAGGTCAGGCGCTCAATATCCTGAAAAATCCAGGTACCGGTTTTAGCAGACCGGCTCTTGAGCAATGATTCATAACTCCAAAGTTTATGTTTGAATCCAAGACTGCCCAAGGCACCATTCAACAATTTCGTCAGTGTATAGCGGTGATCGCAAGTAACTACAAAATTAATCATAAAAATTAATCATAATTGATGTTAAACACTCTTGAAATTTTGCATGTAAGCGTAAGCACTGCCCATCAGGCTACGCCCTGTTGCCGTCATGTTAGCATGCGCCGCAACAGTTTCATAACCGCAGAAGAAATTACGGCAGTCTGCATCGCGTGCGGCAAGTGCGATAGCAACCTCATCAGCGGCAAGCTGGCCGGATTTAATCAGCGCAGACATGGCCAAATGCATGCGGGCAGAAACATAGGTGGCATGATAAATGCCGTCCATGGGCCTCAGGTCTTCACGTAATGGCGAGGCAAACAGCTCATCATCGCTGTTATTCACCAGCGGTTCATCAATCGTGTATGAAAAAAGCAAGCTATGCGAGCTTTCATGCACCAGCGCTTCAATCATTTCTACATCATTCCTGTTAGCCTCGGCATTCATAAACAATGCCCCCCATAGCATGTAGCAAGAGCCGCCATCAAAATCAAACTCGGTCTCATGCCTGTCGCTGGCAACCAGAATAATCGCCCTGATTAATGTTGAAAATTCAGCATACATTTCAGGCAGCACTGCATTAAATCTTTGCAGTACGGCTTTGTATCGCGTCAAGGCGTACTCCGCCGTGTCGGCAGGAAGTGAGACTATCCCTATACTTGTTGTAGGGTCGCTATTGATGAATTTCCGATAGCGTAAAAAATCAGCCGGTGAAGTCTGCCCCAGGCTGATCACTGACAACTCATTACCGCTATAAGGTTTTTCCTGAGTCAGCTCGGCAATAAGGGATTTTGCAGCAATATCATTCCCGTTAAACAATGCGAATGCAATTTCGTAATAAAGCCCGAAAGTTGAAGGCGGGTAGCGCAAACCTGATTGCATGTTCTGGGCAACAAGACCGAGGTCGGGAGTTTCCTCGCCCCACTGCTCAGCTATCGTGCGCCTGATGTAAGCCAAGCTCTCAGCCAGCTGCAAGCGCATTCTGGCATCAAGCACCTGTGCACGTGCACCGTCAGGGTTTAACGCAAAAGATATGGTCATTAAAATAAATCCGGATAAATAAAAAAACCGGCGAATCAATCGCCGGTTTTTTAAATCTATTACAAAACGCTCAACTCAACTTAAGCATTAACAACTGGCTTTGTGCTTTCACGCAAAGGGGCTACTTTCTTAACACCAACCTTGACACCCATTT
>Ga0208508_1000217_pt1 | contig 16077 bp, 12 predicted proteins | sample LakWasMeta1_LOW4_2_FD_183853 | JGI IMG/M metagenome (GOLD analysis project Ga0208508, IMG submission 183853) | Freshwater sediment methanotrophic microbial communities from Lake Washington under simulated oxygen tension - Sediment Metagenome... | ecosystem: Environmental > Aquatic > Freshwater >...
TTTACGGTCGAATTCCTGTAGAATACACTTCGGCATTGTTGTATTTTCATAAACGAGGAATTGTTCAGGAATTAATTCACAACCTGAAATACAAAGGACAGGAAGAAATTGGTACTGTTCTTGGCGAATGGTATGCCGAAGATTTAAAAAATTCGATAATAATCCAATCAGTTGATGAAATAATTCCCGTGCCTTTGCATAAAAGAAAACTCAGAGAAAGAGGTTATAATCAGGTAACTAATTTTGGATTATCACTTTCCAATGGTTTGAATATCCAATATAATCCAAATTTATTAGTCCGAAATATTTACTCCAAAACCCAATCCAAGAAAACTTTATTGAATAGAAGTGACGGAATTGACACCATTTTTGATGTTGCTTTTACCGAGAAAGACCATAACAAACATTTTCTCTTGATTGATGATGTTATAACGACTGGTTCGACATTAGAGGCTTGTTCGCACGCATTGTTGAAAATTCCTGGGGCGAAAATCAGTATTGTTTGTATGGCGATGGCACATTCTTGATGAAATACCTGACAGGTTTTAGCCCTGATAGCAGCGGCATCCCACGCTTTTTTGCGTGGATACAGCGGATAGCAGGAAAAAGCTCCCAATAAAAATTTAAAAGATTTCGTTTACAGTGAATATAATTGTTATTTTGTAGCTTCTAAATCCTGATTGATTATGTTGAAAAACAATTTTAAATATATTCTGCTTTTACTTGTATTGGCAATGGCAAGTTGCGCCAAAAGAGGGAGCATCACCGGCGGTATGAAAGATACTCTTGCTCCTGTTTTGAAGATGAGTTTTCCGAAAAACTTTAGCACGAATTTTAAAGGAAACGAAATTAAATTGACTTTTGACGAATATATCAAGCTGAAAGACTTGAAAAAGCAATTGATTATTTCGCCGCCTATGAAGAACGAACCTTTGATATTGCCAACTACCGTGAGTAAATATCTTACCATAAAAATTAATGACACGTTGCAACCCAATACAACTTATAGTTTCAATTTTGGACAAAGTATTGAAGACAATAATGAGGGAAATCCATATAATCAGTTCAAGTATGTGTTTTCAACGGGTGCTTACATAGACTCTTTGACCCTTGGCGGAAGTGTGAAAGATGCTTATAACAAAGAAGTGGAATCGTTTGTTTCGGTGATGCTTTATGATGTGAATGACAAGTTTAAGGATTCGGTGGTTTATAATGAAAATCCGAGATATATCACCAATACTTTGGATAGTTTGAAAACTTTTAAATTAGAAAATTTAAAAGCCGGGAAATATCTTTTGGTGGCGATGAAAGATTACAATTCCAATAATAAATTCAATCCTAAAAAAGATAAAATTGCGTTTAAAAAGCAGTTTATCACTATCCCGAACGATACAACTTATGAATTGAAATTATTCAAGGAAGTGCTTCCTTTTAAAGCCTACAAACCTGTTCAAGCATCAGGAAACCGATTGCTTTTGCCTTATGAAGGAAAAACAAATGATGTGAAAATTACTTTAAAAAATGGCGCCGAAATTCTGCCAACAATTATCACCAAGTTTCCAAAAAAAGATTCACTTCAAGTTTGGTTTAAACCTTTGAAAGTAGATTCGCTGGCATTGGCTGTTGCCAAAGACAAATACCAAGCAAACTTCCGTTTTAAAATTAAAGATCAGAAAAAAGATACCTTGAATATTAGTGCAGTTCAAGCAGGTATTTTGAATTTTAGAGAGCTATTTACTTTAGAAAGCGCCACACCATTGACTAAATTTGACAATTCAAAAATAAAACTCATTAATAAAGATTCAGTTTCGGTAGATTTTAAAACTGAATATGATGATTTTAACCAGCGTTTGTTTTTTGATTTCAAGAGAGAGCCATCTGAAAAATATACTTTTAAGATTATGCCTGGGGCGTTTACCGATTATTTGGAAAAATCGAACGACACTATTATTTACAAAATAACTACAAAAAGTCTATCTGATTACGGAAACCTTACAGTGAATTTACAAAACGTAAAACATTTTCCGGTAATTGTTGAGCTAACAAATGAAAAAGGAGACATTCTCGCAACGGAATATTCTGAAAAAAACACCAAAATTGAATTTAATTTGGTTGAACCTGCCCTGTTTACACTTCGTGTCACTTATGATGAAAACAAAAACAGGGAATGGGATTCAGGCAATTATCTAGAAAAACGCCAAGCCGAGGAAGTGATTTATTTTTCGAAAGAAATTGATGTTCGTGCTAATTGGGATGTGGATCAAGTTTTTGACTTGAGTCTTCCCTATAATCCAGAGCCAAAAATAAAGGCGGAGAAAAAGAAAAAAGCTAAATCATCTATGGGACTTTAATTCAAAAGAATCGCTGTCGTTAAGAAATCCTAGTTTTTTTCTGGTTTCAAGCAACTTTTCCTTGTTTAATTCCACTATGAAAACACCTTCGATTTCTTGCGGTTCCAGAACATAATTTCCAAGAAAATCAACTGCTTGCGAATGTCCAACGTGTTCGAAATTGTTATTATCAAAGCCTATTCTGTTCACACCAATAGTATAACACATATTTTCAACCGAGCGTGCTTTGAGCAATATATCCCAGGCATTGATGCGCGGTTTTGGCCAATTGGCGACATAGATCAACACATCATAATCTTCAACGTTTCGGGCAAAAACCGGAAAACGCAAATCATAACACACTAGCGGACAAATCTTCCATCCTAAATATTCCACAATCAATTTTTCTTTTCCAGAAGTATAGACTTTATCTTCTCCGGCCAAGGTAAACAAGTGTCGTTTGTCATAAAATTGTATTTCGCCTGACGGAAAAAGAAACACCAATCTGTTGTAGAAATTATCACTTTCTTTAATTACTAAACTTCCTGTAATCGCACTGTTTTTGGCTTTAGCTAAAGATTGTAACCATAGAATAGTTTCGCCTTGCATTGTTTCAAAAACATCCTTTGGATTCATTGAGAAACCCGTAGAGAACATTTCCGGAAGGACAATTAAATCAACTTTTTCCGTGATAGCATTGATTTTCTCTTCGAAATAGTTTCGGTTGGCTTTTGGATTTTCCCAGAATAAGGAAGATTGGATTATGGCGATTTTCATTTTATAAAATTAATTTAAATTTTTGAACCATTAAGATATTAAGGAAATTAAGTTTTGTATAGAAATACAAAAAACGCATTCAAATAAATGAATGCGTTAAATTTTTGGCTTTTGCCTAACGACAAAAATATTTTATCCTTTCATACTTGCCGATAAATATTCTCTGTTCATACGAGCAATATTTTCAAGAGAAATTCCTTTTGGACATTCTACTTCGCAAGCACCAGTGTTAGTACAGTTACCAAAACCTTCTGCATCCATTTGGTTTACCATATTCAAAACACGGTTGGTGGCTTCAATTCTACCTTGTGGCAATAACGCATATTGCGATACTTTGGCTCCAACAAATAGCATTGCCGATCCGTTTTTACAAGTGGCAACACAAGCACCACAACCTATACACGCTGCAGCTTCAAAGGCTTTATCAGCATCATCTTTTGGGATTGGAATGGAATTCGCATCAATAGTATTTCCAGATGTGTTTACAGAAACGAATCCTCCGGCTTGCTGAATTCTATCTAAAGCTGTTCTGTCGACAATTAAATCTTTAATTACAGGAAAAGCAGCTGAGCGCCAAGGTTCTACTACAATGGTATCACCGTCATTAAACATACGCATATGTAGCTGACAAGTGGTAATTCCTGTATCTGGTCCGTGAGCACGACCATTGATATAAAGTGAACACATTCCGCAAATTCCTTCGCGACAATCGTGGTCAAAAGCAATTGGTTCTTTTCTTTCGTTTACTAATTGTTCATTTAATTGGTCTAACATTTCCAGAAATGAACTGGCTGTAGAAACATCATTTAGTTTGTATGTTTCCATTTTTCCTTTTTCTTTGGAGTTTTTTTGACGCCAAATGTTAAGGGTAATATTGATATTTTTCGCTGAAGACATAGTTAATTTTATTTATAATTTCTAGCTGCAATTTTGATAAACTCGTATTTCAATTCTTCTTTGTGTAATACTTCTTTGCTGATGTCGTCTCCCTGATATTCCCACGCGCCAACAAAAGCCATATTTACGTCATCACGAAGTGTTTCGCCTTCAGCATCTTGATATTCTTCACGGAAGTGCCCACCACAAGATTCTTTTCTTTGCAAACCATCCATTGCCATTAATTGACCGAGTTCCATAAAATCCGCCACACGAAGGGCTTTTTCTAGTTCAGTGTTCATCTCGTCAGCGCTTCCTGGAACATAGACTTCTTTGTAGAATTCTTCGCGAAGTTTTGCAATTTCTTCAATGGCTTCAGTTAAACCTTGTGCATTTCTTCCCATTCCAACTTTATTCCACATAATGTGTCCTAATTGTTTGTGGAAATGGTCAACGGTTTTAGTTCCGTTATTGCTCAAAAATTTAGAAATAGAATTCTTTACTCTTGCTTCCGCTTCGTCAAATTCTGGAGAATCAGTGGCGATTTTTCCGGTTCTGATTTCATCTGCCAAATAATTAGAAACCGTATAAGGCAATACAAAATATCCGTCTGCCAAACCTTGCATCAAAGCCGAAGCTCCTAAACGATTGGCTCCGTGGTCAGAGAAGTTAGCTTCACCTGCGACAAAACAACCCGGAATTGATGATTGCAAATCATAATCTACCCAAACTCCACCCATAGTATAATGCACCGCTGGATAAATTTTCATTGGAGTTTCATACGGATTTTCATCAGTGATTTTTTGATACATCGTAAATAAATTACCGTATTTTTCTTCCAACCATTGTTTTCCTAATTTAGTAATTTCTTCTTCTGTAGGATTATGGTTTCCAGCTTTATAAGCCGATTGTTTCCCTTTATTTTTAATTTCAGTAGAAAAATCCAAATAAACTCCTTCGTTAGTGCTGTTGGCTTCAATTCCAAAACCTGCATCGCAACGTTCTTTTGCTGCTCTTGATGCAACATCACGAGGCACCAAATTACCAAAAGCCGGATATCTTCTTTCCAAATAATAATCTCTGTCTTCTTCGGCAATTTGTGTTGGTTTCAATTTACCGGCACGAATAGCTTCTGCATCTTCTTTTTTCTTTGGCACCCAAATACGCCCTGAATTACGCAAAGATTCTGACATTAATGTCAATTTCGATTGGTTTGTTCCGTGAACAGGAATACAAGTCGGGTGAATTTGAACATAGCAAGGATTTGCAAAAGCAGCTCCTTGTTTGTGAATTTTCCAACTTGCTGTTACATTACTCCCCATCGCATTGGTAGAAAGGAAATATACATTCCCATAACCGCCAGACGCAATGATTACTGCGTGAGCTGAATGACGTTGGATTTCTCCAGTAACCAAATCTCGAGCGATAATTCCACGAGCTTTCCCATCTACTTTTACTAAATCCAGCATTTCGTGACGGTTAAACATCTCAACTCTTCCCAAACCTATTTGTCTTGATAGAGCTGAATAGGCTCCCAACAATAATTGTTGTCCTGTTTGTCCGGCTGCATAAAAAGTACGTTGCACTTGTGTTCCTCCAAAAGAACGGTTGTCTAAATAACCACCGTATTCACGGGCAAAAGGAACTCCTTGAGCCACACATTGGTCAATAATGCTATTTGAAACTTCTGCTAAACGATGAACGTTAGCTTCGCGAGCGCGATAATCGCCCCCTTTTATGGTGTCATAAAATAATCTAAAAACGCTGTCTCCATCATTTTGATAATTTTTGGCAGCATTGATTCCTCCTTGTGCTGCAATAGAGTGTGCACGGCGAGGAGAATCTTGAAAACAAAATGCTTTTACATTGTAACCCATTTCTCCAAATGAAGCGGCTGCCGAAGCTCCTGCTAAGCCTGTTCCAACAACAATAATATCAATTTTTGGTCGGTTATTAGGCGCAACTAATTTAAGATGATCTTTATAGTCTGTCCACTTTTGAGAAATGTTTCCTTCTGGTATTTTTGAATCTAACTTCATTATTTATGAAATATTAAATGTGAGAGAAATGATGAAATAAAGCAATAAATATAAATCCGAAAGGAACTATAATTGCAAATGCGTGAGCACATCTTTGAAATCCTTTTGTGAATTTATTGTTTAATCCCACCGATTGAAACGAAGAATTAAATCCGTGCCATAAATGAACAGATAATAATACAAAAGCAATGCAGTACAAACCTGTACGAATTGGACTTTCAAACTTGTGAACCAATTCACCAAAATAACGTGTTTCGTCAATTGGATTTCCTAAACAATATTTATAAGCAATCTCTTGTGCCCAGAAATCATACATATGTAATCCTAAAAATGCTAAAACAACTAAGCCTGAGATTATCATATTTCTTGATGCCCAAGAAGCATTTGCAGCTCCGTTATATTTTGCATAAGCAATCGGTCTTGCGCTTCGATTTTTTCTTTCCAAAACGATTCCCATAACGAAGTGAAAAATAACACCTGCAACCAAAATGGGCTGCATAACAAACTGAATTAATGGATTGTAACCCATAAAATGTGACATCGCATTGAAAACGTCGGCACTAAACACCGAAGTCATATTAATAAAAAAATGCAGTGCGAGAAACATAATCAGAAAAAGTCCTGAAAGCGCCATAGCTACTTTTTTTGCTATTGACGACTTCAACATTGAAGATTTTGCCATAAGAATTCGAATAAATTGTTTTAAAGTGCCACAAAAATAGGACTATTTGAAAGATACTACAACCTTTTCGCCCTAATTTATAATCAATTTAAAAAAATATTGAACCAATGAATCAATTTTTTTCGAAAACCCATAGTCTGACTATTTATTCCATTATTCTCAATTTTATTGCTGTTTTCAATCTTATCAATGCAAGAAGAAGAAAAATTACTTCGAAAAAAATATTTTCTGTCGTTCTGAATCAAAATTAATTTAATTAAATATCCTTTCTTGTCTGCAAAGTTTCTACTTTTGAATACTCAAAGTTTAAAAAATCAAATAGTATGAAATACCATCAAATAGATAGTCAGCTTTTTATAAAAAACCGCGCCAAGTTCACTGCTCAAATGAAGCCAAAAAGTGTGGCAGTTTTCAATTCAAATGACATTTATCCAGTTTCTGCTGATAGCACTTTGCCATTTGCACAACACCGCGATATTTTCTATTTATCCGGCGTGGATCAGGAAGAAAGCATTTTATTGCTTTTTCCGGATGCTCCCTACGAAAACCAAAGAGAAATGTTATTCTTGAAAGAAACCAGCGAGCACATCGCCATTTGGGAAGGCGAAAAACTGACCAAAGACCGAGCTTTTGAAGTTTCAGGAATCAAAACTGTGCATTGGTTGCAGGATTTTGAAAAGGTTTTGTTCGAAATGATGACACATTGCGATACGATTTATATCAACACTAACGAGCATTATCGAGCCTCCGTGGAAACCGAAACCCGCGAAGCTCGTTTTGTAAAATGGTGGAAAGCCAAATATCCGGCGCACGCTGTCGCAAAAAGCAATCCGATTTTGCAACGCATTCGTTCCGTAAAAGAAACCGAAGAATTGGATTTAATCCAAAATGCCTGTGATATTACCGAAAAAGGATTCCGTAGATTATTGTCATTCGTGAAACCAAACGTAACCGAATATGAAATCGAAGCTGAACTGATTCACGAATTTATTCGAAATCGTTCCAAAGGTTTTGCTTATACTCCAATTATCGCTTCAGGAAATAATGCCAATGTCTTACATTACATCGAAAACAACCAACAATGTAAGGCCGGCGATTTGATTTTGCTTGACGTTGCCGCCGAATATGCGAATTATTCCAGCGATATGACCAGAATGATTCCCGTTTCAGGAAAATTTACTGAAAGACAAAAAGCAGTTTACAATGCCGTTTTACGCGTAAAAAATGAAGCAACAAAAATGCTTACGCCAGGAACACTTTGGAAAGAATACCAAATTGAAGTGGGTAAAATTATGACTTCGGAATTGCTTGGTTTGGGACTTATTGACAAAGCCGATGTTCAAAACGAAAACCCGGATTGGCCAGCCTACAAAAAATATTTTATGCACGGAACTTCCCATCATATGGGATTGGACACCCACGATTACGGAAAACTTACTGAACCAATGCAAGCCAACATGGTTTTTACCGTTGAACCTGGAATTTACATTCCTGCAGAAGGTTTCGGAATCAGATTAGAAGATAATGTGGTTGTTCAAAAAACTGGAGAACCATTCAACTTGATGCGAAATATCCCGATTGAAGTAGAGGAAATAGAAACGCTTATGAATTCTTGATTTAGAGAATAGGATATAGAGGAAAGATAATAGACGGTTTACAACAATGTGAGCCGTTTTTTATATACCATATAAGGCATTTAAGAACATTTAAGATTTTATTATATGAACTTAAATTTCTTATATGGTTTAAAATTTTTAGCCTTATTTTTGCTCCAAGTTTAAACCGATGAATCAAATCCTCTACAAAAACACAAAAATTTCTTATTCTGATACTGGGAAAGGCAGCGCTATTGTATTGCTTCACGGGTTTTTGGAAAACCAAACAATGTGGCAGTATTTAATTCCGGAACTGGGCAAAAAATACCGTGTCATAACGATAGATTTGTTAGGTCATGGCGAATCGGATTGCTTGGGTTATGTGCATTCTATGGAAGATAATGCTTCTGTAGTTCGAACAGTTTTGTCGGAATTGAGGATTTGGAAAGCGATTTTCGTCGGGCATTCTATGGGTGGTTACGTGGCTTTGGCTTTCGCCGAATTGTATCCTGCAATAGTAAAAGGTTTGGTTTTGCAAAATTCTAGTTCAAAAGCCGACAGCGAGGAACGAAAAGCAAATCGAGCTCGTGCGATAAAAGCCGTAAAGAAAGATTATACCACATTTGTAAGACTTTCTATCACTAATTTATTTAGCGAAGAAAATCGAGAAAAAATGATAGATGAAATCGAAAAAGTAAAAATTGAAGCCTTAAAAACTCCATTGCAAGGCATCGTGGCTTCTCTCGAAGGAATGAAAATCAGGAAAGATCGAGAAACATTATTGCGTTCCGCAACTTATCCAATGTTGTTGATTTTAGGGGAAAAAGACCCCGTTTTGAATTATGAAGACGGCCTGAAACAAATTGAAAATACCTCAGTAAAACTGGTCAATTTCCCCGACGGACATATGAGTCATATTGAAAATCGAGAAGAATTAATAAAAGTATTATTGGGATTTTTTAAAGGAGTTTAAATCAAATCATTCCTTCAATTAAATATCCTTTCTCTATAAGTTCCTTTTTATCTTTTAAATGATGTGCTTTTGCATCTTTCATTAAAATTAATTTTGTCGAAACTTTAATTACATTTTCATAGTTGTGATCGGTAATTATTATTCCTTTTTTGCTGGAGTTATCAATAATTAATTGATTAATTTTATCAATCATAATCGGTGACAACCCATTATAAGGCTCATCTAACAAAACAAATTTGGAAGGATTGGAAAGAATCAATTTAATTTCTAAATAACGTAATTCACCTCCCGAAAGTTGATTGATTTTTTTTTCTAATAGCGGGAAAATCATCTCGTCTCTATAAAAATCATTTATTTTTTGTTTTTCAATTGACAATTGAATAGCTTTTTTTACCAAAAATGAACCTGGAATAAAATCTTCTTGAGGTAAATAACTAATTTCATTTAACAAATCCTTTGTTTTGAACTTCACTTTTCCGTCAATTCTAACAAACTTATTATCAGCCGACAAAATCCCAAAAATAATTTTCAATAAAGTTGATTTTCCCGAACCATTCCTTCCTAGTAAACCAATAATTTCGTTAGTTTTACATTTCAAATAAACATCAGAAAGAACCACTTTTTGATTAAAATGCTTTTGAACACTATCTAATTCTAAAATGTGATTTGTCAAAATAATTTCATTATTAAATTAATAGAAATAACGAAAAAAACTAGAGAAAAAAAGTTTAAGATATAAGACAAAATCCAAAGTTGAATGTTTGAAATTCCATTATTATAATAAAAAGAATATTCATTTTTATTATTAACTTCCTTGAATAAAAGGCTTGTAAAAAACCCAAGCGTTAGAAAAACTGCTTCAAAAAAAGGAAGTCCACCAATAAGTAACGGCAAGATACTTACCGCTAAATTTATAGGCAATATGCTTTTATAAAAAGCTAGAATATTAGCAAGTTTTCTGATATTGTTTTCCTGTAAAGAAAGAAAAATTAATCGTACAAAATCTGTAATAAAATGTTAAATTTTTTCTTCAAAAGGTTTTGTCTGGTCCAGAATTTCATTCAGCAACAGAACCATTTGTTCTAAATAATTATTTAAAATTTCTTCGTCTATTATAATGGTTTCTTCTTTGTTTTCTTTGAAAGTAAAAGGCAAAAATCCCGATTTCAGGTTTTTAAAAGAGATGATTCCGGCCTCGATTGGTTTTTCTTTTACTTCTGGAAATCACGCAACCGTCGTTGTTGAATAATATCGCAACGGGTTTTCCCACGAATTGTGGTTGAAAAACACGTTCGCAGGAAGCGTAAAAATTATTGCAATCGACTAAAGCATACATTCTGTAAAATTACAGAATAGCCGATAATTGAGGTGTGGATGAAAAGGTAATTTTGGGGATTGTTGATAAAAAATTTGGAATGATTGGGACACGGATGACACGGATGGTTCGCGGATAAAAACGGATTTTTTCTCCGTATAGATCTGTTGTTATGTATGATTTGATGGGAAATGGCAAAAACTGGTTTTCGTTATTCCTCCCCAAAAAACTTTTCTATAACAATCGCTGTAAACATCCTTGCACCGGCATCATTTAAATGTCCGCAGGAAGAAAAGTATTGGTCTCCTTGCACGACGTTTTCCAGATTGTGAATTTCGGGGTAGATTTTATTTGCTTTTTCAAAATAATCCATTCCCTTTACATTGGAACACATTGGCGTCATTACGGCGATTAGATTGTAATTGTTTTGTTTGCAAATTTGCTTGATTTCTTCGTAATATTTATTGCGAATGGGTTTTAAAGGCGTCAAATCATTTTTCATATTTCCGGGTTTTCCGTTCAGTAAAGGGTGATAACCTTGATTTTCTAAATGAGATGTTTTTCTATTAATTGCATTGAAAAACATTTCTCTAAAACCAATGATAGCATCGTAATCTACGTATCGGTAAAAGGGAATATAATACAATTCATTAAAATTCTTCTGACCAGAAAAATGATTTTTGATAATCTCGGAATAATGAATGTAAGGCAAGAATTTTGAAGCAATACCATCAGCAAGTTGATCATTACAAAGCCCCAAATCGGCTTCCAGAATCACGGTTTTGATTTTATAGTTGCGTTCTACCATCAATTTCAACATTAGTGAAGCTTCGAATAAATGCGCACCGCTCATTCCGTAATTGAAGGTTTTCAGTCCTTTTTTTTCAAACAGTTCGGGCACGAAATGATTGTTGGCTCTTGATGAACCCAAGATTATGACATCATAATTTCTGGCTTTCGAATTGAAAATGTACTGTACTTTTCCTCTATCCTGATTTTTAAAATAAACAGAGGTGTACAACCAATCCAAGGCTATCAAAAGCACTAGAATCGTGAGTAGAATTTTGGCCACTAATGTTATAAATTTTTTCATTAGAATTGAAAATAGATGAATTCTTTATAGTCGGCATAAGTTCCCAAAGCGATAATTGCCAAGAGACACAAAGCCATTTTTAGCCAGCTGTATTTTCCTGAAATGGGCTCTATTTTGAATCGGCTGTTCCATTCGACCAAGACAAATGCGAGAACCAGCAACAGTAATTCGTAACTGTAACGTTCGTTTTGCAGGAATTGTGATGCGAAAGTTCCCTCGGTAAAAATTTTACCGATATAATCAAAAGCAATGTGGATGGTATTTGCCCTGAAAAATATCCAAGCCACACACGATAAGGTAAAAGTGGCGAGAATGCTAAAAAAAACTTTTATGGAATTGAAATCCCAATGTAATTCGGCTGTTTCCATATTGGTGCGGTTCGTTCCCAATAATAATGAGGGTAAAAAATACAAGGCATTGATGGATCCCCAAGCCAAGAAAGTCCAATTGGCTCCGTGCCAAAAACCACTCACGACAAAGATGATGAAGACGTTGCGCACTTGTTTCAGCTTGCTTCCACGGCTTCCGCCAAGAGGAATGTACAAATAATCCCGAAACCAAGATGACAACGAAATGTGCCAACGACGCCAAAACTCGGCAATATCTCTCGAAAAATAGGGATAATTGAAATTACGAAGCAAGTCCAATCCGAACAATTTGGACATTCCCAAAGCCATATCCGAATAACCTGAAAAGTCGCCATAAATTTGGAACGCAAAATAAACTGCTCCCAAAATCAAGGACAAGGAATTCATCGAAGTGTAATTGTCAAAAATAGCGTTGGCATACGTCGCGCAAGTATCGGCAATAACCACTTTTTTGACCAATCCCCAAATAATTTGGTAAACGCCTTCTTTGGCTTTTTCGAAATCGAAACTTCTTTTCAGCTTCACTTGTGGCAATAAATGTGTCGCTCTTTCAATTGGACCGGCAACCAAAAGCGGAAAATAACTCACGAATAGTGCGTAATCCACCACGTTTTTTTCAGAGTTTATCCTTTTATAATAAATGTCAATTACGTACGATAATCCGTGAAAAGTATAAAAAGAAATCCCAACAGGAAGAATCACGTCCAGCAAAAGTGGACTGGAATGTATGCCAATATTGTTTAAAGCTTCCGAAAGGGAAAACGCAAAAAAGTTGTAGTATTTGAATATTGCCAAAAATCCCAGATTAAAGACGATGCTCAACCAAAACCAAAATTTTCGACTGCTGTCCTTTATGCTTTTTTCTATTTTTATTCCCGTGAAATAACACAAAAGGGTTGAAAAGAGCAGTAAAAATAAGAAGCGCCAATCCCAACAAGAATAAAAGTAATAACTCACTACAACCAAAAATGCGTTTTGCGTGTTTTTAGTTTTACTAAAGATAAACCAATAGAGTAAAAAAACTATCGGCAGGAAAATAGCAAATGGTAAAGAGTTAAAAAACATATTTTATTTGTATAATGAAGACAAAAACCATCAAAATTGCTCTTGATGGTTTTTGTAATTTATTTTTCTATTTAGAATTATCCCAATAAATCCAACACCGCAGAAGGAAACAATCCTAAAACGATATTCAAAAGAATGGCGACAACGCCTACTGCATAAAATACAAACGGCGTTTTCTGCGCTTCTTCATTTGCCTCTTTGTTGTACATCGCCAAAATCAGTTTGAAATAGTAACCCACACTTATAATCGAGTTGATAACGGCTGCGATAACCACTACTAAATAACCTGCCTGAATGGTTTGATTGAACAAAACCAATTTGGCAAAAAATCCTGCAAAGATTGGTATTCCAGCCATCGAAAGCAAAGCTGCCGTAAGAACTGCTGCCATTAACGGATTATTTTTACCCAATCCGTTGAAGTTGGCAATATCTTCGTTGTCCCTGTTTTTGCAAACGTATAAAATCACGCTAAATGCAGCAATTCCAGCTAACGAATAAGCCGTAGCATAATACAATAAATTTCCAGCAGAATTGCTGATACTCAACAAAGCCATCAACATAAAACCAGCGTGAGAAATCCCGGAGAAAGCCAGCATACGTTTCACGTTGGTTTGTTTCAATGCCATAATATTTCCAACAGTCATCGAAGCAATCGAGATTATAATAATGATATTGATAAACGCATCAGAAATATCGGCATTCATCGCAGTAAGCAATTTGTAAAGTGTTGCCACGGCAACCACTTTTACCAAAGTACTCATTGTAGCGGTTGTCAAAGCAGGGGAACCTTCATAAACATCCGGTGCCCAAAAATGGAAAGGAACAGCAGCGACTTTGAAAAGCATTCCAATGGTAACCAATGCAATTCCTATTGGAAACCAAGAAGGCAATTCGGCGGAGCGAGACCAATCGGTGATTTCAGCAATGTCAAAAGTTCCCATTGCACCATAAATCAAGCAAATTCCAAACAAAATAATCCCTGAAGCAAAAGAACCCATCAAGAAATACTTCATTCCGGCTTCGTTACTTTTTACATTTAGTCTGTTGCTTGCGGCAAGAATATATAAGGAAATAGACAAAATTTCGATTCCAAGGAAGAACATTGCTAAGTTCCCGAAAGAAACCATAGCAACTGCTCCGGCCAACATAAATATTTTGATGGCAATGAAATCGGAGATTTTGGTTTGATGATCTTCATAGAAATCGTGAGCCAAAGCAACCAAGAAAATGGTTAGGACAATAAACAAAGCAGAAAATGCAGCCGAAAATTTGCTTACCACAATCATATTATTGTAGTAACTCGCCGGAGCGTTAAATTCCGTAAAGGTAATTCCAAGAACGACCAATAATCCAATAATTGTTATGGGAACGATGGCTTTTCTAAAATTTAAAATTTCAAATAAAAGGCATAAAACACCTAATCCTGTTATAGCTATTAATGTATTCATTTTTTATTTGACTTAGTTAAATCTATTTACTTGAGTTAAAATATTTTCGAGACTTGGCGTAATCAAGTCAATAATTGGTTTTGGATACATTCCAAAGAAGAACAAAACGGCAATGATAATCACCAAAGACAAGCCTTCATTGAAAGTCACGTCTTTGAATATTTTAGCATTGGTTTCACCCAACATCACGTGTTGAAACATTTTCAACATATAATAAGCACCTAAGATGATGGTTGTTCCTCCAAGAAGTGCAAACCAAATATTTATTTGAGAAAGGCTGTACAACACTGTAAATTCTCCCACAAAGTTGAATGTCGATGGCAAGGCAACGGATGCCAAAACCAAGATCATAAACATAGAGGTGAATTTTGGTGACTGCGCACGAATACCGCCCATTTCTGAAATGTTTCTGGTTTCGTATCTTCTGAAAATGATTTCGGCAACCAAGAACAAGCCAACCACGACAAATCCGTGTGATATCATTTGTAAAACCGCACCACGAAATCCGTCAAGCGTTAAAGTGTAAGAACCTGCAGCTATTAATCCAACGTGTGCCAAAGACGAATAAGCCAATAATTTTTTCAAATCTTTTTGGCGCAAAGCCACAATGGAACCATAGATTACACCTGCAATTCCGAGAATAATAAACACGTCCATATATTCTTTTGCAGCCAATGGTGCAATAGGCAATTGCCAACGAATAACGCTGTACAATCCCATTTTTAGCATAATTCCGGAAAGCAACATTGTTCCAACGGTTGGTGCTTTTTGGTACACTTCTGCCTGCCAAGTATGGAAAGGAATCAATGGAATTTTAATGGCATACGCCAAGAAGAAAGCCAAGAATATCCAGAATTGCTCCGTTGATGATAATTTAAGTTGAGTCAAATCGCTGATTAAAAAGCTTCCTGCTTTTTGGTACAAATAAATGAAGGCAACTAGCATAAACAATGAACCGGCTAATGTGTAAATAAAGAATTTCACTACTGCTTTTTTACGCTCTTCTGCATCGCCATTACCCCAAATCAAAGCAATGAAGTAAATTGGAATCAAGGATAACTCCCAAAAAATATAATATAAAAGACCATCAGAAGCTAGGAAAGTTCCCGCCATCGCAAAGGTCATAAACAATATTAATGCGTAAAAAGCTTTCGAATTTTTATAGGTATTTCCAAAAGAAGAAAAGATAATTATTGGTGTCAAAGCCGTTGTCAGCAAAAGCATCGCCAAGGCCAATCCGTCTGCCTGTAAAGCAAAAGAGATGTTTGGTTTTGAAATCCAAAGTTTTGCGTAGTTTATTTCTTGTCCTAAATTGTATTGACTCAGCAGACAAATTGAACCTGCAAAAGCGGTCAAGCCAAAAAGCAAAGCCACTTTTGGAGCCCATTTATCGCCCGAAAAATAAGTAGCAAATGCGCCAACAAGAAGAATAATTAATAGTGTAGTTACATCCATTATGTAAAAATTATTATAAAAATAAATAAGTTATTATGGCAATAACGCCTAAAACAAAAGC
>Ga0208508_1000218_pt1 | contig 16053 bp, 24 predicted proteins | sample LakWasMeta1_LOW4_2_FD_183853 | JGI IMG/M metagenome (GOLD analysis project Ga0208508, IMG submission 183853) | Freshwater sediment methanotrophic microbial communities from Lake Washington under simulated oxygen tension - Sediment Metagenome... | ecosystem: Environmental > Aquatic > Freshwater >...
CGCCTTAGAACAAAGCGGTTGGGTACAAGCGAAAGCCGCGAGATTATTAAATATGACTCCACGGCAAATCGCTTATCGCATTCAAACCTTAGACATCACCATGAAACAAATTTGATAGTTTACAATCTAAAAAAGCGTCTTACATTTGTGACTGTAAGTAATTTTGTATGCCCACTTTTTCAATTAATTCCAGTTGTGTTTCTAGCCAATCAACGTGTTCTTCTTCACTTTCTAAAATATCGCTAAATAAATCGCGGGATACAAAATCTTTAACGTTTTCGCAATGGACTACTGCTTCTTTTAACAAAGGTATAGCAAGTTGTTCCAGTTTTAAATCACATTGCAACATTTCTTCTGGACGTTCACCAATAAGCACTTTGCCGATATTTTGTAAATTAGGCAGACCTTCTAAAAACAAAATCCGCTCAATAAGTTTGTCAGCGTGTTTCATTTCGTCGATAGACTCGTGATATTCCTTTTCATTGAGTTTGCTCAAGCCCCAATTTTTATACATACGCGCATGAAGAAAATATTGGTTAATGGCAGTCAGTTCGTTTTCTAATGCCTTATTGAGAAACTCAATAACGTTGCTATCGCCTTTCATAACACACTCTCTTTTGTTAAGTATTTGATACTGCCATCATCGAATAAATGGCGTTTTGTTTACTGAATTGTTCCAATAATTCTTTAACTTCTTTATTACATTTACCGCAATCTTTACCGACACCAAAACAATGAACAAGTTGGCGACGCGTGCAAATACCGCTGTCGATTGCAGTGCGTATTTGCCCGTCGGTTACGGCTTTACAAACACAGATATACATTGTTGCTCCTAACTAGAATGCTCAATGACGATTTCTTCAGAACCGTAACATTTGCCATAATCCACACAAACATTACACGAAGGCGCACGGCATAAATACAAACCTTCTGCTTCACATAACTGTTTATAAAGAAATTTTTTCCATTTCATATCTTGGGTGTTTTTTGCTGCCAATTCAGGAAAGTTATAAGACAGTAAAGCGGTCAGTTGTGAACGTGACCATAGCCCTAAATCATGCCATAAATGATCGTCACCCAAACATCCAGCAACCAATAGTCCAATAACCCAATCAATTTCAATAACCGTTGGGTTACTGTAATGCTTAAGTAGATTGATTAAATCTTGCCGTTCCAACATACGGCTAAAATCGAGTTGTTTGCCCGATGGCGCATACTCCGATAACGGGTAATCGGTAAAATAACAGGTTTTTAACGCAGCAAAGTCATGACACTCCAAACCCAAATAATCGGGCAGTACACTATTACCCATACACCAACTAGTGACTATACACCCTAACCATTCATGATTAGGTGTGCGTATCGGTTGAGTAGTGAGTTGGGAATAAATCGCTTCCCTATCAGCTTGTTGAAGTGTCATGGTTTGTATTTTTAGTATTGAACGAGTATGTCTTCATCCCTAACAATCATCTGGCACGCTAAACGCCAGTGCGAGGGCAAGTCATCGACTATCATTTGTTCCAACTCTTCTTTAGTGATTTTGCCGATTTCTTGTAAGACTTTTTTCTCTTTTTCAGTTAAAGGACCACCCATACGTTGGCGTTTGTCATCCACGCTGCTAACTTGTACGACGCAAGCACCGCATTCGCCATCTTCACATTCGAAGTTGATGGGAATTTTATTTTCCCGCGCGATTTTTAACACGGTTTCGGTGTGGCTACCTGCCACCGCATACACCGTTTTATCGCGATAATCGGGGTTAGAAAATGTAATTAATGCCATAAAGAGTTCCTTAATATAGTGGGTTTATTAAACAGGCTTCACACGCACAGTGCCGCCTAATACCTGCGCTTGACAGGCTAGACGGTTATGCTTACCTGCCATGTTTTCTCTCAAAATTTTATCTTCTAATACGGAAGGCTCAGTGAGATTGTTCCAGCCTTCAGTGACTTTCATAATGCAGGTTCCACAATCGCCTTCACGGCAACCGTAAGTAATGGCTGAACCTACTTTTTCAGAAATTTCAATAATGCGTGTGCCTGCGGGTGCAGAAACAGTGACATTAATGTCTTCAAAGGTAATCGTTGCTTTTGCCATGATGTGTTCCTTTTCGTTGAGTTAAAAATAGAGTTCTTAAAGGAGTCACACGCTTTAGCGTGTGATTTTCAATAGCTAAAGCTATCGCACTCCAATATTTATATTAAGCAAGATCAGCCATATCAATTACTTTGGATTGCCTTAAACCCATTAGTTCTTGCGCTAGTTCATGCCCGAATTCACGACACTGATTCATTTCTTCATCGGTCGGAATGAGTTTTACGCGTATTCCTGTCATAGGAACGCGCAACTTGAGACCGCGTAAGCGATCTTCAACCATTTTTACGCCTTCACCCGTCCAGCCATAAGAACCAAACACGCCGCCGAGTTTACCTTTTAAGTTAACCACCGCTAGCGAGGACAATAAGTCCCAGATGGGCTTGACTGCATCGCCGTTAATGGTCGGCGTGCCAAAAACCAACCCGTCCGCGCCTTCAATCAAATCAACAAACGGCGCGATTTCACTGCCTTCCAAGTCGTACAGCGACACGCGCACGTTTTCGACACTCATCGCGCCTTCGTAAATCGCTTCTGCCATGCGCCGCGTGTTGCCATAAGAGCTGATATAAAAAATCAATAAGGTCTTTTCATCCGCGCTGATTTCACTTTGCAGCGCAGAGCGTGATAATTCACGGTAACGCTGCACATAACGCTGTGGTTTGTCGCGCAATAACGGACCATGCGCGGGTAAAATTTGTTGCAAAGCTAACGGTTCGATTAAATCCAGCGCGTTGTTCACAAAGGTCTTAAACGGGCGCATGATGTGGGCGTAGTAGTATTCAAACGAAAAACGAAAATCGCCCACGTTGTCATTGAATAGCCGTGTGTCGCAAAAGTGACAACCAAACACATCGCCCGAAAATAGGATATTTTCTTCAACTAAATGCGTGCATTGCGTATCGGGCCAATGCAAATACGGCGTGTGTAAGAAACGTAAGTTTCTATCGCCTAATGTCACCATGTCGCCCGTCAGCACAGGCGTAAACTCGAATTCATCTTGTTTCAATAACGCTTTCAACATGGATTGCGCTTTTTGCGAAATATATAACCGCGCTTGGGGCGCACGGCTCATCAGTTCAGGCAACGCGCCCGTGTGGTCTGGTTCTAAGTGATTCAGCACTATGACGGTGATTTCGTCATAAGAAGCGACTGATTCCAGACGGGCAAAAAAATCAGCGGCGTAGTTTTCTTTGACGGTATCAATCACCGCCACGCCCTCACTACCGCGTACGGTGTAAGCGTTATAACTCGTGCCGTTAGCAGTTTTTAAAATAATGTCGAAGCTGCGTAAATTAGGGTCTAACGCACCTATCCAATGTACACGCTCGGATAAAGCCACTGCTTGGTGAATACCCGCTTGATTGACCAAAGCTAACTTATTCATGACCGCAGGAACTAGACGATGTAGAACGCGGACAGCTTTCTAAATCCTGCTCGGTTTTGACCGCAAGCCACGCATGAACTTTTTCGGCATCAAATCCTGCTCTGCATTCATTACCCACTTGCATCAATGGACGGCGAATTAATAGCGGATTTTCCAACATCAAGGCTAAGGCTTGTTGTTCGTTTAAGGTGTCGGGTTCAACTTCGCCGTGTTTAATAGCAGGCGCACTGTAATTAAACCAATCGCGTACGGCTAACTCAGCGAAAAAAGGACGTAGCGATTCGGCTTGCCAAATTTCGGTCAGTAGATTTTTAGCGGTTACCGTATGCCCTGCGTTCATTAACAAGCGTTTTTGTCGCGTGTTATTGACGCAGTTGGGTTTTTCGTAAAAAATCACCGTAGCCATATCAATGCGCCTGTAATTCCGCCATCGCTTCCGCCATTCTTTCAGGCGGAATACCTGTTAATGAACCCGCAGGATTAATCGCCTCACCCAATGAATTTAAAATAGCCCCTTCAATCGGGCAGATACTCGCGCATTGGAAATCCGCAAACGCCCCTTCGCATTCAGTACATTTTTTTGCATCAACTAAAAAATGTGGCTTGGTTTCGTAAATGGCATTACTGGGACAAACGGGCAAACAAGCGTGACAATTTACGCATGATTCAATGATTTTTACTGCCATGATAAAATTCCTACAATACTGTTAAACGACTACCAATTCCTGATGTAGGGTGGGCAATGCCCACCCTACGAAACTTTGGCACGCGAACAATCAATTACGCCTTCGCCCGAAGCGGCGCATTTTCAGCCATCAACTTGCCAGCCTTCGCCATTTCTCTATAAACCGCCATTACTGCGTCTTCAATGTTTTCCATTGCGTGTTCACCGTTCGGCATAATCCCTGCCTTTTCCAACATTTCCCAAGGCTCATAACCCACTTTAGAACACAGCACCGCTTCGCAACCTGCCAAGGAATGAATCGTGCGTTGCAAGGTGGATTCGGTTTCACCACAAGTGGTATCACCGCCGCAATAGGCATCGGCTTTGCGATGACTGATAAAGCGCACCCCGCTAGGCGAGGCTTCATAAATTAAAAATTCTTTCGCATGACCAAAATGCACATTAATCACACCTTGACCGCTAGTCGCGACCGCCATTAATACAGGACGCGTGTTCAATTGTTCAGCTTGCTTTTGCGCCTCAGCTTTTTGGGCTTTTTCTAAACGTTTACTATCCATTTCTTCTTGAATCGCCGCGTGAATCACTTTACGTTTTTCCATTGCCGCTTGATAATCAATGTCCATATCCTCGATTTTATCTAGCGTAAATTCATCGCCTCTATCTTCACCAAGCATACCGACTGCATCGGCGCGGCATTGACGGCAATGGCGCATCATATTCATATCGCCTGAACAACTGTCTTGCAGGTCTTGTAACTCATCAGGCGTAGGACCGCGTTGCCCCATTACGCCAAAAAACGTGCCGTGTTCGGCTTCGGCAATCAGCGGCATCACATTGTGTAAAAACGCGCCTTTGGATTTCACCACGCGGCTGACTTCGGCTAAATGCTCATCATTAATGCCTGGAATCATCACTGAATTCACTTTGACCAAAATGCCTTTCGCAATCAGCATTTCCAGCCCTTTTTGTTGCTGTTCAATCAGGATTTTCGCGGCTTTCACGCCTTTAATGCGGCGATTGTTCCAAAAAATCCACGGGTAAATTTTCGCGCCGATTTCAGGGTCTACGCAGTTAATGGTAATAGTGACATGATCGATATTGTGTTTAGATAACTCCTCTACAGCAGCAGGCAACGCCAAGCCGTTCGTAGACACGCAGAGCTTAATATCAGGGGCTTCTTCGCTTAAACGTCTAAAAGTTTCAAAGGTTTTTTCGGGATTAGCGAGCGGATCGCCAGGTCCTGCGATACCTAACACCGTCATTTGTGGAATATTCGCCGCCACTGCCATTGTTTTCTTCACGGCTTGATCGGGCGTTAAAACTTCGGAGACCACACCAGGTCGCGATTCATTGGCGCAGTCATATTTACGATTGCAGTAATGACACTGAATATTACAGGCTGGCGCAACCGCAACGTGCATACGCGCAAAATAATGATGTGCGTCTTCCGAATAACAGGGATGATTTTGTACCTTTTCCCGAATCGAATCGGGCAAGCTGTCTATTTGGCTATCAGTAGAGCCACAAGAACTGGCAGCACAGCCGCTTTTCGCTTCAGGTGCGTTATTCAATACGGGTAATTGCATGGGAGTAACCTCGATTGTGTGTTATTACTAAAGTAAAAGCACAGGTCATGCCAATAGCGAGTGTTGTTTTAATTGATTGATTTATCTGATTATTTTTTTATAGATACAAAAAAATGTCGTAAACCTGACAGGAGATTTTTTTGCTTTTGTTGGGTATTGAACAGTTGTTAAGGATTTAACTGTTGTTCTTGCCAAGCCGCATAACCGCCTTCTAAGCTGTACACGTCCTTAAAACCAAAATCAGTAAAAAACTCGGCAAGATGCTGACTTGCATGACCGTGATAACAGTAAATCAATAAACAACGTTGTTTATCACCGCGTTTAATAAGCGATTCTTTTAAGCCTTCATGAACATGTAACGCGTTTTCCAAATGCCCAGCCTGATAGTTTTTCACATCACGGCAATCTAAAATGAGTGGCTCACGGTCTTTGATTAATTGTTCGCAATGGGTAACGGTAATATTTTGATATTTCATAATGCGTTTTCCTCAGGCAAAAAAAAGGGCGATTCTGCGGAGAACATAGAATCGCCCGAAGCACCAATCATAGGAGATGAATTGGTTAGACCTAACGGGTTAAGAGAGTAATGAACACAGGACACACAAGGTTACAGCTTTAAATCGCACCGACTGACGCATCTTTTACTACCACAAAGGTAAACGTTTCTGCTTCAGTAAAAGATACAACAGGACCTTTTGATTTATAATTTTTTGCCGCCGCATAAGCAATGGCGACTTTATCTTCTGCCGATTGCCCTTTCAATTCGCTTTTTTCAATATATAGTTCTTCTAATAGCTCATTCCAAACTAAGCCTTCTTTAAAAGGTAGTAATTTATAAGTCACACCTTCTAATACCACTTGTAAGGCTTTGCTGATATTTTCTACATAGACGATGGCAATCGCATCTTCTGCTATATCGGCTTTATATTTTTCAACAAACACGGGTAATAAACTCAGTGTGGGCAGTAAACCGTTAATAAACACGATTTTGTCATTTTCAATAATCAACGCCGAATGAATAAACAAGGCTTCAGGGGGGCGGCGGTCAGTTGTTGAACCTTCGCGTAATGTGCCTTCTTTTAACACTAAATCACCACGATAGGCATAAACGCCAGCAGTGCCAGTTTGCCCATTGACTAAAGTAACGGTTAATAAGCCTTTTGTTTGGTAGCTTTCAAGTAGCATGAGTTTCTCCGAAGAATTAAATGAATGTTACTTTTGAAAAAGCAAATAACTTGCCAAAATTTACATTTGTGCGGATTTTTTGAGTTATTGCGTGCTGTATAGCGAATAAATAACAAAAAAAATGGGAAGTAGTTAAATACTACGTCCCATTTTAATGATGAAATTTTGTCGGAAAACCGACAAAGTGGAAAAGACCGTACAAAAAGTGTGTTACAAACGTCGCCGTTTTACCATCGTAGGATCAACGGTAATTTGGCGATAAATTTCTACTCTATCGCCTTCTTTAACAACCGTATCCAACTTAGCCAGTTTGCCGAAAATACCGACTTTTTGTTTGGCTAAATCAATTTCTGGATAACGAGTTAATAACCCAGACAACAAAATAGCTTGTTCGATGGTACTTTCGTCAGGTACTTCCAAACGTAGCCAGCTTTGTCTGTCAGCTTCTGCATAACACACACCTACATTCATGAGTTATTCCTCCACCACAACGACTGGAACAGGTTGAACGGGTTGTTTACGTTTTGCCAAAAAACCATCAATCAAGCGTTTACCAACAATAATAAAAGCTAACATAATAAATCCACCTGGCGGCAATGCCATCAATAAAAAACCGTGATAATCAGGGATAACAATCACTTCTAAAAATTTAAACGACTCACCCAATAATAACGACGCATTAGCAAATAAAGTGCCTGTTGCGCTGATTTCTCTTGCTGCGCCCAAAGCAACCAATACTAAGGTAAAACCTAAGCCCATCATAAAACCGTCCCATAAGGATTCTTTGACAGGTTGTTTATAAGCAAATGATTCCGCCCGCCCTAATAACGCGCAATTGGTTACAATCAAGGCGATAAACAAGCCCAATACTTTATACAACTCATGCGCCCACGCATTCATGACAAAATCTACCAAGGTCACTAAAGCGGCAATCAGTAATACAAAAATGGGAATGCGAATTTCTGATGGAATCAAATGTCTCGCTAAGGAAATTAACCCATTGGAAGCAGTAATGACCACCAAAGTGGCTAACCCCATTCCTAGACCATTGGTGGCGGTTCCTGTCACCGCTAACAAAGGACATAATGCTAAATTTTGCGAAAATACGATGTTATTGTGCCAAATACCATCCAAGGCAATTTTGCGATAATTTTCTGATAAAAACATAGAAACTCTCCTAAGCTGTCATTTTCATACTGTTGAATGAGCAAGTTTTATTCCTGTTTTTACAAACAGTTATCAATGCACCAACTCTTCAAGGCTCAAATCTTCTTCCCAACAGCCGATGGGTTCGCCTAAAGTCAAACTTTCATCCTCAAAACGGACTAAAAAAACGGTAAGTTCAGGTTGTTCTTCTATATGACCTATTAAAGTGATAACGCCACGCGCCCCTGCTCGCGCTAAAACCTCACCTTCATTGCCATCTGGCATAGAACCATCATCAATAATGCTATGAGCGGCATAAACCATATCGCCAATCTCTAAATCAGTTACTTTCATTGTTTTACGCTCCTAAAGTTTGTTTCATTTTGTAGCAAAACCTACAAAATGGCTGTGCTATGTCTGTACTTAAAATCTATTGTTGCTAGTCTGTTACCAGTTTTTTCCTATTAAACAATGAGTTATTTAACTGGCATACAGGTTGCTATAAGTATTAACAAGAACAATGCCACTCTATCAGGAGAGTTACCAATGATTACCCTAACAGACAAAGCGATCAGTGCAGTCGGTCGCTTTATTGCTAATTCAGAAATGCCCACAGCGGGTTTGCGTATTGAAGTGACCGATGGTGGATGTTCAGGTTTGCAATACGGCTTAAAACTAGAAGCCACAAACAGTGAAGATGACACTGTGATTGATTGCGGAACAGTAAAAGTATTTGTCAGTGCGGAAAGTTTGCCAGCATTAGACGGTATGTCGGTGGATTTTATCGACAGTATCGAAGGGTCTGGATTTAAGTTTACTAATCCGAATGCGATAAAAAGCTGTGCGTGCGGAACATCGTTCACAACTAGCGAAAACGGCGGCGACGCTAAAACTTGTACACCACACTAAGAGGAAGCCGCTATGTGGGATTATTCAGATAAAGTTAAAGAACATTTTTTCAACCCTAAAAATGCGGGAGCCGTGGTCGAAGCCAATGCAACAGGCGAAGTGGGTTCTATCAGTTGCGGTGATGCATTACGTTTGACGCTGAAAGTTGACCCAGAAACTGAAATCATTTTGGAATCGGGTTTTCAAACTTTTGGTTGTGGTTCTGCCATTGCCTCATCGTCGGTTTTAACCGAAATTATCAAAGGCATGACGCTGGATGAAGCGTTAAAAGTCACCAACCAAGATATTGCTGAACATTTAGAAGGTTTACCACCTGAAAAAATGCACTGTTCTGTGATGGGGCGCGAAGCTTTACAAGCAGCAATTGCCAATTATCGCGGTGAAGAATGGCGAGACGATCATGAAGAAGGGGCATTAATCTGCAAATGTTTTGCGATTGATGCGGTCATGATTGAAGAAATGGTGTGGGCGAATAAATTACGCACCGTGGAAGATGTCACCAACTTCACCAAAGCAGGCGGCGGTTGTGCGGCGTGTCATGAAGACATTGAAGCCATTTTGGAAAAAGTGTTAACGGAAAAAGGCGAGAAATTTGATCCTAGCGTTTGCTCAAAACCTGTCGATGAAAAAGCCAAACCCGCTGGCGCAGAAAAAATCGAAGCCGTCAAAACCCCGCTGACTAATTTGCAACGCATCAAAAAAATCGAACAAGTTTTGGAATCGCTCAGACCTGCGTTAATGGCAGATGGCGGTGATGCTGAATTAGTAGAAGTCATTGGTAACACTGCTTACGTCAATATGACAGGGGCGTGTAACGGTTGCAGCATGGCGGCAATGACGATTGCAGGAATTCAGCAAAGACTGATGGAAGTGATGGGTGAGTTTATTAAAGTCGTTCCTGCCAGCGAAATGAAAAAATTAGTGAATATTGAGGTGGCGTGATGAGTGACATCTACCTAGACAATAACGCTACGACTAAAGTCGATAGGGCGGTAGTCGATGCGATGATGCCGTATTTTTTAGAACAATACGGTAATCCGTCTTCGATACATAAATTTGCCGATGGCGTAGCGCGTGGTATTAAACAAGCCCGTCAACAAGTGCAAGCTTTAATCGGTTGTGAGCATGATTCGGAAATTATTTTCACGTCTTGCGGTAGTGAATCGAATACCACTGCAATCATGTCTGCGATTAAATGCCAACCGAACCGTAAAGAAATTATCACCACTACGGTTGAGCATCCTGCGATTCTAGGCGTGTGTGAGCAACTGGAAAAAGAAGGCTATACCATCCATCGTTTACCTGTCGATAAATGTGGACGTTTGAATTTAGAAAGTTACAAAAAAATGCTGTCTGAAAATGTCGCCTTAGCCACCGTGATGTGGGCTAACAACGAGACTGGCACTATTTTCCCCGTAGTTGAAATGGCGCAATTAGCCAACGATGCGGGCGTGATGTTTCATACCGATGCCGTACAAGCGGTCGGTAAAATTCCCATGATGTTGGAAGATACCAAAATCGATATGCTATCGGTATCAGGACATAAATTACACGCCCCCAAAGGCATAGGCGTTTTATATCTGCGCCGTGGTACGCGTTACCGCCCATTATTACGCGGTGGTCATCAAGAACGCGGTCGTCGTGCGGGTACAGAAAATACCGCTTCTATTGTTGGTTTAGGCAAAGCCTGTGAATTGGCGTTGCAACACATCGAATTTGAAAACACCCAAGTCAAAGCCATGCGTGATCGTTTGGAACGCGGCATTATTGACCAAGTTCCACATAGTTTTATCACAGGTGATTTAAACAATCGTTTGCCAAATACCACCGATATTGCGTTTGAATACATCGAAGGCGAAGCCATTTTGATGTTGCTGAATAAAGCAGGTATCGCGGCTTCTAGTGGCAGCGCGTGTACCTCAGGCTCATTAGAACCGTCACACGTTATGCGAGCGATGGATATTCCGTACACAGCAGCACACGGCACGATACGGTTTTCCTTCTCGCGTTATAACACCATGTCAGAAGTGGATGAAGTGTTAAAAGTTATGCCTAGTATTGCCGCGACCTTACGGAAATTATCGCCATATTGGGATAGTGTAGAAAATGCACCTGTCACCAATCCTGAACAAGCGTTTGCACCGACTTATGCGTAGTGTGGGCATTGCCCACTTTACTTGAGAGCAACCATGAATACACAACACCACATTATCATTGACGACACCACACTAAGAGACGGTGAACAATCGGCTGGCGTGGTGTTTTCTCTGGACGAAAAACTAGCGATTGCCACGCAATTAGCTGCGTTAGGTGTGCCTGAATTAGAAATCGGCATTCCTGCAATGGGCGCGGTGGAGCGCGAAGAAATTCAAGCCATTGCCGCTTTAAAGCTGTCTAGCAAGTTGTTAGTTTGGTCAAGAATGCGCCGTGATGATTTGGCGGCTTGTGTTGGACTCAATGTTGATATGGTTGACTTATCCATTTCTGCTTCCGATCAACACATACAACACAAACTTAAAAAAGATAGGCAATGGGTGTTAAACAGCATTACCGCCTGTGTTCAAGAAGCGCGTGCTTTGGGTTTAACGGTGTGTGTTGGGATGGAAGATGCCTCACGAGCGGATGTGGATTTTTTAATCCGCATTGCTGAAACGGCACAAGCGGCGGGGGCAAGTCGTATACGTTACGCAGACACCGTAGGTATTAGCGAACCGTTTGGCGTGTTTGCGACTGTTCAAAAACTCCGCAACGCCATCGATTTAGACATTGAAATGCACGCCCACGATGATTTAGGTCTAGCCACTGCCAATACTTTAGCGGCTGCTTTAGCGGGTGCAACCCATGTCAATACCACGGTGAACGGTTTAGGCGAACGTGCGGGTAATGCTGCATTAGAAGAAGTCGTGGTCGGTTTAACGCAACTTTATAACCTGCAAACAGGTGTAGATTTACAAAACTTTCCTGTTTTATCGGAACAAGTTGCTAAAGCATCAGGCGATAGCATCGGCAGTCGTAAAAGTTTAATCGGCAAATCGGTATTCAGTCATGAAGCGGGTATTCATGTCGATGGTTTATTAAAAGACCCCAACAATTACCAAGGCGTAGACCCTGCGATAGTCGGGCGTAGTCATCAACTTATATTGGGCAAACACTCAGGTACGCAAGGCGTGATTCATGCTTACCATGAATTGGGTATCCGCGTGAATCGTAGCCAAGCACAGGCGTTATTAACGCAAGTCAGAGGTTTTGTAAGTAGTAATAAACGTACACCGCAAGCCACCGATTTAAACCGTTTTCATCAAAATCTTGGAGTACAGTCATGAACGAAGTCAACGACACACCTATCAGCGAATGTGAAGCTGAAAATAACACGGCGATTACTGAACCGACTGACGAATATCTTGGTTCATTTTTTCGCATTCCTGCACCGCCGCATCTGACGGATACTTGGAGCTTAAGCTAATGGTCATGGTCATGCCAAACACTACCTTGGAACAGGCATACAAGCCACAATCACTGTTTGCACAGTGGCACGAAGATGTGCAGTGTGTGTTTGCGCGTGACCCCGCCGCTCGTAGCGTCATAGAAATTTTACTGACTTATTCGGGCGTTCATTCGGTATTAATCCATCGCTTAAGTCATCGGTTATGGCAAGCAAATTGGAAATTTACCGCGCGTTTTGTTGCGGCATTTAGCAAATGGTTAACCCACGTTGATATACATCCTGCGGCAACCATTGGACGGCGATTATTTATCGACCACGCTTTAGGCGTGGTCATCGGTGAAACCGCTGAAATCGGCAACGATGTTACTTTGTATCACGGTGTCACTTTAGGCGGTACGACTTGGCATAAAGTCAAACGTCATCCGACTTTAGGCGATAACGTGTTAGTCGGTGCGGGTGCAAAAATTTTAGGACCAATTACGTTGGGCAATAACGTCCGCGTGGGCGCAAATTCGGTGGTGGTGAAAGATGTACCGCCGTGCTGCACCGTAGTCGGTATTCCTGGTCGTGTCATTCAAAGTAAAGGTACGCAAATTCAACACCCTTCAGGCATTAACTTAAATCATCATGAGATTCCCGACCCTGTTGGTAAAGCGATTGCTTGCTTAATTGATCGAATTGATGAATTAGAAGCTAAACAAGCACAATGGCAATCTTTCAGCGAAAAAGAAGAACATTGCGAAACCTGTGAAGCTGAAACGCTATGTGCATCCAAACATAGCAACACCGTACAGGATATAAGGCAATGAGCATGGATTTATTAGATTTTGAAGCCGAAGGTTTGTATTTTGAACAAGCCGATGTGGCGGGGGTAAAAGAATTAATCGCTCAAGCAGCAGAAGATTACAGCAACGGCGAGGCTGAGTTTCCGTTATTACGCGCTTATTTTCTTGCCCCTGAATCATTGAATGTTCTCGTGGCATTAAACCGTTTTTATTATTACCAACACCGTTTAGAAGACGCGCTATTGGCAACTTATAAAGCCTTAGCGGTGATACGCGCTAGCATTGATTTTCCCGAAGATTGGCAAGATTTACAGCAGCAACACATAGATGACACGCCTAGTCAGTTACTGACTCAAGTACGTTTGTATTTATTTACCCTCAAAGCGGTTGGTTTTCTCAATATGCGTTTACATCATTTAGAACTAAGCCAACAGATTTTTGAAAAATTAGTGAGTGTGGATAATAAAAATCGTATTGGAGCGCAAGCGTTGTTGGATATGTTAGAGAATTTATAGATTGATTATTCCCATGCAATAGCGTCAATGCCCACAGTTAAGAAGCAAAACCACTATTGATTGTTTAACTGTGGGTATTGATGCCCCCAAACAGAATTTTTAAAAATGAGAGCTAAAAGACCATGTTAAAAGAAAGAACCGACTCCATCATAGCCATAGCGGCGGCTGTGTTTTTCGTTATGCTGGTTATTTATTTGTCTATGCAGGATTCCACTGTTATAGGTCCACTTTAAACGCAGGAGAATATCATGAGTTTTGAAGACGATTTAGAAGAATTAGAATCCGCTGAAGACTTTTTACAATACTTCGCTGTTACTTATGAACCGAGCATAGTGCATGTTAATCGCCTGCATATATTGCAACGCTTTCATGATTATTTATTGCAAGCCTCTGACAGTATGCCTGCTGATGAAGCTGCAAAACGCGCGGTATACACCAAACTGCTAGAACGGGCGTATCAGGATTTTGTTGAATCCGATGCCCAAACCGAAAAAGTGTTTAAAGTATTTAACATGGGCATAGGTGAACCAGAAACCGCTTTTGTGCCGTTGACCGACATAAAATTATGAAACCCGAACGCTTTGACGAAGGTCGTTTTGAATTTGGCGAAGAAGTACGAGTTACTCGTAATGTTCGTAATGACGGCACTTATCCAGGCATGGAAGTGGGCGAATTATTGATACGACGCGGCAGTGTCGGCAATGTTGTAGAAGTCGGTACATTTTTGCAAGATCAAATTATTTTTACCGTACATTTTTTGCAACATGGTCGTATGGTCGGTTGTCGTCTAGAAGAATTATTGGGCGTGGATGAAGCGTGGCAACCGAGTCGGTTTGAATTTCGTGACAAAGTGCTGTGCAGTCTTGACCTTGCAGTACAAGGCGAAATCTTAGTACCGCGTGATACGCAAGGTGAAGTGATTAAAGTGATACGCGATAACGACCCTGTTTTATATCACGTCTTATTTAGGGATCGTGTGTTTCAAGTCCCCGAACCTGCGTTAAACCCCGCTTATCCAGACACTTTTATTGAGCCAGAGTCATGAGCGAGCCTTATATTTTGCTCAGAGCCGCGCTGAGTTTGTTTAAAAAAGCCCCTACCGAATTAGGCGAAGCTGAATTAAAACAAGTGAAACGACAAGCGCGTAATGAATTAACTATTGAAAATCGCGTATTAAATGCCCCCGAAGCGATCGGTGTCATTATCAGCGATAAAGAAGTAGAACAGGCTTATCAAGAAATTAAAGCGCGTTATGACGATGAAAGCCATTTTTTTACTGAATTAGCTAAAAATTCGCTTAACGAAGCCAGTTTACGCGCTGCTTTGCAACGACAATGTAAAGTGAATGCAATACTAGATCGCGTCGGTAGTCGTGCAGTGGAAATTAGTGCAGTGGATATAGAGCTTTACTATCATCTGCACCCTGAAAAATTCGCACTGCCTGAACGCCGTGCAGTTAGTCATATTTTTATCAGTATTAATCCTGATTATGCAGAAAATACGCGTATTACAGCTTTGCAAAGAGCGAATGATCTTCACAATAAATTGCATAAAAAGCCCTATAAATTTGCCGATTTAGCATTACGACATTCCGAATGCCCTACTGCGTTACAAGGCGGCGATTTAGGCATCGTGCCACGCGGCAAACTCTATTCAGAATTAGATGAAGTGTTATTTAAACTTAAAGCGGGTGACATTAGTCATGTCGTCGAATCAGAAATTGGCTGGCATATTTTGCTTTGTAAACAAATCTACCAAGCCGAAACTCTATCACTAGCTAAAGCAACACCAAAAATTCGTACTTTCATGCAGGAACAAGCTAAGCACGATTTTATACGCACTTGGTTGGCAGGTTTAAATAAAAAAGATTAATTGGATAACCGCTGTTTCAAAACAGTTTCTACATAAATATCGGATGGTTCTCATGACAACTAACGACAGCAAACACTGCTCTTTTTGTGGCATACCCCAATCGGCTAGTGTGCCATTAATCGCAGGTGCAGAAGGTTATATCTGCGAGGCTTGCGTACTGCTCGCCAGTCAGGTTGTTAGCAGTTGGAGCAAGAAAAAAGAACTGGTCGATATGCAAGGTGCATTGCCTAAACCTGCCAAAATTAAAGCGCATTTAGATCAATACATTATTGGTCAGAATTTGGCTAAAGAAATTCTGTCAGTTGCGGTTTATAACCATTACAAACGATTAAAACATGAAAGCGGCGATGCAGGATTGGGCGAATTTAATAATGAGATAGAAATTGGTAAATCCAATATTTTATTAATTGGACCTTCGGGTACCGGTAAAACCTTATTAGCCAG
>Ga0208508_1000222_pt1 | contig 15859 bp, 12 predicted proteins | sample LakWasMeta1_LOW4_2_FD_183853 | JGI IMG/M metagenome (GOLD analysis project Ga0208508, IMG submission 183853) | Freshwater sediment methanotrophic microbial communities from Lake Washington under simulated oxygen tension - Sediment Metagenome... | ecosystem: Environmental > Aquatic > Freshwater >...
AGCTGTATGCCGGATATTATCTGGCGCGCCGTTCTGATATCGCCAATAGTGCATGGACACTGCTGCTGGTGGGCGGGCATCTGGCGGCAATCGCGGCTGCCGTACATATCTTTGATAACCGGGTGCTGGTGTCTATCGTCTGGGGCTTGTTGGCGTTAACCTGCCTGCTGCTTTCAATTCGCTTCAGAGATAAGCTGCTGGGAAAATCTTCATTGCTGATATTCGCCATCTCCTCTGCCAAGGTGCTGGTATACGATATGTCATCATCAACACCACTGGTGAGAATCGGCGTATTGCTGGTAGTAGGATGCAGCTTTTACCTGGGTGGATGGCTGTACAAAAAAATTGAAGCGCTAAGCTGAACCGGTTAAATCTGCTCTTGTACCAGACAAGAGCAGGATTGTTCAGTCGTGGCGAGTGATTCTTTCTTTGGCACAGGCTGTTTCCCAGAGTGTTTCCTCTATAGTATCAAGCTCCACCGGTTCCCACTGCCTGGCATCGTTGGTAAAACTTACTACTTTCCCTTTGCCCATGGCGCTGGAATACTGTGACTCAGCAAGAACCCGGTAATGCTCCTCTTCGCAATCGTATTCTACGAGCGCTTTGGAGGATTTATACGTATGTCCGGAAGCATTGGTTTCTTGCTGATGAAAGTTAATCAGGTGCTGCATTTTTACCTGAGGCATGCCTTTATTGCGTATCTTGCCAAGGTCTACGAACACCGTGGTGCCGGTGGCATTGGTCACTGGTAACTCAGACCATGCAGCAAAGGCACTTGTGGATGTTAACAACAACATGAGCATCGTCAGTTTTTTCATTTTGCATCTTTCTTGATTGAGGCTTTGGTGGTGTAAATATAGCAGCATTGTCAGTGTACAGAGTACTCCAAATTTAACGCACTATATTGATTATCCAGCATTGATTGTCATCAGCAAGACTGCTGTATAAGTGCAGCGCTAAGTCATGCAATTACGGTAATTAGCTGATATTTAGTGCAATTAAATCTCAAGATGCAGACATTCTGTTTTCGATAATGGTTTTGAAGTGTTTATAGATCATAGGGTCTGTTTTAATGCCGCATTCATTGTCTATGATTTCCATCACCTCGTGATGTCTGCGGGCTGTATGGTAAGGCCTGACTGTGGTCATTGCGTCATATGAATCAGCAATTGAGATGATTCTAGAGCTGATAGGAATGCTTTCACCAGCCAGCCCATCAGGGTAGCCCGTGCCGTCGAAATACTCATGATGGTGCCTGACAATTTTGGCAATATGCTCTGCATCGCGATGGGCTATTGACTGGCAGATACGCTCTCCAAGTTCAGAGTGCCTTTTCATGATTTCCCACTCATCGTCTTCCAGTCTGCCAATTTTCAGCAAGACCCGGTCTGGAATGCCGATCTTGCCAATATCATGCAGTTTTGCAGCCCCCCTCAGACGGTTCAGTTCGCGGCTGCTGAGGCCGCATTTGATGCCAAGCTTATGGCAAAGTATCTCCACGCGGTTGGCGTGATCTTCTGTGTATGAATCGCGCTCTCGCAGGGCGATTCCCAGGCAGGATGTTTGTATTAGTAGTCGCTTCATAATCCAAGTCTTTCTGAATTGATGCAGAACATTTATTGTTATGACAGCCATACCTAACTGCCGATGTAATCAATATCATACAAGATTATTAAATGTGAGACTATCTTGCTGAATTTTCCAGTTTAGCGCCCCTGAAATCTGCCTGGTTGAAGTCATCACCACGCATTTCTGCCCAGGCTTTGCCTGCTGGCTATTCAGTAGCTTGTAGCGGTGTTTCGTTGATTATTGGCAGAATTGCCGATTGTTCAGATTAAGAAATAGAAATTTTCACACCATGAGCATAGAATAACCAGCAACAGAGGTTTTCTTTAATTACATACTTGAGCGCCAGTTGAACTATTCACCTAAATTTGATCGTAATCTTTCAAAGAATAGCTTTGCAGATAATAATGCCGATGTATTAAAGGTCGTGCTGCTCTATGCGGCTTTTTCAGGGCTGTACATACTGGTATCTGATGAACTGCTGCATTGGTTCCTGTCAAGTGACCCCGAGCTGCTTACTTATGCAAGCATTGCCAAGGGGTACGTTTTTATTCTGGTGACTTCGGCACTGCTTTTTGGCTTGATCAGGCGGCTCTTGCGGCAAAATCTGGCAGATATCAAAGTGCGAGAAGAGGCATACCGCATCCTTACCGAGCAAAGCCCTGCAATCATCTACCAGGCCACTGTCAATAATGATCATCAAGCAATATTCATCAGTTCACAAGTCAATGAACTTGGTTATTCAGTTCAGGAATGGATAGACCAACCTGGCCTATGGCGCGAGCTCATCCATCCGGATGATGTGCAGCGCGTTCTGGCGGAAGTTGAGGCTGCGATTAAGAATAATACGGCTCTCTCAATTGAGTATCGATTAAAGAACAAGCAGGGCGAGTGGAGATACTTTCATGACAAGGCGCGCATCGTTAATGACTCTGAGGGTAACCCGCTCTACCAGCAGGGTATGCTGCTCGACATCACTGCGCGCAAGCTGACCGAAATTGAACTTAAAATTGCCGCCATCGCCTTTGAATCTACAGATGGCGTATTCATTACCGATGCCAGCAAGATCATTCTGCGTGTTAACTCTGCCTTTACCAAAATTACCGGATATAGCGCAGCGGAGGCCATCGGCAAGACTCACGCGCTGATTAATTCCGACCGGCAGGATAAGCACTTCTACGCATCGATGTGGGACAGTATTGACCATGCGGGGGCATGGGAAGGTGAAGTATGGGCGCAGCGCAAAGGCGGCGAGATTTACCCGGCAAGGCTTATTGTAAGCTCGGTAAAAAATGCCGATGGCGCCGTCACACATTATGTTGCTTCACTTACCGATATTACCGCCAGCAAAGCTGCTTCAGATGAAATCAAGAACCTTGCTTTCTTTGACCCGCTGACCAAGCTGCCCAATCGCCGTCTGCTGATGGACCGCCTGAAACAGGCGCTGGCATCCAGCATACGCAGCGGCAACAAGGGTGCTGTGCTGTTTCTTGACCTGGACCATTTTAAAACGCTTAACGATACGCTTGGTCATGACATTGGCGATTTGCTGTTGCAGCAGGTTGCCGAGCGCCTGACCCATTGCGTGCGGGTGGGGGATACCGTCGCACGAATCGGCGGCGATGAATTTGTTGTATTGCTCGAGGATTTAAGTCCAGAGGCTATCGAGGCTGCTGCCCAGGCCGAGATTGTGAGCAATAAGATTTTGCATGCAGTTTCCCAGCAGTATCAGCTTGGCCAGCATAGCTACCGCAGTGCGGCAAGCATCGGCGCTGTATTATTCAGCAACCATGACATAGGTATAGAAGAGCTGTTGAAGCAGGCAGACATTGCGATGTATCAGGCTAAAGATTCCGGACGGAACTCGCTGCGCTTCTTTGACCCGAAAATGCAGGAGGCCATCAATATTCGCGCAGCGCTTGAAAACGAACTGCGTCTGGCAATAGAGCATAATCAGTTTGAATTGCATTATCAAACCCAGGTAGACAACAATAACCAGCTGATAGGTACCGAAGCACTGGTTCGCTGGGTACACCCGGAGCGTGGCCTGATTCCGCCTTTTGATTTTATTCCGCTTGCAGAAGAAACTGGATTAATCCTGCCCATTGGGCACTGGGTGCTTGAAACTGCCTGCGCCCAGCTCAAACTTTGGCAGCAGGGCCAGCAAACCAAGGAGATATCCCTGTCTGTGAATGTAAGTGCAAAACAGCTGCAGCAAATGGATTTTGTGGCGCAGGTAGAACAGATGATTATCAGCCATGGTATCGACCCTGCATTTTTGAAGCTTGAGCTCACTGAAAGCACCTTGCTGGAAGATGTTGAAGGCATTATTGCCAAAATGGTCGCGTTGAGAAAACTTGGTGTCAGGTTTGAACTGGATGATTTTGGAACCGGCTATTCATCGCTGCAATATCTAAAAAAACTGCCATTAAACCAATTGAAAATCGACCAGTCTTTTGTGTTTGATATCACGACAGACAGTAATAACAGAACCCTTATTCGCACCATTATTGCCATGGCACATAGCCTGGATCTGAAAGTGATTGCTGAAGGGGTGGAGACGCACGAGCAGCTTGAGTTTCTCAAGCACAATGGCTGCGACCATTACCAGGGTTACCTGTTCAGCAAGCCTGCACCTGTTAAAGATTTAAAGCTATTCTAAGCTGGCATTTACCTCTTTATTTAAATAATCAACCTCACCTGCACAGCCCAAGGTCAGTATAATCAGCGCTTTTTTCTGAGCATCCTTCTCATGTGGTTTAAAAATATTTTCATATTTCGTCTGGCAGCAGATAGCGTCATTACTCACGATCAATTACATGAAAAACTGGCACTCAAACCGCTGCTGCCCTGTAGCGGGCTTGATAAACTCAGCCGCGGCTGGGTGCCTTGCCATGGTGACAAACTTGTACATGGCTCAAACGGCCAATTACTATTCGCACTAGGAGTAGAACAAAAACTATTGCCTGCTTCTGTCATTAATCGCTTTGCAAAAGAGCGGGTTGCCGATATCGAAGCACAGCAAGGTTATAAGGTTGGCCGCAAAGAGCTGAAGGAAATCAAGGAGGCAATGACAGAAGAGCTGCTGCCACGAGCGTTTGCCTTGCAGCGAACCACCTTTGCATGGCTGGACCCTGTGAACGGCTATCTGGTGATTGACGCAGCCTCTGCCGCCAAGGCAGATGAGTTATTGGAGTTTTACAAGAAATCGTTAGATGAGGTGCCTTTCAGGCCATTACACACCAGTGTATCCCCGGTTGCAGCTATGACCGACTGGCTTGCCGGCAATAATGCGCCAGCAGGTTTTACCATAGACCGTGAGCTGGAACTGCGCGCTAGTGGTGAAAGCAAAGCCACCATCCGTTACGCCAATCACGCGCTGGAGGGAGATGAGATACTCAAGCATATCGCCGCAGGGAAACGTGTTACCCGCCTGGGCATGACCTGGAATGACCGAATATCCTTCATTCTCACCGAACAGCTGCAAATCAAAAAGCTGGAATTTCTGGATATTATCAAAGAAGGTTCAATAGCCGTGGCGGAAGATGCCGACGAGATATTTGAACTCGATTTCACGCTGATGACCGGCGAGCTTGCCAAAATGCTGGCTGATTTGACAGCAGCACTTGGCGGTGAAACTGTTAATTCTTGATTTAATCCATGCCCCATATTTAAACTCGGCGTTGTTAATGAGTTTGCCAACTGTGAGTACGCAGGTGCCAGTGAATAGAAAAAACAGGCAGTTATTTTTATAGCACTTGGTTTTTACAATGGTTACTGGCATCATAACTCTGATAAATAATACAAATAATAATACCGGGGTGGGGCATGTTTCAATGCAAGTTCATACGTATCAGTACGTTCATTTTTCTTGTGTTTTTACCGCAAATAGCATTTTGCCAAGTATATAAATGCAAGAGCCCTGCAGGAAAAACTATTTATTCCGAATCTGAGTGCCCATCCGGGACAATTGGCACTCAATTGGATCTGGATCCGAATGTTATTGATAGCTCGGCTCTGAGAAATAGAATCCAGCAGGAAAAATCTTACGCTAGCAGTGCTTATTCCCAGCCTGCAGCATCCGGCAATCATCTTGTTTCAGGAAACATCATGTCGCCACATGACAGGCAGCGCAGGCTTAGGGAGCTGCTGATGGATATGAATAATGATGCTGCATCTTATGAAAAACAGGCCGATGCCAGAAATGAGCACGCATATTTAGTCAGTGAGAATGTTCTTAGCCTTTCGTACGAAAGCGAACTTAAGAGAAGAAATTATAAAGTTGACTTAAGCAGTTCTGAGAGCGCCAAACGCTCGCATGCCATGCGTGAACTGTCGGCTATTTATCGAGAATACAGAGAATGAATTTAAGTTGACGTGAAAATTACCGTAACAGATAGGCTTAAACATGACTGCCACTAATGAAGAGATGGAAACAGATAGCGCGGTTTACAGAACCCTGCTGGAATCGACCAAAGCGATTCCATGGAAGCTAGACTGGAATACTTTGAAGTTTTCTTATATTGGGCCGCAGATAGAAAGCTTGCTCGGATGGTCGCCTGCAAGTTGGGTGACTGTCGAGGACTGGGCATCCAGGATGCATCCTGATGACAGGGCCTGGGTGGTGGATTTTTGCGTCGCACAGTCTAAGGATGGCGTTGATCATGAGGCAGATTATCGCGCCCTTACCAAGGATGGGGATTATGTGTGGATTCGCGATGTAGTGCATGTGGTGCGCAAGGAGGATGGCGAGGTCGATTCCCTGATTGGCTTCATGTTTGATATCAGTGAGCGGAAAACAACTGAAGAAAAACTCATCGTTTTGCAGAAAGAACTGGAAGAGCTGTCATTCAAGGATGGTTTAACCGGTATCCCCAATCGGCGCATGTTTAATTCGATTATAGAAACAGAATGGGCCAATGCATTGCGCAACCATCAGCCGCTTTCGTTGATCATGATTGATATTGATTATTTCAAGCAATATAACGACCACTATGGGCATATTCAGGGCGATGACTGTTTAAGGCGTGTAGCGCAGGTTCTGAGCGCTGCCGCTACCCGTGCCCGAGATTTCCTTGCCCGTTTTGGCGGTGAGGAGTTCGTACTGGTGCTGCCGGAAACAGATGCCGAGGCCGCTAAAAATGTGGCTGAGCGTTGCCGCAGCCTGATCTTCAAAGAGCAGATATTTCATGAAAAATCCCAGGTCAGCCAGCTTCTGACAGTCAGCCTGGGTGTCGGTACTATTATTCCAATGCGCAGTGATACCCCATTAATGTTTGTTGATGAGGTGGACAGGCGGTTATATCAGGCAAAGCAAAAGGGCCGAAACTGCATCATGTAAGCTTAACTGGTCTTAGCTGCCATATTGCCCCGAGCCGTATGCAATTTTCTGTAACTGTCGATCAGGCGGTGGTGCCTGTCGAGCCCTTCCAGTTTCATGCTGGTTGGCGTTAAGCCGAAGAAGCGCACACTGCCATCCACTGAGCCCATTACGGCATCCATCCTGGCATTGCCAAACATGCGACGGAAGTTAACTACATAGTCGTCGAGTTCCAAATCGTCATCCAGCATAACCTCCAGTACCACATTCAAGGCCTGGTAGAACAATCCGCGCTCGACAGTGTTGTCGTTGTATTGCAGGAAGGCACCTACCAGTTCATGCGCCTCATCAAATTGTTGCAAGGCAAGATGAATCAGCAGCTTCAACTCCAGCACTGTTAACTGACCCCAGTCTGTATTCTCGTCAAATTCGATGCCAATCAATGTGGCGACGTCGCCATAATCATCCAACTCGTTATTCTCTAAACGCTTAAGCAGTGATTTCAGGCTGGCATCGTTCAGGCGATGCAGATTCAAAACATCAGCGCGGAACAACAGCGCCTTATTGGTGTTATCCCAGATCAGATCTTCAATCGGATAAATTTCAGAATAGCCTGGCACCAGAATGCGGCAGGCAGTCGCGCCTAGCTGGTCATACACCGCCACGTAAGCTTCTTTGCCTATTGCCTCCAGAATGCCAAACAAGGTCGCAGCTTCATCGGCATTGGAGTCTTCACCTTGGCCTGAGAAATCCCACTCTACAAAATCGTAATCCGATTTGGCGCTGAAAAAGCGCCACGACACAATGCCGCTGGAATCAATAAAGTGTTCAACAAAGTTATTGGGCTCAGTTACGGCTTCGCTGGCAAAAGTGGGTTGAGGCAAATCGTTCAGGCCTTCTAAACTGCGTCCCTGCAGTAATTCCGTCAGGCTACGTTCCAGTGCAACCCCCAGGCTTGGGTGTGCGCCGAACGAGGCAAACACGCCACCTGTGCGCGGATTCATCAACGTGACACACATCACTGGATAGACCCCACCCAGCGATGCATCTTTTACCAGCACCGGAAAGCCTTGCTCTTCCAAGCTATGAATGCCGGCCACAACGCCAGGATATTTCGCCAGTACTTCCTGCGGTACATCCGGCAATGCGATTTCACCTTCAAGAATTTCGCGTTTCACAGCGCGTTCAAAAATCTCCGACAGGCATTGCACCTGTGCCTCATTCAGCGTATTACCGGCACTCATGCCATTGCTGACGTAAAGGTTTTCGATCAGGTTGGACGGAAAATAGACGATTTCACCATCCGACTGGCGCACATAGGGCAGCGAACAGATACCGCGCTCGGCATTACCGGAGTTGGTGTCGATTAGATGTGAGCCGCGCAGCTCGCCATCGGGGTTGTAAATCTCAAGGCAGTACTCATCCAGAATCTCTTTCGGCAGTGCATCTTTACGGCCCGGCTTGAACCAGCGCTCATTCGGGTAATGTACAAACGCTGCGTTGGCGATATCTTCACCCCAGAACGACCCGGCATAGAAATGGTTGTTACTCAAGCGCTCGATGTACTCGCCCAAAGCCGACGCCAGTGCGCTTTCCTTGGTCGCGCCCTTGCCATTGGTAAAACACATCGGCGAGTGTGCATCACGGATATGCAGCGACCACACATTGGGAATGATATTGCGCCACGAAGCGATTTCAATCTTGATGCCCAAGTTAGCCAGCAGCCCCGACATGTTGGCGATGGTTTGTTCCAGCGGCAGGTCCTTGCCCTCAATAAAGGTGAGCGCGTCAGTAGCCGGATTCACCATCAGCAATGCCTGCGCATCGGCGTCCAGATTAGCGACTTCTTCAATGATGAACTCGGGGCCGGCTTGCACCACTTTTTTAACCGTACAACGGTCGATAGAGCGCAAAATACCCTGGCGGTCTTTGTCGGAAATATCTTCAGGCAACTCGACCTGAATCTTGAAAATCTGCTGGTAACGGTTTTCCGGATCAACAATATTATTCTGTGACAGGCGGATATTTTCGGTAGGAATATTGCGCGTGTTGCAGTACAACTTCACAAAATAAGCCGCACACAAGGCTGATGAAGCCAGAAAGTAATCGAAGGGGCCGGGTGCAGAGCCATCGCCTTTATAGCGGATAGGCTGGTCGGCAATCACAGTGAAGTCATCGAACTTGGCTTCAAGACGTAGCTTATCGAGAAAGTTGACCTTAATTTCCATGGTGATAATTCCAAAAATCGTGCAAAAATGATGTGGGCGCTATTATCCCTTACAACGCCGATGCCGTGTAATACATCGATGCTTTTCACAAACGCTAGCGCATCAGGGTAAACTGGCAGAAAATCTTGTAGCGGGCTGGTAGCTGTTTTCTAACGAGTTTTCCATTGAAAACAGGCTCTATCAATGTCTGCTTTTGACATTGAATTCAAGGGATTTAGCGTTTTAATAAAAAGTGCCAGGATTTAATACTCTTGTCTTTAAATGAAAAAAAGCTGAAACCTTTATGGAATCAGCTTTTTTTGATTTATTGGCGCGCCCGGCGGGAGTCGAACCCACTACCCTCGGCTTCGGAAACCGATACTCTATCCAAATGAGCTACGGGCGCGAATTTGTTTGTGCTTGAGACATTTAACTTGTCTTTTAATCTGGCGCTTAGTTCTTGCTAGATATTATTTGTGCAGCAGTGCTGCAGCAAAAACCACAGGTGCGGAGTATAACATTGAGGCAGCCAAAAAAGTATTACAGAAAACTTCTGTGCAGCGTCCATTCGTTTGTTGCTCTGGTCTGGATGTTTTCGCTTATATATTTTTAGCTTAAGTTAAGAGGCTTGTGCTGCTCTGAATTACAATCGTGCCTGACAGTTAATAAGGTTCATGAAGCGGGCAATCAATCGACATGGCAATCACAATACTTTCAAATACCTTTAATAAGTTTTTTGAATCTGAGAAATCAAGCGGCATTCTTCTTGTTATTTGCACTGCTGTTTCAATTATCTTGGCCAATTCAGCATTAGGACGGCATTACTTGAATTTATGGCAAGTAAATCTGCTGGGCTTAAGCCTTGAACATTGGATCAATGACGGGTTGATGGCGGTTTTTTTCTTGCTCATAGGGTTGGAGCTTGAACGTGAGATTTATATAGGCGAGCTTTCAAAACTCAAGAACGCGCTGCTTCCATTTTGTGCGGCGCTTGGCGGCATGATAGTGCCGGCGCTTATTCACTTTTATTTTAATCATGGCATGCCAACGCAAAACGGCATTGGCATTCCCACGGCTACTGATATTGCCTTTGCGCTTGGCATACTGGCCATGTTGGGCAGCCGCATTCCAGCTTCGCTCAAGGTGTTTGTGGTGGCTTTTGCTGTGATAGATGATTTGGGGGCAATTATTGTGATTGCCTTGTTCTACACAGCAGAGCTTTCAGTTTTGTATCTGGCTGCAGCATTATTGGTGTGGGCGCTGCTGCTGTTGCTTAACCAAAAATTTAAAGTGATGGCCATGCTGCCATACCTGGCCGGTGGAATGCTGATGTGGTTCTTGATGCTGAAGTCGGGCATTCATGCCACGATTGCCGGCATTATGCTGGCTTTTGCCATTCCATTTTCTGCTAAAGACGATGACCAGGAATCACCATCACATAAACTTGAGCATTTACTGCACCGGCCTGTGGCATTCATTATTCTGCCGATTTTTGCACTGGCCAATACCGGCATTGTTATGGATGCAAATTGGCTGCATGGTCTGGCAAGCGCCAATAGTCTAGGCGTTGCAATGGGCTTGCTGGTCGGCAAGCCTTTGGGTGTTAGCTTGTTCTGTGCGCTGGCTGTTGCAGCCGGAATATGCAGCCTGCAGCCGGACTTGAAGTGGCAGCACATCGTCGGGGCAGGTATTCTTGGCGGCATTGGTTTTACCATGTCCATTTTTATTACCAATCTCGCATTCGCCGGTAATGCTGCGCTGATAAACTCGGCAAAGATGTCTATTCTTTTGGCTTCACTTACTGCCGGGCTTATGGGCTTTATTTGGCTTAGGTTTGTAGCCAGGGCTGATATTCAGAAACACAGCTGATTCAGTTGCTTAATCTTCGTCCTGATAGTATTTCTGTACATAGTCACGTGCCATGGCTTGTGCCTCTGCAACTTGGGTAGCGGGCATTTTTTGCGCCAGCCTGTCACGTTCATTTTGCGCAAAATTCAAGCCCTTGGCCGCAGCAAGATTGAACCACATGTGCGAAAGTGCAAAATCCTGCGGTACGCCACGACCTTCTTCATGCAGCCGCCCCAGGCTTGCCAGGGCAAAAGGGTTGGCCTGCTGGGCCGCCATAAAGTACCACTTGAGCGCTGTTGCGTAATCTCTTTGCACGCCTATGCCATTGGCATACATCTCGCCAAGGTTAAATTGTGCAGGTGCATAACCATTTTCTGCTGCAAGAAAATACCACTTTAAGGCCTGTTGCTCACCGTCTGTACCGCCTTGCCGCATAAAAATCTCGCCAACGCTAAATTGTGCAGGTGCGTGGTTGTCTTCTGCGGCCAGGTGGTACCAGTACATTGCCTTTGCGTAGCCCTGCTGGCCAAGCTCTTCAGCGTAAATTTTACCGAGGCCCATGATTGCATTTTTGTAGCCTTTTTCTGCGGCCAGTGTGAACCAGTGTACGGCTTCATTAAAGTCTTTTTCCACGCCGAGGCCATTTGCGTACAGCCGCCCAAGAAAATATTGTGCATGGTTTAGCCCCTGATCTGCTGCAAGACGGTACCATTTTGCAGCCTGAATATGATTTTGGGCTACACCTTCTCCAAAATCGTAGAGCACGCCAACCTTGTATTGTGCCAAGGCGCTGCCTCTTTCTGCGGCTGGCATCCAGAACGCCATCGCTCCTGCATAATCCAGCATTTCATATGCGGTTAAGCCATCGCCAACCATTTCTGCCAATGATTTTTCTTCCGGCAAATCTGGTTCAAAATTTCTTTGAATAGAGTCCGGGTGATGCTTCAAAGCATGCAAACTTATATTATTTAACGGCATATTTAGTGTTTTAGTATCTGCAATAGTGGGTGCTTATAGCGCGTATGCTGCCAACTTTAAGCTGTAGCCGATGCGCCATCCTGGCTGTAAGCCGTAAACTGACTTTGCCTGTCTGCTATCTCCGCGTAAAACTCAGCCACCTTGGATTGGGCATATGCGCTTATTTCACCATTCTGGCCGGGCTGGAAGGATGAAGTTAGTGACTCATCATTTAGCTGATGGTTAATTTTTTCTTCAAAACTGATTCTCATATCAACCTCGTTATCATTAAATTGGTACTGGTGAGTAGCCGGCTCGATTAAAGTGCTCTAAATCGCCACGCATGAGGGCGGCTGACATGCAATGGGCGCATATAGCCTTTGAGCCATACAGATAAGCCAAAGCTGTCGCGTTTGACTTTGTCAATCGCCGAAACGCTGACGATGGCATTGCGATGTATACGCCAGAATCTATCTGTGTTGAGCTTGTCCTCCAGGTCTTTCAGGTTGGAGCGCAGCAGGTACTGCTTCTGGTTTGCCCAGCAATAAGTTGATTTCTCTCTGGATATAAATGCTTCTACTTGATCTACCGGCACAAATTCAATGGTGTCGCCGTGGCTGGCCTGTATCCATTGCAACTGACTTTCTATGCCGAATACTTTGCTCATATGTGGCTCTTCAGATGTGCGTTCTGTGCCAAGATGTGTTTTCAGGCGCGAAATAGCGCGAAGCAGGGGTTTGTCTTCTACCGGTTTTAGCAGGTAATCGTGCGCGCCCACTTCAAAAGCGGGAATGGCATGATTATCAAAAGCAGTCAGAAATACGACCTGACTTTTATGCGAGGACTCTGCCACCACATCAATCCCGCTGCATCCTGGTAGCTGAATATCCATAAATGCAATGTCAGGTGTCAGGTCGTCCATCATTTCAATGGCCTCTGGCCCATTGCTGGCTTGCCCTATCACTGATAGTTCAGGCCATAGGTCTTCTAATCTATCGATTAACCATTCGGCAAGTGCCGGTTCATCTTCCACAATTAAGGCTGTTGGGTGTTTCATATGCTCTCCAGTTGTGTTGTTGGGATTTCCATAATTGCCAGTACCCCTTGCGGTTGGTTCTGCATTATTTTTAAATTTGCAGATTGACCGTAAAGGCCTGACAGCCTGTTCTTGATGTTGCTGATGCCTACCCCACTGTGCGGGAGGTTCTTTCTGCTTCTTGTGACTAAACCGATACCTGTATCCGATACTTTCAGCACCAGCTTTTCATCTGATTGATAGATCTCGACAGTTACTTTGCCACCGGCGATTGCTGGCTCTATGCCATGCTGCACGGCGTTTTCTACCAGTGGCTGTAGCAGCAGTGGTGGAAAGCGTAGTTCCAATAGCTCTTCAGCACATGAAATACTGTGCGATAGTCTTCCAGGCATGCGAAACGCCTGAATCTCAAGATAGACCGATAACACTTCCAGCTCTTGTTTCAGCGTAGTGCGCTGCCCACGTGTTCTGGTGAGGGATACGCGCAGATAGCTGGCAAGCAGGCTGAGCATATGCTTGGCTACAGCCGGTTTGGATTTAACCTGCGTGATGATGTTTGAAAGGGTGTTCACCAGAAAATGCGGTTCAATCTGGGCTTGCAGCATGCGCAGGCGCACATCCAGCATTTCACGCTCATTTTCCATCACATGCAGCGTGTGTTGCAGGCGGCCTGACCAATAGCGCATCGCATTCCAGTGTTCGCCGATAAAGCCTGATTTGTAGGGGGCGTGAAATACCATGGCGCCTACTACATCCTGACCTGAAATGAGCGGAAATATTGCAGCCTGGCCAGTGGGTGCGCCGGGGAAAGGTGATTCCCCATTGTGCAGGTATGATTGCACCCGGTTTTTCAATGCTTCATTACAGAATGAAAGTGCAAATGACTCGTATGACCTGAACTCCAGCGCGCCGGGGCCACCTGCACCGCGAATCAGAAAGCGGTCGTCACGCTGTAATGCAACCCATACCAGAGGAAATGCATTGATTGTTGCCAGATTTCTACAGGTGTCGTCCAGCAGCACTTCCGCTTTTTTACCATCCAGGTAATCATGCTCCAGCTGGTTCAATATGCTTTCAATATTGCGGTGGCCTTCAAAATTGTTGGCCATGCGGTCAAATGCCATCGCAGCCTGTGCAATTTCATCATCTCCTGAAAACCCTACACGGATGTTTGGATCTCCGGTAGCCAGCCGTTTGGCGGCATCAGTTAATAATTGCAGCCTGTTAACTACCAGATGTCTGAATGTAATTTCAAATACTATTGTGGCTACAATGCTGATCAGGAACAGTGCTGCACAAAGTATCCCGAACAGTTTATTGACCGGTGCAAGTATTTTTTCCTGAGGAATCAGTCGGTAATAGTGCCAGTTCATTGGTGCTATCAGCATGCCTATTGCTACATAGTTTTTGCCGTTTACTGACACTGTGTCGGGCATGGCTTTGGGTATCGCTGACAGATCCACATTTAAAACATCTTTTATGCCATTGTCTGGTGTTGTTTTTATACGGTTGGCTGCTAATTCAAGCCATGCCGGAATCTGTAGCGGATTTTCTGATTCCTGTAGTAGAAAATGCAGTTCTTCAGCATCAATTTTTCCGTGGGCAAATAAGCTGTTCAATTTGTTAAGTGTTGCCATGTCAGGGCTTTCTGCATAGCTTGGGTTGCTTATTGCTGCTGCATTTGAACCGAGCAGGCTTTCTGTTTCGTTGATTGCGGCTGCCCTGCTTGTGTCATCTACCTCGTTTGCTGCTATTTGGTAAATGGCAAATAAGGTCAGTAATGTCATTGGCAGCAGAAAGCCTGCCACCTTCAACGCCAGCTTGCGGCTGATGCCGGAGCTGAATAGGTTGATGTTTGCTTTAACCGGACTTTCCCTCAGCGCTTTGCGCCGCTTCTGGTTGCCGGCAAGTGCCATGTTTGATTTAGCTAAATGGATGTATTGCGCCATGGCTATATCGCTTTACGCTGCAATGTGGATTGCGAGCGTTTAATGCGCTGACATGATGCTAATGCAACACTGCTGATGAAGTGTGCGACCCAGTTTTTTTTATAGTTGCTGCAGGCCTTAGTGAGTGCTGCTGCTTTTTCTTTATAGCTGGCTAACATATTGCCCCCAATCTTATTTGTAGGCTAAGTTAGAACCACCGGCAGCCTACTTTATAGTTACAAATATGGGAAAATTTCCCATATTTGTGTTTAATTTAACTATAAAAAATTGGGTTGTCAATACCATTTTTTAAATATTGTTAATACGCTGAACCGGTCTGAATAGCTTTTGGGGTATGCAGGCTTTGTTCAAAGAATAATTTTGGTAGATGTGTTGAAGCTGTAAGCCTTTATTGATGAGCTTCGCAGCCCAAATGGGCTTGGGCATGGGTGCAGTTTATGTGACGAAATTTAATGGAAGGTAATATCTAAAAATAAAAATATTTTTAATGCTTAACCCGTTTTTGATTATTTCAAACGTATATCTCTTGAATAAATATTTTTATAGATGAATTTCCAAAGTGAATAAAAACCGAAAAATCGGAGCCAGCCGCAAGGCCAGCATGAGGCTGCAAGGAAATTAAAAAATTAAATTTAGTCATAATATTGAGGAGAACAAGATGGCATTAACAGATGAGCAGAAATTAAGTTTGCAAGAAAAAGCAAAAGGGCTGCTAAAGCAGGATGCAAATGAGCAGGCAAAGCAAATGGCGGCAATTACCGCATCATACGGAAGTGACAGAATGGAGGCGCTGGCTATGCTGGCAGGAGAGGTTGCAGCTTTGCAGAAAAAAGTTGCCAATGAGCATGGGCTTGATGCCGCCATTGCAAGTTATGTAACTCCAAACGGTGCAACCAGGGCTGAGTTAAGCACAGGCCTGGATAAAAAGCTAAACCTTACCGGCGCTAATGGGCTGGTAATGCATGGTGTTACAGAC
>Ga0208508_1000225_pt1 | contig 15806 bp, 17 predicted proteins | sample LakWasMeta1_LOW4_2_FD_183853 | JGI IMG/M metagenome (GOLD analysis project Ga0208508, IMG submission 183853) | Freshwater sediment methanotrophic microbial communities from Lake Washington under simulated oxygen tension - Sediment Metagenome... | ecosystem: Environmental > Aquatic > Freshwater >...
AAGTGATCGATGCACTCGATTTTATTTTCAGCCATGCCGCCAATCTGAACTTCAAGCCAAGCAAGCAGCACGTTGCCCTGCATATTCCCTGCAGCCAATCGACCGTGGTGAAAAGCGACGATGCCACTCGAAAATTATTGGCCATGATTCCGGACCTTCGCATCCACCATCTGCCGGACTGGGGTTGTTGCGGTGGTGCCGGCCTGCATATGTTGAATGAGCCGGAACGAGCCGCCCGACTGCGAAAACCGATTCTGGCCGACATCCAGCTGTCGGAGGTGACTCAATTGCTGTCTGCCAACATCGGCTGTCGTTTGCATCTTGCCAATGGGCTTAAAATACCCGTACGACATCCGATTGATTTCTTAGCCGAGCATTTAGCATGAGTGAGCGCCACTTCAGTTTGTTCGACAAAGCCATTATTCAGGCGCAAAAGGCATTGAGCACAAGCCTGGGAAATGCTTTCGCGGAACGCGAATATCCGGCGAAAAATACTTTGCACGGAGTACTCAATGAGGGGGAGCAACGTCATGCCGCCGGCTTGATGAGGATCAACCACACCGGCGAGGTTTGCGCCCAGGCGCTTTACGTCGGCCAGGCTGCCGTTGCGCGTGACGAACAAACACGCAGACAATTGATGGATGCCGCACAGGAAGAGCAGGATCACCTTGCCTGGTGCGCCGATCGCCTGCGCGAACTGGATTCCAGACCAAGCATTTTCAATCCGATCTGGTATGCCGGCAGTTACACCATCGGCCTTGCCGCCGGGCTGCGGGGCGACGGCTGGAATCTGGGTTTCGTGGTGGAGACCGAACGCCAGGTGGAAGCCCATCTTGAAGAACATCTTGAAACCCTGCCGCCATCCGATGCCCGTAGCCGGGTAATCCTGAAGAAAATGAAGGAAGACGAAGCACGACACGCCGAACACGCCGAGCAGGCAGGCGCCCGTAAGCTTCCGCAGCCCATTCCGAGAATCATGGCGCTGACGTCATCCATCATGAAAGCCGTGGCGTATCGATTGTGATTGATAGAAAATCGGCGTTAAAAACCCATCCATAAAAAAACCGCCTTTCGGCGGTTTTTTAATTCGTTCAAAGACAGATCAATCAATCAAGTTGCGTCCGTGGAAAAGCTCGGCAATTTCGCGGCGCAATTGCATCTCGATGCGTTGACGATCCTTGAAGCTGAGGTTCTTGGCTTTTTCTTCGAACAAATACGTATCCAGATCGAAATCTTTCAGGTGCATTTTCGTGTGGAACAGATTTTCCTGATAAACATTGACATCGATCATTTCGTATTTTTCACGTGACGATTTCGACAGGTAATCCTGAATCGAATTTATCTTGTGGTCTATATAGTGCTTCTTGCCTTTCACGTCGCGGGTAAATCCACGCACGCGGTAATCGGTGACCACGATATCGGAATCGAAGCTTTCGATAAGGTAATTCAGTGCTTTCAACGGAGAAATAACGCCGCAGGTGGCAACGTCGATATCGGCACGGAAAGTGGCAATACCATTATGCGGATGGGTTTCCGGATAGGTGTGCACCGTGATGTGGCTCTTGTCCAGATGCGCGACAACGGCGTCGGAGATCAGGTCGCGACCGGCAGCTTTCTTGTCGATGACAGGTTCTTCTGAAATCAGGATCGTTACCGATGCGCCCTGCGGATCATAATCCTGGCGAGCCACATTCAGAATATTGGCACCGATGATATGCGCCACTTCGGTCAGAATTTGCGTCAGTCGTTCTGCGTTGTAAACCTCATCGATGTACTCGATGTAGCGCTGGCGCTGCTCCTCGGACACCGCGTAGCAGATGTCATAAATATTGAAGCTCAGTGACTTTGTCAGGTTGTTGAAGCCTTGCAAACGTAAGCGCGGAAGCGGCTTGACCACGGCGGTGCCCTCCAGGGGCGAGTTAACTAAGGGGCGCATTATCGGGCAAAAGCCCCCCCCGGGGGAACCTTTTCAACAATTAACATATAAACCGTTGCTGAGAACTGCATCACAGCCTAAGCTAAGGCTATTCATTTTCAGAGTAAGAGCGAGTTATGGCACCGCATCGCACTACCTTAAGCATCGTCAAGGCATTTACTCCGGTTCACAGCCCGCTGGAGCTCGATCCGGTTTCGCTGAGCCGCTTTCTCGACCATTGTCATCGCCGTAAACACCCTAATCGCAGCGACATCTTCCGCCCGGGCGACTCAGCCAATACGCTCTATTACGTGATCAGCGGCTCCCTGAGTGTTATCAGCGAAGAGTCCGATGGCCGCGAATTGGTACTCGGCTATATCAATGCCGGCGAATTCATCGGTGAAATGGGCTTGTTTGTCGCCGCCGATCAACGCGAGGTCTTGCTGCGGACACGAACTACCTGCGAGCTGGCCGAACTCAGTTATGAACGCCTGCACCAATTATTCGAAGGCGCGCTGGTGGCAGAGTGTCCGCGTATTTTGTATGCCATCGGCTCGCAACTTTCCAAGCGACTACTAGACACCTCACGCAAGGCAAGTCGTCTTGCCTTCCTCGATGTTACTGGCCGTATCGTCCGCACGCTGGGCGACCTGTGTCAGGAGCCGGATGCCATGTCGCATCCTCAAGGCACCCAGATTCGCGTCTCGCGCCAGGAAATTGCCCGCATCGTCGGTTGTTCGCGTGAAATGGCGGGCCGGGTACTCAAACAATTGCAGGAACAGGGGCAACTCACCGCCCGTGGCAAAACCATCGTGGTGTTCGGAACGCGCTAATGAACACCAGCCCGACGGACTCCAACACTCAGGTCTATATTCGTCCTGCGGTTTTGGAGGACGCACCGGGTATCGCCGCGTTGCTGGCTGCACTGGGCTACCCCTGCACTCCCGATGAAGCGGCCCTTAGGCTCGTGAACTTACGCGAAGAACCGGAACAACAATTATGGATCGCGCAGGAACACGGCGAGGTCATCGCGATGATTGCGATCGATATCCGTTACTACCTGCCTCTCGGTGCTCGCACATGCCGTATCACGGCACTTGTCGTGCTTGACGAGTTTCACGGCAAAGGTATCGGAAGGCGCCTGCTGCGCGAAGCGGAACTGAAAGCCAGACAAGCCGGCGCTACTCGCGTCGAACTGACTACGGCCCTGCATCGCGAACAGGCGCACCGTTTTTATCGTGCCTGCGGCTACGAAAATGCATCACTGCGTTTTGTAAAACGCCTGGGCGACGCATAAGCCGTATCATTCACGGCTTAATTTCGGAAAAACAAATCCGCCAATGCTTCTCCGGGGTTTTCCGCACGCATGAATGTTTCACCTACCAAAAAAGCATTGACATCATGCTGCCGCATGCGCTGAACATCGTCGCGCACCAGAATGCCGCTTTCCGTCACCAGTAAACGGTCTTTCGGCACCATGTCTTTCATCGCGAGGGTGGTTTCGAGGCTGACTTCAAACGTCCGCAAATTACGATTGTTGATGCCAATCAATGAGGCATCGATTTGCAGTGCGCGTTCCAGCTCGTCGACATCGTGCACTTCCACCAGCACATCCATTCCAAGATCCATGGCCAGATTGTTCAGATCCACCATCTGGGCATCACCCAGTGCCGCCACGATCAACAAAATGCAGTCGGCACCCAGGGCTCGCGCTTCGTAAACCTGATACTGGTCAACCGTGAAATCCTTTCTTAACACCGGCAACTGGCATGCAGCGCGCGCCTGCTGCAAATAGACATCGGCACCCTGGAAAAAATCGATGTCGGTCAATACAGACAAACAGGCAGCACCGCCCTGTTCGTAGCTCTTCGCAATATCGGCCGGGATGAAATCGGCACGAATCACGCCTTTGCTGGGACTGGCTTTTTTAATTTCGGCAATAACAGCCGGATGTCCGGCATTAATTTTGCGATGCAATGCTTCGGTAAAACCTCGCGTTGCCTGCAAGCCTTCGCATCGCGCTTTCAGGGTAGCGAGCGACACCTGTTCTGCCCGCATCCTTATTTCTTCGGCTTTACGGGCCAGAATCTTGTCCAGAATATCGCTCATATTATTCCTTGCTGGCCGGTCCGCCATAGGCACGTTCAACCTTGGCTACCCGCAATTCAAAATGTTCATACCATTCGTTTCGGCCGCGTTCACGGGCAAGACTATGCTCGACGTTGCGCTTCCAGTTCAGGATATCGGCTTCGTCTTGCCAGTAGCTCACAGTGATGCCAAAACCATCATTGCCGCGCACGCTTTCGATACCCAGATAGCCCGGCTGTGCCGAAGCCAATTCCACCATCCGATCTGCCGTGACCACGTAACCGGCATCTTCATCCCGACGTTGCGACGAGAAAATCACTGCGTAATACGGTGGCTTTGGTGTTTTGGCGAAATCCCCATTGCTCATTTCAGGCACTCGCAATTCGGCGTGTTGCCGCGATGTACTCATCCACTTTTGCTCTTGCCGCCCCGTTTTCGAGCACGCGCCGCGCCAGTACGATGCCCGATTCGATATTGCTTGCCGAATTGGCGGCATACAAGGCAGCGCCTGCATTCAACAACACGATATCGCGTGCAGGGCCGGGAGTATTATCCAGCACAGCCAGCAACATTGCCTGCGAGGCCTGCGGTGACTCCACGCGCAAACTATCCAGACTGCCACGTAGAAAACCGAATTTTTCGGGAGAGATTTCATACTCGCGAATCTTGCCGTCATGCAGTTCCGACACCAGTGTTTTATCGGCGATCGTGATTTCATCGAGCCCGTCATAGCCATGCACCACCAAGGCATGCTGTGCACCGAGTCTTTGCATCACGCGTGCCTGGATGCCGCATAGATCCGGATGGAATACGCCCATCAGGATATTGGGCGCGCTGGCGGGGTTCGTCAGCGGCCCGAGAATATTGAAAATGGTGCGAACTCCGAGCTCTTTCCGAACCGGTGCGACATTTTTCATGGCCGGATGGTGGATAGGTGCAAACATGAAGCCAAAGCCGGTTTCATTCATGCATCGCGCCACCTGATCCGGCTGCAATTCAACCACTGCACCCAGCGCTTCCAGTACATCGGCACTGCCCGATTTCGATGAAACGCTGCGATTTCCGTGCTTGGCGACTTTCGCGCCGGCCGCAGCCGCGATAAACATTGCAGCCGTCGAAATGTTGAAGGTATGAGCGCCGTCACCGCCGGTTCCGACAATATCGACCATGTTGCTGGCATCATCGACGACGACTTTCGCCGAGAACTCGCGCATCACGCTGGCGGCAGCGGCAATTTCGCCGATGGTTTCTTTCTTGACTCGCAAACCGGTCAGCAATGCAGCCGTGAGCGCCGGTGAAACATCGCCTTGCATGATGCAGCGCATGACATCGACCATCTCGTCGAAGAATATTTCGCGGTGTTCGATGACGCGCTGCAGGGCTTGTTGGGGAGTGAAGTTCATAGAAGGCTATCTGTAGGAGCACTCACGAGTGCGACCTCTCAAAGTTAATAAGGATGCCGGTCGCGCTCATGAGCGCTCCTACAATTGTTCCAGAAAGTTTTTCAACATCGCGTGTCCATGCTGGGTCAAGATCGATTCCGGATGGAACTGCACGCCCTGCACCGGCAAAGTTTTATGACGCAGGCCCATGATTTCGTCAAAGCTGCCGTCTTCGTTTTCGGTCCAGGCGGTAATTTCCAGACAATCGGGTAGCGATTCTTTTTCAACGACTAGCGAATGGTAACGCGTGGCTTCGAATGGACTCGGCAAACCGGAAAACACGCCCTGGCTTTTGTGATGCATCAGGGATGTTTTGCCGTGCATGATGGTTTTCGCACGAATCACCTTGCCGCCAAATGCCTGTCCCAGACTTTGATGTCCCAGGCACACACCGAGAATCGGCACGCTGCCGGATAATTTTTCCAGAACTTCCAGCGACACGCCGGCTTCATTCGGCGTACAGGGGCCCGGCGAAATCACGATGCGTTCCGGCTTCAAGGCCGCGATTTCATCAACACTCAGGTCGTCGTTGCGAATCACTTTCACCGCCTGACCCAGCTCACCGAAGTACTGAACCAGGTTGTAGGTGAAAGAGTCGTAGTTGTCTATCATTAATAGCATTTCAATCTCGCAAACAATTGGTTTTCATCACAGCCCGCCCGCCGCCTGCGCCACCGCACGAAATAACGCGCGGCCTTTATTCATGGTTTCGTCCCATTCCTTTTCGGGATCGGAGTCATAAACAATGCCGGCACCGGCTTGCACATAGAGTCTGCCGTCCTGAATAACGGCGGTACGAATGGCAATCGCGGTATCGGCATCGCCCCACCAGCCCAGATAGCCGACGGCGCCGGAATAAATATTGCGTTTGATCGGTTCGAGTTCCTGAATCACTTCGAGCGCGCGAATTTTCGGCGCGCCGGAAACCGTGCCTGCAGGAAAGGTTGCCTTGAAGACATCGGCGAATTTCAAATCGCCGCGCAGCTTGCCCTGCACTTCCGACACGATATGCATCACGTGCGAGTAGCGTTCGATCAGAAACCGATCCGGAACCGTCACGCTGCCGGCTTCGGCAACGCGACCGACGTCGTTGCGACCAAGATCGATCAGCATCAAATGTTCGGCGAGTTCTTTCGGATCGGCCAGCAATTCTTTCTCGAGCGCGATATCTTCTTCCTGCGTCGCACCGCGTGGTCGCGTACCGGCAATCGGGCGAACCGTGACTTCTCCAGCCTGCAGACGCACCAGAATTTCCGGTGACGAGCCGACAATCTGCGTGCCGCCAAGATCAAGAAAATACATGTAAGGCGATGGATTCAACGCTCGCAGCGCACGATACACATCAACCGGCCGCGCCCGGAACGGAACACTCAAACGCTGTGACAGCACGACCTGGAAAACATCACCGGCGCGGATGTATTCTTTCGACTTTTCGATGGCTTCGATAAAGCCCTGCTTGGTGAAGCCGGAAACGAAATCGCTTTCGTTCAACAACGATGGATCGAGCACATCCGGATAGGTTGCCCCGCTGTGACGCAGACGATGCGTCAGCGCATCGAGTCTACGTTGTGCCTTCGCATAAGCCTGCGGTTCATTCGGATCGGCATGCACGATTAGATACAAACGACCTTTCAGATTATCGAATACTGCCAGCTCTTCGCTGAGCATCAATAAAACATCCGGGGTACCGAGTTCGTCTTTCTTGTTATTGCCGACGGCCAATCTTGGCTCGATGTAGGCGATGCTTTCAAAACCGAAATAACCGACTAGGCCGCCGGTAAATGCAGGAAGCTGGGGGATTTTCGGCACGCGGAAACTTTCACGCAGCGCGTCGATTTCCTCGAGCGGGTTTTCCAGATGTACGGTGTTGACGTGCTCGCCGTATTCGTGAATTTGCATGTCGTGGCCATACAAACTGAAGACGCGCTTGGCCGGGAGACCAATGATCGAATAGCGGCCCCAGGTTTCGCCGCCTTCCACCGATTCGAATAAATAGGTATGCGGGCCATCGGCCAGTTTCAGATAAACGGAGAGCGGCGTATCGAGATCGGAAAGGACCTCGCGGACAACGGGGATGCGGTTGTAGCCTTCAGCAGCGAATTGCTGGAATTGCTCTTGAGTGATCACGCGGTGTTTCCTTGCAGGCATTATTCATGGACATGGTTCGACGGGCACGGGAGTGCGGTTGCCAAGACCATTGCCAGCAGGGAAACGAATTGTGTGCTGAAAGCATCATGGTCTTACTTTAGCGATTTCCGCACGCATTTGTCCAATAACTTCTTGATAGTTTGGCGTATTGAAGATGGCCGAACCGGCGACAAAGGTATCGGCACCGGCGGCAGCGATCTGGGCGATGTTGTCGACTTTTACGCCGCCATCGATTTCAAGCCGGATATTCTTGCCTGTGCGATCAATCATTTGCCGCACCTGCTTCAGCTTTGTCAAAGCCGATGAAATAAAGCTCTGGCCGCCGAAACCGGGATTCACTGACATCAACAAAACCAGGTCCAGTTCTTCCAACACATAATCGAGCACATCAATCGGCGTGGCCGGATTCAATACCAAACCTGCCTGGCAACCGGTCGATTTGATCAATTGAATCGTGCGATGCACATGCTCGCTGGCTTCTGGATGGAAGCTGATCAGCGTCGCGCCGGCTTTCGCAAAATCGGGCACGATGCGATCGACCGGCTTCACCATCAAATGCACATCAATGGGAGCCGTGACACCGTGTTTGCGCAGGGCTTCGCAAATCATCGGACCAATGGTGAGGTTCGGTACGTAATGATTGTCCATCACGTCGAAGTGCACCCAGTCTGCGCCGGCTTTCAACACCGCATCGACTTCTTCGCCCAGCTTGGCGAAATTGGCGGACAAAATGGAGGGAGCGATGATGGCCTTGGACATGATTATTTCTTCCCGCGAATTTTCTGGATTTGGTCGTATGCGGCGTTGATCTCGGAAGCACGCTTATCGGCAAGCTCGCGAATTTCCTTCGCGGCACCGGCGACTTTATCGGGATGGTATTGCGCGATCTGTCGGCGATAGGCCGATTCAATCTCTTCATCACTGGCTTGCGAATCCACTTCCAGTACCTGATAGGGATCCTTGACGACTTTGTCAGGCGGTGGCGAGGCGGCATCTCCCGATTTAAAGATGGCACGTAGCCACCCCGCATCCATGGCAAAACCGATCACCATGCCTAGCAATACTAGTTGCGGTCGGCGCGTAAACAAGCCTAGCAAGAAGCCGATCAATGTCCATTTGTATTTCATTGGCTAACCTTTATTTTTCAGCTCGTTTAAAGCCCGGCTGGGCGGCATACCATTTTGCAAACGCGGCAATGTCTTTCGGCTGCAACTGGTTGGCAATGCTGCTCATGGGAGCCACCTTGCGTGCACCGCTGCGGTAATCCCCGAGCGCCTTGCGTAAATAGGTTTCATCTTGCCCAGCCAGATGCGGCGTGCCCGGCGTTCGGCTGATACCGTTTTCGCCATGACAGGACGCACACAGGCCTAGCTTGGCCGGTTTGGCCGGTTTGGCTGCCCTGGCCGTGACGGGAAGAACAAGAATCAAAAAAAATGCGGAAATAATCACTTTCATGGCGATATTGTAACAGCGCCAAAGCACTCATCGGCCTTACAATAGCGGCTGTTTGATGAATTCGGATATTTGCCCGTGACAACGACTCTTCACACATCCAACCTGCCCGGCTTGCCTCTTTTGCATAGGGGAAAAGTCCGAGATGTTTACGGGCTGGATAATCAGCGTTTATTGATGGTTGCCAGTGACCGGCTTTCGGCTTTCGATGTCGTTCTGCCCGACCCGATTCCCGGCAAAGGCGAAATGCTCTGCCAGATTTCGAATTTCTGGTTTGACAAGACCGCCCATTTAATTCCGAACCATCTTACGCATGAAGCGGTGGCATCAGTCCTGCCCGATGGTGTCGATCTGGCCCTGTATGCCAAGCGCTCGGTCGTCACCAAGAAATTAAAGCCCGTTCCGGTCGAAGCCATTGCACGAGGCTACATCATCGGCAGCGGCTGGAAGGATTACCAAAAATCCGGTGCGATTTGCGGCATCGAACTACCTGCCGGCTTAAGGCAGGCCGAACAATTGCCAAGCCCGATTTTTACCCCATCAACGAAGGCGGCCGTCGGCGACCATGACGAGAACGTGAGCTTCGACAGCATCGTTGGGCAAATCGGCGGCGAGTTGGCCGAGCAAGTCCGTGCCGCAACGTTGGAAATTTACGAATTCGCCGCCCGTTACGCCATTCAACGCGGCATCATCATTGCCGATACAAAACTGGAATTCGGTCTCGATGAAAACGGCACACTCCATGTCATGGATGAAATGTTGACGCCTGATTCATCGCGATTCTGGCCTGCCGACTCGTATCAAGTCGGTATCAGCCCGCCGAGTTACGACAAGCAATTCGTTCGTGACTATCTCGAAACCCTGGATTGGAACAAGACGGCACCCGGTCCTTCCGTTCCCGCGAATATCATCGAAGTCACCCGGGCAAAATATGCCGAGGCATTGCATCGCCTCGCTGACATCTCATTGGATTAGACAAAGCGGAGCAAGCCATGCGTAAAGTCGACGAGCTACTTGATAATTATTCGATGGATCACCAGAACCCGACGAATCAGAAAATCCACGTGATTTGCGTGCCTGCAATCGTATGGTCCGTCACCGCCCTGCTTTGGTGCATTCCTTCACCACACAGGGACATCAACCCCGGCATCTGGGGGGCTCTGGCCATGTTTCTGGCCTGGGCATACTACTGGCGGCTATCGAAAAGCCTGTCGATTGGATTGCTGCTGAGCTTCACGGCTGCCGGTTTCCTGAATCGCTGGATTCTTTATACCTACGGCATTTACGTCTTGTTCGGTCTTGCCATCGGCGTTTTCATCATTGCATGGATCGTGCAATTCATCGGTCACAAGATTGAAGGCAAGCGCCCGAGCTTTCTTACCGATATCGTGTATCTGCTTGTCGGTCCGATGTGGACACTGCGAAAACTTTATTATCGCCTCGGCATAAAAGCCTAAATGACCCATCACCGAATTGGTGCCCGCGACGGGTTTCTGATCGCGGTGATTTGTCTGGCATGGGCAGGTAATTTCATCACGACGGCACTTGGCGTCAGGGAGCTGCCTCCCATTCTATTTTCTGCCGTACGAATGGCCATATTGGCTTTGGTTTTATTGCCGTTTTTGAAAATTCCCGCCCGCGAACAGTGGTCAAGGCTAACCATTGTGGCGCTCAATAATGGCGCCATCCATCTCAGCCTCTGTGCCATCGCCCTGAAACTCGCCGGCGATTTGGCATCGCCCGCCATTGCCCTGCAAAGCTATGTCCCCATGTCGGCACTGCTGGCATGGTGGCTACTTGGCGAACGTTTTGCATGGCGTACCGGATTGGCCATTGCGATCTGCTTTGGTGGTGTCTTGATTCTGGGTTTTGACCCTATCGTTCTCGACAAACCTTCTGCCTTGTGGACGATGCTGGCGGCCGCTTTTTTTCTAGCGCTCGGTACAATCTGGATGCGCGGCCTGCAAGGCGTGGATGTCGTCCAGCAACAAGGCTGGTCGGCACTCATTAGCGTCTTGCCGATGTTGGCAGTCAGCTTTCTTCTGGAATCCGATGTTGTTCCATCGATCCAGAATGCCAGCCTGACGACCTGGGCATGCGTCAGTTACTCTGCGCTTGTTTCATCCTTGCTTGGGCATGGTCTTTATTTCGCCCTTGTGAAACGCCATCCGGTGGCGCAGATCACGCCCTACCTTTTATGTGCGCCGGTGATGGCCGTGATATTCGGTATTCTCGTCTGGGGCGACAAGCCCGGCCCGAAATTATGGATTGGCGGCGCGATGGTGATCGGTGGCGTACTGATCATTGCCTATCGAAATCTTGCGAAGAGCAAAATGTAGATGGGGGTTTCACCACGAACAAGATTGAAATCGCTCTTGCATTACGGGTGATAAAAAAACGGGCCGAAGCCCGTTTTTTTGTTTTGCGATGACCGGAAATTTACAACACCGGACTCCAGTCATCTTTTTCCCGCGGACGCAGCAACCAGCGGCACAGTGCCGGCAGGAAGATGATGGCCGCTATCATATTCACGATAAACATGAAGGTCAGCATGATGCCCATGTCGGCCTGGAATTTCAGGTCGGAGAACATCCACATCGCCACACCCACCGCCAATGTCAGCGCCGTGTAGGAAATGGCGATACCGGTGGTTTTCAATGCAATGAAGTAGGACTCGCTCAGGGTATGACCTTGCAACATGGCCTCTCGCATACGGGCGAAAATATAAATCCCGTAATCGACACCTATACCGACACCCAGAGCGACCACGGTCAGGGTATTCACCTTCATGCCGATGTCGAGGAAAGTCATCAGGGTATGGCCAAGTTCGGTAACCAGCACAAGAGGCAACACGATGCAAAGCGCTGCCAGCGGGCTGCGGAAGCTGATCAGGCACATCACGAAAACGGCGCCATAGAGCAGATACAAAATCGTATGTTCCGACTGCCGCACGGTGTCGTTAATCGCCGCGGCTACACCGAGGTTGCCGGTGCCCAGGCGAATATTGATCTGGTCGGTACCGTAGGTTTCACCTTTTTCCGATGCCGCCAACTCGGCTGCATCGCGCTTCTCGGCGAATTTTTCTTCATACAACTTATTCTCGGTACGGAATTTTTTCGTTTCCGCCACGATGCGATCAATGGTAGTCGCCTTGTGATCCGTCGCGAACACCATGACCGGCATGGTACGGCAATCGGAATCGAGCAAGCCGCTGTCGGTATCGAAACTTTGTGTCGCCTGACGCATGGTATCGCTGTCGCGCGGCAGTGTACGCCACTTGATGGAACCTTCATTCCAGCCGGCATTCGCGATTTTCGCCGCCATAGGCAATGTCATGACCTGCTCGACACCCTCGACATTGTTGAGATGCCATGCCAGACGGTCGATGGTTTCCATCGCCTTGTAGCTGCCGGTACAGGCCGACGGTCCGGCTTCGACAATCACGTTCATGATGTCGACGCCCAAACCGAATTCCTTGCTGATCGCAACGGCATCCTGATTGTAACGCGAGGCCGGAATACCGAATGTTTCCATGAACTTGGTTTGAACCGGCGGACGCAACTCGGCAACACCCTGTTCGGCATCGCCGATCAGAACCTTGTTGCCCTGCATCCAGGCAAAGAACCAGATCACGGCACCGACCACAATAATGATGGCGGCCGGTTTCGGCTTGCTGAAATTACTGAGAAAAGCCCAAATCTTGTCGAATTGAGTTAGCTGACGCAGACGGTAAGCCCGCTTGTTTTCCATGTTGCGAAGCTTGGTATAGCTCAGCAATACCGGCAGCAATACCAGATCGGTAAGAATCGTGAATGCCACACCGATAGTCGCGGTGACGGCCAATTCCCGGATCATCTGGATATTGATCACCATGATCGCCGCAAAACCGATGCAGCCAGCAACCAATGCAACGGTTCCGGGTATCAACAGAGCACGGAATGAATTACGCGCAGCCTCAAGCGGAGGATGTGCATTCTTCGCACGCTCCCTCAATTCGGCGACGGTACCTTCTTCCAGGCCGCCGAAAAATATCTCGCCGCGGAAACGATTGATCATCTGTTCGCCGTGGCTGACCGCAATGGCGAAGATAAGGAAAGGCGTCAACATGTTCATCGGGTCGATGCCGTAACCTAGCAGGCGCAAGGCACCCAACATCCAGACGACCGACACCATTGCCACGAAGACCGTCAACGATGCCAGTTTTATCGAGCTCGAGTAGATGAACAACAGGAGCCAGGTAAAGGCAATCGTGATGATGAAGAACCAGCCGACCGATTTGGCGCCGTCAGTAATGTCGCCGACGACTTTTGCAAAGCCGATGATGCGAATCTTGATATTGCCTTTTTCGTATTTCTTGCGGAGGGCTTCAAAGTCGGCGGCAATTTTCGGGTAGTCGGTTTTTTTGTCTTTGCTCTCCGGAATAAGATCCGCCCAGATCATCGTGCCGCTATAGTCCTTGGCCACCAGGCGTCCGACGATATTCGCCTTGACGATATTGCCCCGAATGGTACTGAACTGTTCCGGCGTACCGGTATTCGATGATGGCGAATAGGAATTCGGAATAACATTGCCGCCTGCGAAGCCGTCTTCCACCACTTCGACAAAACGGACATTGGGTGTAAACAAGGAACGCATGCGTGCGTCATCTGTCGAATCCAGACTCATCACGTCATTGCTGACTTTTTCCAGCGTGCCCATGTATTCGTCGCTGAAAATATTTCCATCCTCGGCAAATACCGCAACCAGCACTCGGTTCGCACCACCAAAACCTTCCTCGTATTGTTCGAAGGTTTTCATGTACTCGTGTTCGCGAGGAATCTGTTTCTTGAAACCGGCGTCGACGGCAAGTTGCGATGCAAAATAGAGCATGGCGACCGTGATAGCCGCAAATATGACCAACACCAAGGGACGTGAACTGAAAACTATTTTTTCAGCAAAATTACAAAATGCCGATGGCTGGCTATTGCTAGGAAGGCTCATGGTGTCTCCGTATTTGCTGTAAACAGTTCGGCACCTTTCTCGCCGACCAATACCAATTGTCCATCGCTTGAAGTGGCGGCACCTGCGAATACCGGCTCCTCACCGGATTTCGTTCGCACTACACTCGAGGTAAATGCGGATGCGGCATCGCTTCTGCGTAAAACGACACCATTGGCACCTACCAGAACGGCACCGCCATTCAGCATGTCAATGCCGCCCATCAGCGTTGCATTGTTTCCCGATTGCAGCTTGTTCCAGCTCTCGCCGCGATCAGTCGATTCAAAAATATTGCCGCGTAATCCGTAAGCAAGAATGTTGTTGTCGTTCCAGGACATGACACCGAACATCGAACCCTTGTAAGGGAAGGCCAATTTGTTCCAATTCGCGCCCTTATCGACGGAACGATAGACGGTACCGCGTTCTCCGACGAGAACCAGTGTGCCGTCAGTCAATTTGGTCATGGCGTTGAAGTGCGGATCCGCCTCGTCACCCAGTGCCAGATCGGCATCGGTAAATGTGCCGCTCTCGCTGGCAACCGGCCCGACTGTCGGCGCTACGACCGCAGCATTAATTTTGCGGGGCGTCCAGGTCGTTCCGCCGTCCTGTGTTTCGAGCATAAGGCTGTAGGCACCGATGGCGAAGCCGTGCTGGTCGTCCAAAAACAGGATATCCAGAATGGGGGCACCCTGGGACGGGCTCTCCGAGCCGGGGACGAATACATCCACACGTTGTCGGACCCATGTTTTTCCGCCATCGCTCGAAGCTATGATCAGTCCATCGTGTCCGGCGGCCCACATTTTCTGGTCAATCGCCGCGATGCTCGTGAGTGTGGAACGGGTCGGAATTGCGCTGATTTGAGTCCAGGTTTTGCCATCGGGAGACGACAGCACATGGCCGCGCTCACCAACCGCAAAATATCCTGCATTCGTCTGGGTTATATCCAGCAGAAGCGACTTGTCTGCCAATGCTTTTGTTTCGGCCGTCAGTTCTGCCGAATCCGTAGATGCCTTCCCTGCTGTTTGTGCAAACAGCGGCAAAGTCATCGCAAATAGAAAAGTAACGAGATAACGCTTACTCGAAGAATGCGAATTCGACATGTTGGTCCCTTAGCGTTTTTTTTGAAGCCCCAAAGCAGCCGCGCCCTTTCGGGCGCGGCTTTCAGAACAATCGCTTAGCGTACGCCGCTACTGCGTAGTTCTTGTGGCGAGAAGTTCGCCGGCGAGGTTGGATAGCTGAAATCGAACGGTTTTTCCTGATTATCCAGCAGACCGGAAATATAACGGCCGGATTTCAAATCATGGTGCGTTTCGAGCGTGGCCCAGAAGGTCGGCAATTCATAGAAGTTGATCGACGGCGCTTCGGAATAACGCCACATGTTTCCCTGGCCATCGTAGTGGTCAACAACCAGGATTTGATAGCTGTCTTCATCGAGATAGAAAGTACGGCGGCTATTGATGTGACGCTTGCCGGGTTTCAATTTCGCTTCAACAACCCAGACACGGTGTAACTCGTAACGCAGATAATCCGGGTTCAGATGGTTAGGACGAATCAAGTCCTTGACCTTGGTGTTGCCGCTGTGTGCTTTATAGGAATTGTAGGGAACCAACATTTCCTTTTTGCCTTCCAGCGTCCAGGTAAAACGATCCATGGCGCCATTGAACATGTCGGTCATGTCATTGGTACGCAAACCGTCGGTAGCAGTGCCGGGATTATCGTAAGCAACGTTTGGTGCCAAGCGGACACGACGCTGGCCAGGATTGTAAATCCAGGCTTTACGAGGT
>Ga0208508_1000227_pt1 | contig 15684 bp, 16 predicted proteins | sample LakWasMeta1_LOW4_2_FD_183853 | JGI IMG/M metagenome (GOLD analysis project Ga0208508, IMG submission 183853) | Freshwater sediment methanotrophic microbial communities from Lake Washington under simulated oxygen tension - Sediment Metagenome... | ecosystem: Environmental > Aquatic > Freshwater >...
TATTGATGCCTTAGGAGGGAGCGTGCGCTGGATTGAACAAGAAACCAGTAGTATCCACGGTGGGGAAAAGCAAATTCTCGCTGAGCTAGCTCGACTTCATGAGCGCATGGAAGCACTGGAAAAGCAGTTGTCCTCACGCACAGACCAAAACCGATCGGTGCCCCAAGCCCAAATTTAAAATAAATAATAATCAATGCTACGGCACCAACGTATTTGGGTTCGTATTGCCCCGGCATTAAGGTAAAAATTCTTCCTAAAGGCATAAACAACATGCACAAGATAACTACCGAGCATGAAACAACAACTGACTACCTTGTAGCCAGCGACTTTGATCAAACGCTGAGCTTCAACGATTCGGGTCATGTACTGGCAGAGATGCTGGGAATTGCCGATTTCGATACAAAGGTCTCGGGGCTCTCACGCTCTAATCTTGTTCAACCAGGTGCAGAACTGGCCTATCTGTTACGGCACGATCCAGCATTTCGCGGCGTTCGCCGTGAGCACCTGATTGAAGCAGGCAAGCGCGTCCGGCTTAAAGATAATGTCGAATTGTTCGCGGAGATCTTGAGTGAGGGCTTGGACGGAAATCGCTTCCAGTTCTTTGTGATCTCCGCTGGGCCCAGAGAAATCGTATGCTCAGCGCTTGAAGGTATCGTCCCGCAGGAAAATGTCTTCGGTACCGAATTAGAGTTCGATCCTGAAACGGGCGAAATATGTGCTGTCCTTCGTGTACCGGCAGGCTATGGCAAGGTTGTTGTGCTGCAGGAACTGGAGCTCAAACTCCAGATGAGTCCTGACCGTGTCATCTATGTCGGCGATGGCAGCTCGGATCTGTATGTCATGCACGACGTCAATAGCCGCCAAGGTCATACCATCGCCGTGTCGGAGACGCATTCCATCGGCCGAATTGCCAACCGGACCGTGCTTAGCGACAACGCAGTCAGTGTATTGGTGCCCATCCTTGAGGATGTCCTCAAATGGGATTCGCAAGAGATTCGGGAACTGTTCACCTTCTATGGATTGGCATTACAGGATTGGGACAAAATCCGCACTGACTGGATCACGTTTCACAACGGTTAATTTACCTAAAACCATAAGACATCAGTTGGTCCATCTGTAAAAGCATATAGCGGCCTTTAAGATACTGTTGTCATTCGATAAAACCCTAGCTAAATAACGGGAGACCCTTTTGACTGGACAAATTGACAACAGCATGGTCATGAAATGTGTGGCCTATCAAAAAGGCATCAGCATTGGCGATGTGACCATTGAAGACATCAGCGAAGTGCTGAAATTGGACGATACCTTTGTCTGGCTGGGTTTGCGCGAGGCGAATAACGAGCTGTTGGTCAATATTCAGGAGGAGTTCGGCTTACATGATTTGGCAATTGAAGATGCCTGTACAGCGCATCAGCGACCAAAGATTGAAGAATACGGCGATTCGCTATTTATTGTCTTGCACACCGCGCATCTGGCTGGAACTCGTGTCGAGTTCGGCGAAACGCATATTTTCATGGGATCGCGCTTTTTGGTCACGGTCAGACACGGCTATTCGCAAAGTCACAGCAAAATCAGAGAACGTTGCGAAGCCATGCCCCAGAAATTGGCCAAAGGCCCCGGTTTTGCGTTGTATTCAATCATGGATTTTATTGTCGATAATTACGTGCCAGTCATCGATGGTTTGCAGCGACGTTTCGATGAACTGGAAGCCTCTATTTTTCAATACCGACCCAGCCGCCATACGATGGAAGGTCTTTACGAACTCAAGCGTGAGTTAATGCAACTGGAAGGTGCGATTGTCCCAGTCATCGATATTTGCAATGAATTGATGCGTTTTCATAGCGTGGGCATTCCCCAGGAAGGGCAGGTGTATTTTCGTGATATTGCCGATCACGTCAAACGTATCCATCAGACGATTCACGGCATGCGCGAGATGTTGGTCGCCGCCATGCAGGTGCATCTGACCTTTGAAACAGTGCGACAGAATGAAGTGGTCAAACGCCTAGCCGGCTGGGGTGCGATCCTAGCGATACCGACCATGGTCTTCAGCTGGTACGGCATGAATTTTAAGCATATGCCAGAGCTGGATTGGGAATACAGCTATCCCGCAGTGGTTAGCAGCGTGGCGTTTTGCAGTTTGCTGCTGTATTTGCGCCTGAAAAGGCATGGCTGGCTGTAAGTTCATAATACACATACGAGCAGTGAGAAAATTATCATGAATAACGAACGCCCAGATCCTGATCAATTGCTGGCCCGTGTCGAACGGGATAACGCCAAGGCTAAACGCGGTCGCTTGAAGATCTTTTTCGGTGCGGCGGCAGGTGTGGGCAAAACCTATGCGATGTTACTGGCGGCACGGGAACGACGCGCGGAAAATCTCGACGTGGTCGTCGGCTTAGTGGAAACCCACGGCCGTAAGGAAACCCAGGCCTTGCTGGACGGACTAGAAGTGCTGCCTACCCGGAAAATCGATTACAAAGGCACCATTCTTCAAGAATTTGACATTGATACTGCCCTCAAACGTCGACCGGCGGTCATTTTGGTCGACGAACTGGCACACACCAATGCGCCTGGCTCCCGGCACCCAAAACGCTGGCAGGACATTCACGAGTTGCTGGACGTCGGCATTGACGTCTACACCGCCTTGAATGTCCAACATCTTGAAAGCCTTAATGATGACATCGGCCAGATTTCAGGAATACGGGTCTGGGAGACGGTGCCGGATACGGTCTATGAAGATGCTGACGAAATCGAACTGGTGGATTTGCCACCCGACGAGTTATTGATTCGTCTTAAGGAAGGCAAAATTTATCTGCCACAACAGGCGCAGGAAGCCATCAAGCATTTCTTTCGTAAAGGGAATTTGATAGCGTTACGGGAACTCGCCTTACGGCAAACCGCTAATCGGGTCGATGCACAGATGCTGGATTATCGCGAAGATCATTCGATACGCGATATTTGGCAAGTCAACGAACGAATTTTGGTATGCATTGGCCCCCACCCGCTGGCCGAGCGATTGGTTCGGGCTGGCAAGCGGCTGGCGGTAAGTTTGCGTGCCGAATGGATTGTGGTTTATGTGGAAACCCCGGAACTACAACGATTACCTGCTGAAAAGCGGGATGCGGTGCTGCGTGTATTGCGCATGGCCGAACAATTGGGTGCTGAAACAGTCACTCTAAGCACCCCAGAAATGAGTGCAGCAATCATTAATTTCTCCAAAGAACGTAACGTCACCAAGCTTGTGATGGGTAAACCGGGCCGAAGAGGCTGGCGACGCTGGCTGTTAGGTTCGGTGGTCGATAAAGTCATTAGCGAGGCTCACAACATCAATGTTTATCTACTGGGTAGTCCCCGTAGCGATGGAAAAACACCAGACGCTTCAGTATTCAACCTGGCCCCGGCACCTGGCCTAAGAAACCGCTTAGGTAAAAGTGAAAAAGTACGCTACATGGGTTATGTCTGGGCAATAGTTGTTACCGTGCTTTGCACATTGCTCGCCGAAATCATGGTCGGTAAGTTCGAACTGGCCAATCTGGTAATGGTGTACCTGTTGGGTGTTATTTTTGTCGCAACCCGCTTCGGGCGTGCGCCTTCAATCATGGCCTCCATTCTCGGGGTTGCAGCGCTGGATTTTTTCTTCGTTAAGCCTTACTTCACTTTTTCAGTGTCGGATTCCCAGTATCTAGTCACCCTGGCGGCAATGCTGGTCGTCGCGATTATTACCAGTAGTCTCATGGCGAACGTTCGCTCGCAGGCAAAAGTAGCGGCACATCGGGAACGTCGGGCCGCAGCGCTCTATACCATGAGTAAGGAGCTGAGCAGCAGTCAGAGTGAAGAAGACATTGTCAGTACCGCCGTGCGGCAACTGCATTCTGAATTCAGCAGTCGTAATGTCATCTTGTTACCGGATACCAATGGCCGAGTGGTTTATCCCAAGCACAAGGGCATCGCCGACTCTCTGCATGGCGCTGATCTTAGCGTTGCGCAATGGGTATTTGATCATAACGAAATGGCAGGACAAGGCACTAATACCTTGCCGGGCGCGTCCGCCATCTACTTTCCTATCCATAACGAAGATAAGGTCTTGGGAGTGTTAGCCTTACTGCCAGTGAATCTGCGTCGAGTGTTTTTGCCGGAACAACAGAAATTGTTGGAAACTTTTTTGCGGCAGATTGGCCAGGCAATAGAGCGAATCCGTTTTGCAGAACAAGCTAAGGTGACCCATATGCAGATTGAAGCAGAACGCCTGCGCAATTCGTTGCTTAGCGCTATCTCCCATGACCTGCGCACACCACTGGCGACCATTATTGGTTCTGCCAGCACTCTGGCGGAAGACGATGGCCATCTACAACCACAAGATAAACTCGACCTGAGTCGGGCTATTGTCGATGAAGCCGAACGCATGTCGAATCTGGTCAACAATATCCTGGATATGGCTAGACTCGATGCTGGAATTGTGGAACTAAACAAACAATGGCATCCAGTAGAAGAAATTGTCGGTACGGTACTGACCCGTTTACAAAAACATCTGGCGGGCCGACCGGTCAAGGTTAAGTTGCCGTCAGGCATCCCGATGGTGTTTGCCGATGCGGTATTGATTGAACAGGTGCTGATTAACCTGTTGGAAAATGCCATACGCTATACGCCGCCCGGTAGCAGGCTGGAAATTACCGCCGAGACTTCCGAGCAGGCGGTTGAAATTTCCGTCGCCGATCATGGGCCGGGGCTCCCGAAAGGCCGGGAAGATCGTTTGTTTGAAAAGTTCTATCAGGCCCGTCATGAGGCTGCGCAAAGTGGTGTTGGGTTAGGACTGGCGATCTGTAGAGCCATTGTTGAAGTTCATGGTGGCCGCATTTATGCAATGAATGGACCCAGTGGCGGTGCAGTATTTACCTTTGTATTACCGATTGATCAACCACCACCGGTTATGGAACCGGAAGAATGACTCTAATGTGGCGAACCTAAAAAATGGCCAAAACTGATCCCGTTATAATAGTCATCGAAGACGATCCACCCATCCGCCGATTTTTGCGTACCGGCCTCAGCACTCAGGGATTTTCGGTGTTTGAAGCGGATACTGGGAAGAAGGGTATCGATGAAGCAGGCGTTCGCAAACCGGATTTGGTGATCCTTGATCTGGGTCTGCCGGATATGGACGGTGTCGATGTTATCAAGGCAATTCGTGCCTGGTCTGACATGCCAATTATCATCGTATCGGCACGCAGCAGCGAACAACACAAGATTGATGCGCTGGATGCGGGAGCAGATGATTATCTGACCAAGCCGTTTGGTTTTGATGAACTGCTCGCGAGAATCCGCGTTGCATTGCGACATTCAACAAGGTCAATGGGGCAAATACAAGCTGATGTGTTCATCACAGCTAATATAAAGGTCGATTTAGTCAACCGACTGGTCAGCGTCGATAACGAGGAAATCCACCTCACACCGATTCAGTACCGATTGTTGACTGTACTCATCAAGCATGCCAGCAAGGTTTTGACCCACCAGCAAATTCTCAAAGAAGTCTGGGGGCCATCCTATCTTGAAAATGCCCACTATTTGCGCATCTATATGAGCCAACTGCGCCAGAAACTCGAAGCTGACCCCACCCAGCCAAAGTTTTTGCTGACCGAATCGGGTATCGGATACCGTTTAAAAATCTGATAACTAGATCGTCAAATCAGATCTTTCTTGTTCATAGAAAACTCCTGCAGAGGATAGAGGACAAAGCCGCTATTTTTTTCACTATTTATATAGGGTACAAACACCATGAATTTACTGAAGGGTTCAATTGTAGCGCTGGTCACCCCTTTTGTTGATGATGCGGAGCAATCCGTCAACAGGGAAAAACTCGTTGAACTGGTCAAACTGCACACTGACAACAAAACTGCGGCAATTGTGCCTTGTGGCACTACCGGTGAATCGCCAACGCTACTTAAAGAGGAGTGGGACACGGTAGTGTCAACGGTGATTGAAGCAGCCCGAAATACCCATCTCAAAATTATTCCCGGCACCGGTTCAAACAGCACGCGGGAAGCGCTTAGATTGACGACGCGTGCGGCAGAACTTGGCGCCGATGCCTGTCTGGTGGTAACGCCCTATTACAATAGGCCCTGTCCGGAAGGTGTGCTCGCGCATTTTCAGGAACTGGATAAAGTCGGCATCCCTCTCATTCTTTATAACATACCCAGCCGAACCGGAATTGATCTTGGGACTGACCTCATCATGGAACTATGCGAAAAATGCCCATCAATCGTTGGCTTAAAGGCATCTAACGGCGATCTTGATCAAATTACTGAGGTTATTTACAGGTCTTCCAGTCTAGGCCGTCCTTTCTCGGTATTTTCCGGCGATGATTCCCTTACTTTGCCTATTCTTTCCGTAGGTGGAGTTGGTGTATTTTCTGTGGCGGCAAACATTATGCCTGGCTTGATGGACGAATTAGTTTCCAGTTTCATGCGAGCAGATTTGAATCAATCCAGAATGATCATGCATGACATTCATGGTTTTTGTCGGGCTTTACTAAAATCAGGTTCAAATCCAGCCCCCATAAAATCGGTAATGAACCATGCTGGGTTGAATGTTGGATCATGTCGAAAACCCTTAGTTGATTTAACTAAGGAGAAGGCCGCCATGCTTTTTCATGAGCTGGAGATGATGCTTACCAGGCTTTCTGAGCATAATATTCATTACGATGAAATTTTGACTCAATTTGATGGATCTACCGCGACCCTTAAATAATGGTGGAATTTGACGAATTCATCAAACTGCTGGCCGGGCTTCTGTCGGTAGTTGATCCTATCGGCGCTATCCCACTTTTCATTAGCTTGACTGAACATCGAAGTTCGATGGAGCGGCAACGTATCGCATGGGTTTGTGCCATGTCTGTCGGCACTGCACTGCTAATAGCTCACACAAGCGGCAATTTTTGGCTTAAATTTTTTGGCATTAGTATTCCTTCTTTTCAGATTGCCGGCGGCATTGTCATTCTGTTAATGGGGGTTTCTATGGTCAAAGCTTCTCATGATCGCTCCCGAAATACCCCAGAGGAGCGGGTAGAGTCGGTTGATAAAGAATCGATTGCCATTGTACCAATGGCAATTCCACTGCTGAGTGGTCCCGGTGCGATGAGTACCGTTATTGTCAACCATAATCTGAATCCTTCCTGGAACTATGATGTGCTAGCTGCTTGCGTGATAGCTACGGTAGCTTTGTCAGTGCTGTTCTGTTTGTTGATGGCGGAAAAAATTGCTGATTTGCTGGGGACAACCGGTATGAATGTGATTACTCGCGTATTTGGTTTGATTATTTTATCGATCGCAGTTGAGTTTATCACTAAAGGCTTGGCCTCAGTGTTTCCAATATTGGGGCAGCCTTTTTAAAGGGCTGGTTAGAAAACGGTGGATAGTTAGCACCAATGCCCTTTGAGGATGTTGCAGAGATTTGGTTTTATCTGAAGACTTGATGAATCAGATTATATGTTGTTCGATTTAGGCTGGACATGTAATTGACGCCAAACAGTAGGGATTGAATAGTTTTTTGTATTTTTTGACCGTCGGCTTATTGCCAGGGACCGGACTTTCAAAGTGGTTAAACTTTCACTCAGTGACTGTCTGAAAGTGGCCGACAGTGTGAATTTGAAACTGAATGTGAAAAACCGACCCACAAGCTACATTGACCTCAAATTTCCGAATAGCAGCTTTAACGATCAAATATTTAGATGCCAATATAATTTATTTCACACTCATAATGATTTGTGAAATACCTTTTGAAAGACCATCCAGAAAACAAGACAGATGATTACTAATACTGCAAACTTTAGTCCTACAGAAAATATCGCCATCCAGACGGAGTAAGCACCTAGCTTTACAAACACAAGGGCAAGAACAGCAAATATAATGAATGTCCAGAACATGACGTTTCCCTCTTTTAGGTTAATGGAGATTGTGATCAATCTTGAATGATCGTCCTGACAGGTGGTGTCGTTTTTCATGAAGCCGCCACCATTTATTTTTCAGCTCGTCTAGTGTGTCATCCTGAGTGATTAAATTTATAAAAACGACACCACCTGTCATTTCTATATAGGATACTTGCGCTGAATTAAACAAAGGAGAGGGCATGATGTCCGACAGTACCCATGACACACTGGTATACCGACTCGCGCAGATGCTCGTTAAGCTTAATCAAGGTGAAAAGTTAGATCCACGCACATTAGCTGAAGAATTTGGTGTCAATATGCGAACGATTCAGCGTGATCTCAACGAACGATTTGCCTACCTTCCGTTAGTAAAAACTGAAGGGCGTTACCATCTGGATCCCACCTTCCTCGGGAAACTCAGTACTAAAGACATTGAGCGCTTTGCGGGTTTGGCAGGAATCAGGGGGCTATTTCCCTCCTTGGCTGATGACTTTCTGAGAGATATTTTTGATTCTCGCGTGCAACCCGCCTTGCTTGTCAAAGGACATCATTATGAAAATATCACCGGTAAAGAGCAGCTATTCCGCGAGCTGGAAAGGGCAATTATTGCCCGCCGTCATGTGTCCTTTGACTATGCCAAAGCTGAAGGCCTTAAGGCATTTACCTTAATCTCGCCTTATAAGCTGATCAACAATAAAGGCATCTGGTACCTTGTTGGCCAGGATGCTGAAAAGCTAAAGACGTTCAGTCTCACCAAGATTTCAAGGCTTATTACTCTTGAAAGCCAATTCAGTTGGGACCCAAAAATTGACAACCAGCTTGCTGAAGAAGATGGCATATGGATGTCAGAGGAAAAGCAGGAAATAGTGCTACAAGTGCGCGCGGAAGTCGCTGGTTATTTCAAACGCCGCCGATTGATTGCAAATCAAGTGATCGAAAAAGAACTGGAAGATGGCGGATTGATTATCTCTGCAAAGGTTGGGCATCTGGATCAAGTCTTGCCCATCGTGCGCTATTGGATTCCAAACTTACGAATCATTAGCCCAGAAGGGCTTCAGTTAGAGATGGAAAAAGGGTTGGCTCAGTATTTGGGGCAATCTGACTAATAAGTCATTGGGGGAAGCCAATATAGCTGTTTTTTATGACGGACATTGCCGTCATGCATTAGTAAAGCTCTATCGGTTACACTCCGTCTCTAATTATTTAACCACCCTATTAAATTCAATTTTTTCACACTCGATATATGGAGATACTTTAATGACATCCGCAAATACTTACCGCATTCACCCCAAAAACGCACTGCTTGAGTTGACCTTACTTAACGCTGAGCAAAGTGATGATAATTTCGATGATCTGTTGATCGATAGTCTTAAGCGCAACATTCCCCCCGAGATAGTCACAAGGCTATTGGAGCTGTGGTCGCAAACAAAGGTAGTAGCCGGAGAAGTGGTCGCGATAGGCAAAATCATCGTTCGAAGAATCATTGATTTCCTCCTCAATAATCCAAAACTAACAATTGGAATTGCTGTTGGCGCAGCATTGGCTGTATTGGTGTCGGGTATTCCGTTAATTGGACCATTACTAGCCCCTCTGGTAGCTACTCTGTCTATGCTTTATGGCGCTGGTATTGGTTCAATGATGGAAAAAGGTGACTATTCCGCATCTCCTTATTCAGCAGTCATTGAAGCTGCGAACAAGTTTTTTGAACTGTTGATTCACATCTTCAAGGGTGTAGAAGAATATTGGAATGCAAAGAGTTAAAGCAGCTAAATCAATACCTATCAAAGGGAATCCCGCAGTGGTGAAACCAAGAAATTTAGGAATCTTAAGTGGAATCTAATTGGCAAAAGATAGCAAGCTTGGCCAGCGAAATGAGTGCATCAACTAAACGCGCGGTTGGCTCTGCAAATGAAAAGGTAACTCAAGCCAAAGAATCCCTTTCGGCAACTAGTGATTTAGTCTTCGACAGAGTAACTGACATCACAGCAAACGCGACGGCCAGTTCAGTTGAATTTGCTGAAAATGCTAAGAATCTGACTCATCAAATGGTCAGTTCCGTTTGGAAATCCGATAAGTCGCAAAAGGAATTATCAACCCAAGTAGATAGTGTACCTATTACAACAAGTATCGACGGCGAGGGTGAAACTTCGAGCCCTATAGAGGATATTGAAGCCGCACTTAACAAACTTCAAGGCGGCGATCGGGTGGGACACGCCGGACAAGCAATTTTGACTGCCGCTGGTGGGGCGTCTGGTGTAGTAGCATCGGGTGCTATTGCGTCAGCTGCCGGTGCTTCAACATTGCTAGGCTCAACAACGCTTGCCGGAACACTTGGTGGCGTCTTTGTGACAGTAACACCTGTAGGCTGGGTAGTTGGGGCGGCAATTGCCGGTGGAGCGGCAGCTTATGGGGTTTCTAAATTGGTACGATCAGGAGGAAGCCAAGATCGCCTCCGACAAGAAATAATCGAACGATTATTAAAACGACTGGCAACGCTCCGGACTAAAGCTTCGTTGCAAGCAACTACGAAACAATTGCAACATAGCATCGCCCAAGCTTTAGAAAATGGTCATCTTTCCAATGACAAAGCTGAGCGCATGCGTAGTTTAGTTGAGAAGGGTAAGCTTGATCCTGAATTAGCGCTAACGCGAGTTAGATCCTTGTCAAAAGAAAGCTGAAAAACCTAATTACAAAATACATCTCCAATTTATAGTTGTTTTCATCCTGAGGTGCATTCGCGGCAGATATAAATTAATTTAAATGCTGAATAACTAAACTGAAATAAATCAGAATAATTGTCTAAAAAGGATTTGCCATGAGATTTTCATTAAAACAGGTATTTTGTCTTTATTGTGGTGTGGTTTTTAACTTGCCAATACCTACTAATGCTGCGGAAAAGAGGATTTATCAAACAGACGCCATTGGAAATATTCAATATCACAAACCGTCGTACACCATGAAAAACAATGGTCGGATAATTGAAACTGATTCAATTGGCAATAAGCAATATCAAAAACAGCAATACCAAATTAAAGAAGATAAAGTCTATTTAGTTGATACACAAGGGAATATACAACATCACAAACCTCAATTTGTGATCGGCAATGAAAACAGGTAAAGCCTATTTTTATGAATCTGGCAGTTATACAAAATTTATTTTAACTACTTCAACAAGACAATTATTTAATGAAAAAATTATTTTTATTTACCGCGATTTTATTGCTAGAAGCCTGTGCTTCCCCTCTTACAAAAGTTGAACCGGTGCCAGCTAGCGAGACAATTTCACAACTTTGTATTAAAGAGAATACCAAGGTTTTCATGGATGATTTTTTGCCAGAAGTTCGGCAACAAATTGAAGAGCGCAACATTAAGACCCAAATATTTTCTCCGGAATCGCATTGTAATTACGTGATGACTTATGACGCGCAGTGGTCGTGGGACTGGTTTTGGACATGGAGCGTTTATCTTTCGATGGCAGAATTTTCTGTTACCCAAGATGATCACCAAATAGGCATGGCTTCCTATACGGCAAGCCTGGGGCCTTCAGCTATTGGCAGAACTAAAAATAAAATTCGCCCGCTGTTAATCGAATTGTTCAGAAAATAAGTTCGAGCAACAAATCAAAAATTTGCAGAGAAACATAATGGACAAAAACAAAGCAACCTTTGAGGCTTTAATACTTCAAGCAGAAGCATCTGGTTTGGACAAAGTAGAAACAATGGCATTTTTTTCAAATCAAGGCGTGCCTTTAGAGATCATTACCAGAATGGATTCCTTATGGGAGCAAACCGCAATGGTAGTGGGTCAGGTTTTATATATTGGCAAGATTATAATAATGAAGCTAATTCAATTTATTAAAGAAAACCCTAATATGGTTATTGGGCTTGCAATTGGTATAGGACTGGGCTTGCTTGCCAATGTAATTCCGTTTTTAGGCAGCTTTATAGCTCCAATAGCAACATTAGCTTTTGGCACTGTGGGTGCATTGCGAGGGCATAGATTAGATAAAATCATGAAAGGTGAGTATGTCAGCAATAGTTTGATAGAAGATGCCATTACAATTATCAAAACCTTTTGGAGTTTCTTTTATGAAATATTCTATGCCGTTGCCATAGAACCTATTGTCGCAGGATGAGCGCATGAAAAAACTATCAAAGAAGGAATTAATCAAAGCATTAGAAAAAGCAGAGAAAAACCCAAGAGATTTAGGTGGCATGATTGGCGAATTTACCGTGGTTGGACTAACAAGTGCGGGTTCAGCCGCCATAGCCTCAGCTTTATTGTCTTCAACAGCTACAACCACCGTGACAGCTCCCGTGTTAGGTTCTACTTTTTTAGGGGGAGTAGTTGGAGCTAGAGTTATAGTCACTAGCCTAGTAGCGGCTCCTACCCTACCAGTGGTAGCCTGGGCTATTGGTGGAGCAATTGTTACCCATGGGTTAATGAAGTTAGTAAAAAGTGGTTTAAATAACGACAAAAAAAGAGCTGAGTATGTGAAAGCGCTTAAAGAAAAAATTTCAGCTTATAATATTAATGTTTTTAACTCGACTGACAAAAGCATCAAAATGTCTAAACTTGCTGGAATTTACGTTTTGTTATTAAAACTTGATGCTGTTACTACTGAAGGCGTGGAAGCTATGTTTATTGGGATTAATAATGATTCCATTAATGTTGATTTTGCATTAACGAATGCAAAATCAATGCTCGATAGCTTACAAAATCCACAGAATCAGCCTCGATTGATTGTTGGCAAGTAGTTTGGTTTCGGTTATTAATGTATTGCCTATCAAGTCATATAAAGTAACGCGCAGCCCATTGGCTGTTTTGAAGTTTTATTTTTATCAAGGTTCGGCGGCTTCTTTTTAGCTCAGGTTCTTTACCGTCACTTTGAACGGCGGCTCTGGGGCTCTCACCTGTCATTGGCCTGATATATTGGTCGACCGGTTTTGGCCGACTGCCGCTAGTCGCGAAAGTCAGTCACCGACCCTAACCGGCCATACACCTTTCTGCAAAGCGGCCGCATGCCCAAGTATCGTTTTTTGGGTTTCGCTTCTACGAAGCAGCCTTTCATGGCTTCCGGCAGTCGGCCACTTTCTGCCAAACGGCAAATGTAAGTGGGAGTCTGCTAAATACCAAAACAGCCGTTCAACCAAGTAAGTGGTACCCATTAATACGCAATGGTGAACAAAAGATTTCTATATTTACCACTAATCAGCGCTGAATTTTCCAGTTAAGAAATTAGTGTGTTCATTAAATTCAAAACCAGCCGTTTTAGGACGGCTGGTTTTTTTGCGTTCAGGCTGGCTGTGTAATACATGACGTCAAAATGTAACAAGAATGTCAATTGCTTGAAATATCAGCATGTCAAAATCCTGGGATGTTAAAGCTAAACCCGTTGCGAAGCGGAGACAGAAAATTGCGGGTCTCAAAGTAGATAGCCGGATTGCCAACGTAACGATTTGCCAATTTCTATTAATACTTTTGGGGTTTACGATGCATAAAAAATTACTGCTTCCGGCTGTTATCGCTACTTTGTGTGCCGCTACTTCAGCGCATGCTTCAATAACATCAGGCCAGTTGATTGCTATAGGCAGTTTAACTGGTAGTTCTGCGGGTGCTTATGCGGACTTGTCAGGTTTGACGGGGACGCTTGAAAATGGCGCTGCTGCTAACTTATTAGGCGGCATTGGTTCCGGCCTTGCCTACGCAGGTGGAAATATCTTTATCGCGACACCAGATCGTGGACCAAATGCGGTCGCTTACAACAGCAAAGTTGACGACACTACATCCTACATCGCGCGCTTCCAAACTGTCACATTGGATTTATCTGTTAATACATCAGGAATTGGATTGGCCTATAACCTGACTCCGACACTGACAGCGACAACTTTGTTGTCGAGCACCACAGCGCTTAATTACGGCACTGGTGCTGGCTTAGGACTAGGTAGCGGCGCGCCTGCGCTTAATGCTATCAACAAAACTAATTATTTTACCGGCCGTTCCGATAATTTTGGTTCAGCAAATCCTATTACCGGCATCGCTGATTCTACATCCGCTAATCCCAGCAATGCCCGCTTCGATCCTGAAGGCGTGCGAGTATCTAACGACGGCAAGAGTGTGTTCATCTCCGATGAATATGGTCCTTATGTCAACCAGTTTGATCGTGCGACTGGTGAACGCATTCGCTCGTTTGCGTTGCCTGCCAACCTGGCTGTCGCCGTTCAAAATTCAGTGGGTAAAACAGAAGAGAGCAACACCGTCGGTCGGGTAGACAATAAAGGTATGGAAGGCTTGGCTATCACACCTGACGGCACCACGCTGGTAGGGATAATGCAGGCGCCATTGTTACAGGATAAGAAAGCCAGCGGTAATGTCCGTATTGTGACTATCGATATAGCAACAGGTGTTACCCACGAATATGCTTATCACCTGACTAGTGGATCAGGCGTCAGTGAAATCGTTGCTATCAATAATCATGAATTTCTGGTCGATGAGCGTGACGGCAGCGGCTTAGGCAATGGTGATAGCGCTGCAATAAAACAACTATTTAAAGTTGACATTGCTGGTGCTGCTGAGGTTAGCAATCTTCATACAGGAACAGCTGCCGATCAAACGGCTCTAGCGGCTGCGGCGGTTCCCAAAACACTATTTTTGGACGTAGTGCAAACCCTTAATTCCAATGGCATTGCAAGCAGCCAGATTCCCGCGAAATTGGAAGGCGTAGCCTTCGGTCAAGACATTACCGATAACGGCCAGCTGTTCCATACCTTATATGTTGCGAACGACAACGATTTTGTGCCCGGTGTTGCTGGTAGTAACAGTTTCTACGTATTTGCTGTGGCTGATACGGCGCTTAATTTTCAAGCACAACAAATATCTGCAGTACCGGTTCCGGCAGGGGCATGGTTATTCGGCACGGGTTTGCTTGGCTTACTCGCTTCGGCAAGAAAGCGGGTTCAATCTTAATCTTATCAATTGGGCACCCGCGATTTCGTGGGTGCTTGAATAGTCAATTGATCCTGAAAACGCCTGAATTCAGGATCAACAAAAATCTATAAGGAATCAAAAATGTTTAATTTCACAAGAAGCCGCTTAAAGCAGCAAGCTATTCTTACAGCGGTATTTTCTGTAATAGCAACAATTTATTCGCTGCCATCTTATGCAGTTGCCGCTGCCGATCCAGTAGTACTAACTTTTTCTACCGTGGGGGATTCAAGACAAGACCCACAAAATATCGATCCGAGTGTTAAACAACCTGCACAAGTTGGTGTTGGCAATTGCCAAATACCTTCTGGGAATGGTGTAACCTCAAATCCAGGTTTATCCGGCCAGGATTGCAAATGGTTACAAAACAGCAAAGCCTGGTCACGCATCATGCGCACTATCCAATCCCAAAAAGCCAATCTGTTGTTTTTCAACGGCGACATGATCATGGGTTATGGAAAAGCAGGCGTACCAGTTACCAGAACTTCAAATGCTGTGGGCGAGGTAGCGATCGCTACTCCAAGCATTACTGATATTCTTAATTCAGATTTGATGCAGTCCTATAAGCAATATGCTTTTTGGCGCGGTATGGTGGCTAACTTGATGGAAACCGGCACCTATGTTGTTCCGGTACCGGGAAATCACGAAGTACAATCGCTGAGATTCATGGAATGCACCGAACCGGAGTCGGAAGGTGCGTGAATCTTAGTCGCCGGTAGCTATATCGTTCCGGCGTTTTATCGAGCGTGCTGTTTGCGATGGAAAAATGCAATCGGTCGATG
>Ga0208508_1000229_pt1 | contig 15591 bp, 10 predicted proteins | sample LakWasMeta1_LOW4_2_FD_183853 | JGI IMG/M metagenome (GOLD analysis project Ga0208508, IMG submission 183853) | Freshwater sediment methanotrophic microbial communities from Lake Washington under simulated oxygen tension - Sediment Metagenome... | ecosystem: Environmental > Aquatic > Freshwater >...
CTCTTCGTAAGCCGTTGAGCTAATTAATGTGCCGAACCCATCACGGCTAAACAGTTCCAACAATAATGCGCCATTCATGGCTCGATTAATCAAATGCACACGTTCAATGCCTGCTTGGCAGCTTTGAATAGCCGCTTTCAGTGATAAGCGAATGGTATTATCAATGTCGGGATGTTGCTGTAAAAAGGTCTCAGCTTCGATAGTAGTCATTTGTTGGACAGGTTGACCATTAGCAGGATTGCAACACGGCTGTTCGGTTAATAACACTAACTTTTCAGCTTTTAAGGCAATCGCCACCGCCGTAGCGACTTGTTCAGCCGACAAATTAAATACCTCTCCACTGGGCGAATAACCGATAGGCGAAATTAACACCACATTATTTTGATCCAGTTGGGCATGAATCGCCGTACTATCAATACGGCGTACTTCGCCCGTGTGGCAATAATCAATGCCATCAATGACACCAATCGGTTTGGCGGTGACAAAATTGCCAGACGCTACTTTAAGACTACACCCTGCCATTGGCGAGTTTGCCAGCCCCATTGATAATAACGCTTCACAATCTACGCGTACTAAGCCTGCCGCTTCTTTGACACATTGCAACGCTAAGTCGTCAGTAATGCGTAAATTATTGTGAAACAGTGCGGGGGCATTAAGTTTAGTTAGCCGTTGGTCAATTTGTGGACGTATGCCATGCACTAATACCAAGCGAATACCTAAACTACTGAGCAAGGCAAAATCCTGCACATGATGTTCAAAACCTGTGTCTAATACCGCTTCACCACCAAAAGAAATGACAAAGGTTTTATGACGGTGGGCGTGGATATAAGGCGATGAAGCCCTAAACCAATTAACAAATTCGTTTTGTAACATTATGGTGTGCTATCTCTGGGTGTGCATAATTTAATAGAATGCGCTGAAGTACCCAGCGTATTCATATTTTTATTTTTATAATCTGCTTTCTTTACAATCGCAATCTGGTATCTTTGTACTTTGATGAACTGTTGGTATTTTCCATAGCTCAATTCATCCTTCTTGATAGTAAAGGGACGAAAGTCTACCAGCTGATCTTTTCTTATTCACGAGTGAAGAATCCACTAAAATACCAACAGATGCTAGCTATGTCGTCGTTAGCAACCATTGTGCATCACATAGACTAAAAATACTGCCGCAAACTATGAGCAAGCCGCCCCCACTGATAAATAAAAAAATTGTTTTTGAATATCATTTGCTGGGCTTGGTTATCATCATAGCCTACTTAATGATTAGCTTACGCGCAAAGACATTCTGGGAAATATTCCCCGTTATTGGTACAGCGGGATTATGTCTTGTTGCAGCGGGTGCTGTATTTAGATTCAAACGCCCCGTCTGGATTCGTACATTATCTTTTATAAAAAATCAAACGCAACAACTTATCTTTGATTTATCACCTTATTTATTTACTGCTTTAGTTGTTACCCTCATTGAAGCACAATTACTTAATCATGCACTGATTTTAGTTGGCAAAGCGGTGGTTGCTATTATTAGCATTGGTTTTTACATAGCTCTTGGTATTTCACTAGAAGTCGAATGCGAACATATCAAAAGTTATCAGGGTAACGAACCCAAAAATATTACCCAAATCGTGCCTGCTGGACTTAAATTACGTTACTTTCTGCTGACACTGTTAACAGTTGATTTATTAATTTTCAGCTTAGCATGGCTAGCTCATGGCTTACAGTCCGACAAACACGATTTTTTCGGGCTATTATTTATCAGCATTATTGTTATCAGCTTATCGTTCTATTTGCTCTATTTGTACAACCGTAATTTTATTCATGTCGTAGGAATGCAAGTCAAAGCTTTAGGTCGCGTTGAAGAAGGTCGATTTGATGTGCTGATACCCACAGTCAGTGATGATGAATTGGCATTGTTAGCCAGCTACCATAATGCCATGATTGAGCGTTTGCGAGACAGAGACCGTCTCTATCGCACACTGGAAAAAAGCGTCGGTGCTAATATCATGAATAAGCTGCTTAACACCGATGAGCAGATACTCAAACAAGGGCAGACATATAATGTAGCAATTTTATTCTGTGATTTACGCGGTTTTACTAGCTTAGGTGAATCGGCTTCCGCAGAAGAAATTATTATGTTTTTGAATGTCTACTTTTCTGATATTAGCAGTGTTATCAGTGAACACAACGGTATCATCAATAAATTTATGGGCGATGCGGTGTTAGCTATTTTTGGCTTAGAAAGTGATGGCAATCCAGTCGAAGATGCCGTAAACGCCAGCTTGGCAATTATCAAACACAGTACTGATTTCTATATGCCCAACGCTATGCACCCAGAAACAGGTGTGGGTATTGATTTTGGCTCCGTCATTGGTGGTACGATTGGCTCTGAAGATCGTTATGAATACACTATTATTGGTGATGCAGTGAATAAAGCCAGTCGATTAGAAAGTTTGAGTAAACGGTTAGGTTACAGCATTATTCTGTCTGAAAATGCCCATAAATGGCTTTCTAACGATATGCGTAAAAACTTTGATAGCCTAGGCGCACATAAAGTGCGCGGTGGCAATGAAGCGATTACCATCTACGGTAGCGGAAAAAATCAAAAAACCAAATCAGTGTAGTGAAGAGCAAAAGCCATAAAGGAACGCTACTACCGCCCCATGCCCGCTTCCCTAAGCATATAATCACTCAAATCTATACCCACAGAATTAGGATCAACCACCTTAGTAATGTACAGTTTTGACAAGCCCTCGGTCTCTTTAAAATGCTCCAAATTGACAATCTGAGGCTGATGACGCAAGCCTTTGTTATCTTTAACGACCATAATAGTAGGTAATAAATGTTTGCCTGGCTTGGTACTGACGACAATAGCGATTTCGCCATTATTCAATTCAACCACACTACCAATTGGATAAATGCCTAAACATTTAATAAACTCTTCGACCAGTTCGCGATCAAAGAAACTGCCGCGCATCATATAAATAGATTTCAATGCTTCTGAGCAGGAAATATGTACAGTAGCACCTGGATGATTAGTCACTATCTCATAAACATCAACGATTGAAACCAGTCTGGAAAAATAATTGATTTCGGTGTCTTTTAAGCCTTTAGGATACCCCTTACCATTCACACGCTCATGATGTGAACGCGCAACTTCTATGGCTACTTTAGGAACATTGGGCGTATTTATTAATATTTCTGCACCGTATTGTGTGTGCATTTCCATTTCTTTTTTTTCTTCAGGCGTTAAGCCTCTACTGTGCTTATCGAGAATCGTTTGAGAGATTTTAATCTCCCCCACATCATGCAGTAATGCCGCATAACCTAAATCAGACAGTTGTTGTTCATTAAGACCTAAATGACGACCAAACAACAGGCTAAGAATGCACACATTCAGACTATGACGAACCGTGTCTTGTTGTTTTGATTTTAAATTACTAAATAAGGCGAGTGTACTGGGGTTGTGCATAACCCCCTCAATTACACCATGAACACAGGTTTTCAGTTGCACAGGATTGATTTCTTTATTAAGGCGAAAACTATCTAATACTGTATGTAGCGAAGAGGTTGTCGTTTCATAAACCTGACGCGCAATCACTAATTCTTCTTCAAAATGTTTGTCAGTCGTCCTATAAAGGGACTGTACTGATTCTGATTCATTCCGAGGTGGCGTAGCTAACACATCACTATCTTCTGCTTTCGGTGTAGCTGTCTTGCATCTGTACAAGAAAAATGTGTTGGCAAGCGATGGATGGCTTTTATTCTCATCTATTTCAACAGTACGACAAAATTCCTGAAGTTGACGAATTTGCTTTTCACTCTTAATAAGAAAGCTTTGAAACAGAAAAGGCGTGCCTACCCAAGGTCTATCCAAGGCAGAAACATACATGCCACAACAAAGGTCTGAGGTGTCAAATTTTATCATTGTGTATTCCAGTAGGTGGTTCTTTGCCTAATTACGCTAGCGACATTGTGCATACGCTATTATTTCTTTTTGATATAAAAAATCTGTGTATTTGATTGTTTTATAAGTTTAATCATCTGATGACCCGATTGGTCAATATAAACACCAAAATCTAAATGTGCTGCAGGATCAGTGGCAGTCACTTTCACCACATCGCCGCTAGTCATTTGCATCAGGGCTTTTTTTAGCCGTAACAAAGGCAAGGGACACTGTAGACCACTGGCATCTACTTCCATATTAAATTCAATCATGATTCAATTTTAACACTCTCAATTCAAATGTAGAGTGCTTATAATACCATTCCCTATTAAATCCACGCATCATCGAAACAAAATGGATTATTTTCCTGTTTTTGTAAACCTTAAAGAACACAAGTGTCTGGTTGTTGGCGCGGGTGAAATTGCTGCCCGAAAAATTGACTGCTTAGCGCGTGCAGGTGCAAAAATCACCGTCATTGCTAAAGAAATAAGCCCCACAGTTGCCAATATACAGGTAACACATGAGCTAACCATACTACAAAAACCATTTGCACCTGAAGACCTACGTGATTTCAGACTGGTTATTTCTGCAACCAATGACGAGGCAACCAATCGCCTAGTTGCCCAAATTGCTGAACAACAAAAAATTTTGGTAAACGTCGTTGATAATCCCGAACTGTGTAGTTTTATTGTGCCTGCTATTATCGACCGCGCACCACTGACTGTTGCCGTGTCTTCGGGTGGTGCAGCCCCTGTTTTAGCTCGCTTACTGAGAGCAAAAATAGAAAGCATCATTCCGCCCAGTTACGGACAATTAGCCATGCTAGCGAGTCAATTTAGAAACGCCGTAAAGCAACACATTACCCATCCTCGACACCGCCGAATTTTCTGGGAACAAGTGTTTCAAGGTGATATTGCCGAACTGGTTTTTGCGGGCAAAACCAAACAAGCTAAGCAACAATTACAACAAAAACTCATTGACGCAGAAAATACCCCACCTGCTGGAGAAGTATATCTCATTGGCGCAGGACCAGGTGCGGCCGACCTACTGACTTTCCGTGCCTTGCGTTTATTACAACAAGCCGATGTCGTGGTTTATGATAGATTAGTATCGCCTGAAATTTTAGATTTAGCACGGCGTGACTCAGAAAGAATATATGTTGGTAAACAACGTAGCAATCATGCTTTACCACAAGAATCCATTAACACCTTACTAGCCGATTTAGCCAAAGCAGGCAAACGCGTGGCACGATTAAAAGGTGGCGATCCATTTATTTTTGGACGCGGTGGTGAAGAAATTGAAACGCTCATGCAGCAAGACATTCATTTTCAAGTCGTACCAGGTATTACTGCCGCGTCAGGTTGCGCAACGTATGCAGGCATTCCCCTTACCCATAGAGATCACGCCCAATCCTGTACCTTTGTAACAGGTCATCTCAAAGATGATTCTGTGCATTTGAACTGGACACAATTAGCCGCTCCTAATCAAACCATTGTCATTTACATGGGGCTGGTGGGTCTTGAAAAAATTTGCCAGTCGTTAATTGCCCACGGTAGCCCTGAAAATCTACCCTGTGCCTTAGTACAACAAGGCACAACGCATAATCAACGTGTTATTATCAGCACCTTAGCTAGCTTGCCCGCGCAGGTTGCCGAACTGAATATTAAACCACCCACCCTAATTATTATTGGTACAGTAGTCACGCTGCATGAACGCCTAAATTGGTTTGAGCAGTCAGTTTAGCGCATAAATATGAATGATATGATGAAGTCTGCATTGCAACGGTTTTACGATACACCCAATTTTTTACAGAATCCTTGTGCCGAAATGAATAAAACAATTGAATTTTACCGTTAAATTACCTATTCTTTGCGGGCTTAAAAAAATAATTTTCACATAGAAGAGCGTAGGTTCTTTTTTATCATTAGAGAGAGGTCAATATGAAAAAATCATTAGCCGTATTAGCAGGCGTTATGTTAGTTACATTAAGCGGTTCAGTATTTGCTGACGAACAAACTGACATTGGTCAAAAAATTTATGAACGTGCTTTCGGTCGTGGCTGTGGCTCTTGCCATGACATCAAATCAAATCCACAATTGGCTGAGCTGATTAAAGATGGCAAATTAGACAGAGCTACTTTTGAAAAAGTGTTGAAAGAAGGCAAAAACGGTATGCCTAAAGCAATCGAACAAATCATGGAAGTCGCTGCTGTTAAAAAAGCGGGCTACGGTGAAGATCAAGCAGTTGATGCTATCTATACTTATTTGAAATCTAAATAATTCATTAGATTTATTCGCGCAAAAAAAGCCGCTCCAATTTATTGGAGCGGCTTTTTCATAGGCGTTACACAAAGAAACGATTAATCTTTATGCAGGTAACGGGTAATAATTTCTTTATAAGGCAAACGATGGCGGTTTTTAATCCACACGCCTGCAACTGCCGCCAACATCAAACCACAAGAAGCCAGACTCAAATACACCAGCTTTTTTAATTCCGACATTTCTTCCATTAACTGCGCATTAGGTGGTGTCACTTTGCCATTATTAGGCGTAGCCGAAGAAACGCGTAAGGTTTTAATATCACTACGCAATTCTTCAATCGTCATCAACGAATCAGATGCAGCTCCTAAACGCACACTTTCTTCCAATGTTCTGAGCTTACTTTCGATTGAGCCACTGACTAAACCAACAAATTGTCCTTTTAAGGTATTCACCTCAGCAGACAACACGGGATTCATTTGATCAGCATACGCTTGAGTACTGGCGACTTGTTGATAAGCTGTTAAATCCTCACGCGGAAATAATAACCAGCCCCCGATAACAATGACTGACATCAGAAAAAAAACCGCCGCTAATAACCATCGGTTTGCTTTAACCAAGCTCTGATGAGGCGGTATCGTTTGCAGAACAACTAGCTTCGATTTTTTTTCGTGTGTATCGCTCATTATGGGTTTCCTCGCAAACTGGGCAAAAAACACCCAATTGGACAAATAGTTATTATTATGTAGACCTAGCTAACGGGCAATTATACAAGTTTAATACCATTTGTCCTTTGGTTTTTTACTGCCTTATTTCAAACGCTTAGCGGCAGCAATACGCATTCTTAAGGCATTCAATTTAATAAAGCCTGCTGCGTCTTTTTGATTGTAAGCACCTGCATCTTCTTCAAACGTCGCAATGCTTTCATCAAATAAACTGTCAGTGCTTGATTCACGACCCACCACGATGACGTTACCTTTGTACAATTTCAAACGCACTTTACCATTAACGTTGGCTTGTGAGGCATTAATCATGGTTTGCAACATTTCACGCTCTGGACTCCACCAGTAACCGTTATAAATCAACGACGCATAACGGGGCATTAACTCATCTTTTAAATGTGCAACTTCTCTATCTAAAGTTAAAGATTCAATAGCACGATGGGCTTTTAGCATCACTGTTCCCGCTGGCGTTTCATAACAGCCGCGTGATTTCATGCCAACATAACGGTTTTCTACGATGTCTAAACGTCCGATACCATTTGCACCCGCGATTTTGTTCAATTGTTCCATCACAGTTGCAGGTGAACAAGCCACGCCATCAATGGCTACGATGTCGCCTTGTTGATAGGTTAATTCAATATAGGTTGCTACATCTGGCGCGTTTTCAGGTGAAACTGACCAACGCCACATCGCTTCTTCTGGTTCTGCCCAAGGGTCTTCTAATACTCTACCTTCATAAGAAATATGCAATAAATTGGCATCCATCGAATAAGGCGAGGTTTTACCGTGTTTCATTTCCACAGGAATACCGTGTTTTTCTGCATAATCCAGCAAGGATTGGCGTGAAGTTAAATCCCATTCGCGCCACGGTGCGATAATCTGAATATCAGGACGTAGTGCATACGCGCCCAACTCAAAACGTACTTGGTCGTTGCCTTTGCCAGTCGCGCCATGTGAAATAGCTTTCGCGCCTGTTTCATTAGCAATTTCAATCAGACGTTTAGCGATTAACGGCCGCGCAATGGATGTGCCTAATAAATATTCACCTTCATAAATGGTGTTAGCGCGAAACATCGGGAATACGAAATCACGGGCAAATTCTTCGCGTACATCTTCGATATAAATTTCTTTAATACCCATTGCTTGTGCTTTGGCGCGAGCGGGTTCAATTTCTTCGCGTTGCCCCAAATCGGCAGTAAATGTGACCACTTCGCACTGATACACATCTTGTAACCATTTAAGAATAATCGACGTATCCAAGCCACCTGAATAGGCTAATACTACTTTGTTAATATCTGACATGAGGTCTTTACCTTGAGTTAAAAATGTCGGTAATTATACCCGAAACGTGCAGGCTACGCATTGTGTAGCCTACCAACTGGGATTAAAAAACGCGACTCGTCCTGTTTCCACATCGTACATACCGCCTATAATGCCGATGTCACCTGCTTGAATCAGGGTTTCTAACACCGCACTCCGTTCTCTGATTTGAGCAACGCTGAGTAACACATTTTGTTCAGCGACTTGTTCAACCAAATGCTCGTGAGTACATTCGCCTTGTTTTGTTACGGCGGTAATGGCAGGTTGAATTTTAGCCAATAGACCTGTCAGGTGGTCTAGTTTAACATCGGCACACGCACCTTTTATCGCGCCGCAATGGCTATGCCCTAATACGACAATGAGTTTAGAACCCGCCACTTTGCAGGCATATTCCATACTGCCTAAAATATCGTCATTGATGATATTCCCTGCCACACGCACGCTGAACGCATCGCCTAAACCTAAGTCGAAAATCAATTCCACCGAAGTACGCGAATCCATACAACTTAAAATCATAGCAATCGGAAACTGCCCTTGTTGGGTGTCGTTGACTTGTTCTAATAAATTACGATTGGCTTCAAGGTTGTTGATAAAGTGTTCATTACCGTGTTTTAAAATTGCTAACACTTCAGCGGGTGTTAAAGATTGTTGGCTGTCATAAGTTTGGCTACGCACTTTTTCAATCGGTTGCAATTGACCAAAACCACGCATATTTTCCAAGGTCAGAGTGATATTTTTTAACCGCGCTTCTTGTTTAAAATTATCAATAATTTCGTAAACATCGTAATCTATGTATTTACAGCGCGTGGCATCAATCACTACGTCACTATTGGCGGGGACATTATCCAAGGTGTATTTAATATTAGCTTTGTTTAAAAATGAAACGTGTTCGGATAAACGAAAAAAGGTTTTATTACCAATGACTGCTTCACGAAAATACGAGGCACTTTTATAATTTTCTAACAAAATGGCGATAGAGGCAGTGCCTAAACCGATGAGTATACCTGTCAATAAATCGGTCAACACTAACCCTAAAATGGTGACGCAAAATGGAATGAAGTGATACAAACCCGCTTGGTACATGGTTCTAAACATAGCAGGATTAATCAGTTTATAACTCACCACTAACAACACACTGGCTAAGGTGGCTAACGGAATTTCATTTAACCAAACAGCTATAAATTTGACCGCTAGCAATATCAATAAGCCTTGAATAAAACCTGCGGCTTTTGTTCGCGCCCCTTCTTGAATGTTAATAGAGCTACGCACGATGACTTGCGTGAGCGGCAGTCCACCAATTAAACCACACGCCATATTGCCTAAGCCCTGTGCTATTAATTCTCTATGCGTGGAACTGCGACGACGATAAGGATCGAGTTTATCCACCGCTTCGACACATACCAAGGTTTCTAAACTCGCTACTAACGCCAGTGTAAGCGCGACAAAATAGATGTTGCTTTGGTTTAATTGGGAAAAATCGGGATGATGTAATTGCACTAATACATCGGAAAAATCGGTAAAAATTGGAATCGCCACCAAATGACTATCCTTTAAAGCCAATTCAGGTGCGAACTGTAACAAGCCTTGATTGCAAAGTACGCCTAACACCACTACTAACAATACGCCTTGATATTGCTCAACGGGACGCAAGTTTTTAACACGCGGTTGCTCCCAGATAATCAGCACTGTTAATGAAATTAATGCAATCACCACTGCCGTTGGCGAAATAAACTCCACCGCATTGATTAATTCAGAGAATGACGAATAATGATCTGCCTGAAAAAAATTAAAATCGCCTTCGTAGTCGCTGTCATAACCTAGCGCATGAGGAATTTGTTTCAAAAATAAAATAAATCCGATGCCTGACAACATACCGTTAATCACTGAGGAGGGAAAATAATGGGCAATTACCCCCGCTCTGAGCAAACCTAATACAATTTGTAAACCGCCCGCAATCACTAACGCCAATAAAAAACCATCCAACCCTAGCTGTTCGATGCTGCTTAATACTAATACTGACAAACCCGCCGCCGTGCCACTGATAGCTAATTGTGTACTGCTTAATGGTGCGACAATCAGACCACCGATAATGCCCGTGATTAAACCTGAAAATAACGGCATACCAGACGCTAAGGCAATACCTAACGACATCGGAATGGAAACCAAAAACACCACGATACCCGCAGGTAAGTCGTATTTTAAATTGGCTAATAGTTCATTGTTACGCATTACGAAGGTTCTCTTAAGAAGAATGGGTTCTTTCTTTTAACACGATTAACGCTTGATGGTCTGCTTTAATAGCTTCTTTGCCATACAAGTCGATAATTTCAACACGAATATCATCATCGGGTGCGGTCTCGATAAAATCATCCACCGTTTCCAAAATATCGTGGTCGATAAACTTGGCTTTGCTGGCATCAATCACAACGGTGCTGTTAGCTTGAATATGCAGAATGAATTTACGCAGCAAGGCTTTATTTAAAAATGACACATCTTTATGAAACGCTAATACATAATGTGAACCATCCTGTGTCAGCGTAATAGAAGCATGATAATTAGCCCGCATAACAAACACCAAACCAATCGCAAGACCAATGGCGATACCCATCAATAAGTCAGTGACTAAAATAGCGGTGACGGTAATCACAAACGGCAAAAACTGGCTCATCCCCTTTTTATAGTGTTCTTTAAACAACGCAGGTTTAGCCAGTTTGTAACCTGTATGTAGCAAAATTGCCGACAGACAAGACAACGGAATGGTATTTAAAAAACCTGCCAAAAATACCACGCTCAGCAATAACAACAAACCATGCACAAAACACGACAAACTGCTCTTGCCTCCCGCATTGATATTAGCGGCACTTCTTACGATAACCGCGGTAATCGGTAAACCGCCTAACATTCCGCTGATAATATTACCCACGCCTTGGGCTTTTAATTCCCGATTCGTCGGCGCAAGACGTTTTAATGGGTCTAATTTGTCGGTGGCTTCTAAGCTCAATAAGGTTTCTAAACTGGCAATAATGGCGATGGTAATTGCTACCATGTATAGTTTAGGATTCGCTAAGTAACTAAAATCTGGCAACATGAAATTGTTTAAAAAATCACCTGCGTGTTCAGAAACAGGCAAACTCACTAAATGTTTGCTACTGACGGCAAAATCAGGCGCGTATTGGTTGGCTAAAAAATTGTAAGTTACACCCCACACCACGGCAATTAATGGTGCGGGTATCAGTTGTAAATAACGTTTTTGTTTAATCCATGCCGAATCCCACGCAAATAAAATCAACAAAGCCACCACAGCGATAATGGTCGCCCCTAATGAAAACGCGTTTAACGCAGTAAATAATTCATTAAAACTCGATTCTGCCGTTTCCATCATATAACTTTCGTCACCTTCATAACTGGTATCGTACCCTGTCGCATGAGGCACTTGTTTAATGATTAAAATCAAGCCAATCGCAGCTAACATGCCTTTAATCACCGCCGCAGGAAAAAATGCACCGATAATACCTGCTCTTAAATAACCAAAGGCTAACTGCAATATTCCCGCCAACACACAGGCAGTTAATAAGCCTTGAAAACTACCCAGCGATTCAATGGCATTGAACACAATCACCGTTAAACCCGCCGCAGGGCCTGAAACACTTAATTGCGAACCACTGAGCCAAGACACTACTAAACCACCCACCATCCCTGCAATTAGCCCAGAAAATAGCGGCGCACCTGATGCTAAGGCAACCCCTAAACATAACGGCAACGCCACCAAAAAGACCACGAGACCTGCGGGTAAATCATCTTTAACATGACGCAAATAAAATTGAACGTGTTTATGAATCATAGCGAGTTACTCCAAAAGTGATATTGAATGGATATATAATAGCGAATCAATACTAAATAACCTAGAGTTTAGGTTATCTATTTTTATGGTCTATGTCTAGCACTCACACGAACACACTGGTTTAAAACAACCACCTGTCGGTTCTTATAACCCCTTATCCGTCATTCGCACATTTATTTTTATAAAAATAACCTTCCTATACAGTAGCTTACAGTTATTTATGAGATTGGCATACTGATTGCTATTTACAGGCTAAGCAACTTTTTAAAATGAGGATAGGTTATGAGTGTTAGCACGCTTGCAGAATTACCAAAAACAGGTTTAGCAGGTTTAAAAGAAAACTGGCGTAGTGATTTGCTGTCGGGTTTTTTAGTCTTTCTTATCGCCTTGCCCTTGTGTTTAGGCATTTCAATGGCTTCTGGTTTTCCGCCTTCTGCGGGCATTATTACTGCCATTATCGGCGGTGTATTAGTGTCGCGTATCAGCGGTTCATTCGTCACGATTAACGGTCCTGCGGCTGGTTTAATCGTGGTTGTTTATGACGCAGTGCAGTCGCTGGGCGAAGGTGATGCAATGGCGGGTTATCGTTTCACGTTAGCGGCGATTGTCGTTGCCAGTGTGATACAAATTTTCATGGGCATCTTTAAAGCAGGTCGTTTGAGTTCATTTTTTCCCGCCTCGGTGGTGCATGGGATGTTAGCTGCCATCGGCATTATCATCATGACCAAACAAATTCATGTCGTGTTAGGCGTTACGCCTGAAAAAGGCAGTTTGTTTTCTACAATGGCGCAAATTCCACACAGTTTCATGAATATGAATCATGAAATTGCCATTATCGGTTTTTCAGGTTTGGCGATTTTGATCGCTTGGTCGTTGATTAAAAATAAAACGCTAAAAATGATTCCCGCGCCATTGGTTGTGGTGTTAGTAGGCATCGGTTTTGCGCGGTATTTCGACTTAGAACATCAGCACATGTATTTGTTTTTACCTGATGCGCATTTTCTACCGCATCATGAAGAAACTATAGGGCCTAAGTTTTTGGTGGCGATTTCTGAAAACTTTATGTCTAGCTTTTATTTTCCCGATTTTTCTAAGTTTGCCACAGTGGAATTTTGGGAAGCGGTAGTAACTATCAGTTTGGTCGGTAGTTTGGAAAGTTTATTGAGTGCAATGGCGGTGGATAAATTAGACCCTTACAAACGCCATTCTAATTTAAATAAAGATTTAACCGCCGTAGGTGTTGGTAACTTGGTCGCAGGTTGTGTGGGCGGTTTGCCGATGATTGCAGAAATCGTGCGTAGTTCGGCTAACGTCAATAATGGTGCGAAAACGGGCTGGGCGAATTTCTTTCACGGTTCATTATTGTTGTTGTTCGTGGTGTTGTTTCCACGCTTGATACACAGTATTCCGTTAGCAGCATTGGCTTCATTGCTGGTGTTTACAGGTTTTCGTTTAGCGTCACCGAAAGAATTTGCCAAAGTCATGGGCATTGGTAAAGAGCAGTTCTTTATGTTTACTGTCACCGTGATTGGCGTGATTGCCACGGATTTATTGGTCGGCGTAGCGATTGGTATTTTAGTGAAACTAAGTATTCACTTAATGCGCGGTGTGACGTTCAACAATCTATTCAAAATACACTTTGATATTAATCAAAAAGACCCCGATGTCATTTATGTCAACATCGAAGGCGCGGCGGTTTTTTCTAATATGATGAAACTAAAAGACGCGCTGGCGAATTTGGCAACAGGTAAAACCATCGTGTTTCAACTCAATGATGCGTATTTGCTTGATCATACCGTGATGGAGTTTTTCCACGACTTTCAACACGACTATGAAGCGCAAGGTGGTTCGTGTGAGTTTTTAGGAATGGAATACCACGAAAGCTTTTCTGAACACCCGTTGGCAGCACGACGGGCGAAGCCTAATTATTCTTAACAGTCTTTGTAGGTCGGGTTAGCGATAGCCAACCCAAAAAAACCAGCGAATATGTTGGGTTGCAAAAACAGCAACTCAACCTACACCCCTTTGAGACAAATCATGATTCTATTTTTAGCCTATTGCGCAGTGTTATTTAGCTTTGCGTCTGGTTTATTAGCCTTGCTAAGTAATCAGCGGCAGTGTCTGTTAGCACTACAGCAGCGGTATTTAAAAAATACCTCTGCATTTATTAACCATTATTTAGAAGAACACCATTACCCTCATTTTTTACGACAAGCAGTGTTTATATTACTCGGTTTGTCAGGCGTATTTGCCGTGCTAGCGGGTTTGAGCGTACTGATGAGTGGCGCGGTACTCACTGACCAAATCGGTTTAGGTTTGCCTTGGCTGCCTTGGCATATTCGTTTTGACGCGCTGTCGGGGTTTTTCTTTTTAATCATTGGTATTGCTGTTGTCGCGGTCAGTTTATACGGAACGGGTTACGTTCATCATTACAAAGAAAAAGATCATCCCTTTGCCGCATTGGGTTTATTCACAGGCTTATTTGTCATGGGTATGTTGCTGGTGTTACTTGCTGATGATGCCTTTGTATTCATGATTGCGTGGGAGTTAATGTCAGTTGCCAGTTACTTCTTAGTGGCATTTCAACATGAACACGCGGCTAATCGTAGAGCGGCATTTTTGTATTTATTGATGGCAGAAGTAGGCGCATTAGCCATTATTTTAGGCTTTGGCGTATTGGCGAGTTTTTCTGACGGCTTTACGTTTGATGCGTTACGCCACGCTGAGTTATCAAGCACTTGGGCAAGTATTGCCTTTGGTTTAGCGGTGTTAGGTTTCGGTATGAAAGCGGGCATAGTGCCGATTCATGTCTGGTTGCCTGAAGCGCATCCTGTCGCACCGTCACATATTTCGGCGTTAATGAGCGGCGTGATGTTGAAAGTGGCGTTATACGGTTTGATACGGTTTTGCTTTGATTTGCTGAAAGATGTGCAGTGGCAATGGGGCGTGGTGTTATTGGTCATTGGTACGCTGTCGGCATTAGGCGGTATTTTGTACGCCATGATGCAACCAAATTTAAAACGCTTGTTAGCTTATAGTTCAGTCGAAAATATCGGCATCATCTTTATGGTGTTGGGCTTGGCTATGATTTTTCTCGATAACGGACATCCAGAATTAGCGGCATTGGGCTTTTTAGCCGCGTTATTTCATGCCTTCAATCACGCGCTATTCAAGAATTTATTGTTTTTGGGCGCGGGTATGATTCATCAGCAAACTCATGAACTCAATATTGATATGTTGGGCGGCTTGATTAAAAAAATGCCGCAAACCAGCGTGGTATTTTTAATCGGTTGTATGAGTATTTCATCCTTGCCGTTGTTTAACGGCTTTGTCTCCGAATGGTTGGCGTTTCAAACCGCCTTGCAAGTCGATGTGTTGGATAACGGCGTATTACGCAGTTTGATTCCTGTTTCCGCCGCTGCGTTAGCATTGACCGCCGCATTAGCTGCCGCGTGTTTTGTCAAAGTATTCGGCTTAACGTTTTTGGGTGTTCCTCGTTCACGTCATA
>Ga0208508_1000231_pt1 | contig 15466 bp, 13 predicted proteins | sample LakWasMeta1_LOW4_2_FD_183853 | JGI IMG/M metagenome (GOLD analysis project Ga0208508, IMG submission 183853) | Freshwater sediment methanotrophic microbial communities from Lake Washington under simulated oxygen tension - Sediment Metagenome... | ecosystem: Environmental > Aquatic > Freshwater >...
CAATCAATAATTTTGTTTTCATAAATAAATACCCTTAGGCTAGTTTTAAATTTCGCTAAGATAATAATATCGTTTTGATGAATATGAGATGAATGACAGCCAAAACAGGATAAAACATCTGCAATCACTGAGCTGTTTATTACGGTTTGTTGTAGTATTTTTTTAAAGTGCGCTATTTTTGTGACATTTTGAAAATTACGATATTTAAAAATGTCATAACACATTGTTTTAATGGTGTCCCCGATAGGAATCGAACCTACAACCTGCCCCTTAGGAGGGCGAAAAAGCCTATAAGTGGTAACAAGCCACAACAAACAACATCAAAATAATCAATAAGTTAGTTTTTTAAATTGTTGCTATTTATTGTCATTTATTGCCTGTTTTTATAGTCAATTGCAACATGAGTGCAACATGAGAGTATAATAAAAGCCTAGAAACAAAGCGGGCTTGAGAGTGCTACCAACACCAACAAGCCCTACCAATAACTTAACAATGCGGGTTAAGCAATGGCTAGGTACATCATACCAAAAAGCCGATTGCTACCCTAGGGGGCAATTATGGCAACCATTCAAAAGCGTACAGCTCAAAACGGAATAACCACCTACACAGCCACAATTAGGATAAAAGGTTATCCAATACAGAACGCTACTTTTAAACGCCTTACCGATGCTAAAAAATGGATAGCATCAACAGAAAGTGCAATCCGTGAAAATCGACATTTCAAAACCAGCGAAAGTAAAAAGCACACCGTAGCCGATGCTATAGACAAGTACAGTACGGACATTTTACCTACTCGCTACACTGCCAAAGAACAGCGCAATAGAAGACCCATTTTGTCATGGTGGAAAAATGAAATTGGTTATTGCTTAATGTCCGATTTAACCACCGCCACCTTTGCCGAATGTCGGGATAAGTTAGCCAAGAAAACCAACAACAGCGGTAAGCCGTTCTCAGCCGATTCAATCAAAAAATATTTCTTAATCATTAAAAGCGTTCTCAAGGCGTGCGTGATTGATTGGCTATGGATTGAACAATCACCGTTAAGAGATGGGCGCGTTGAATTGCCAGAATTACCAGCGGGTAGGGTTCGTTATTTAGATGAATTTGAACGTGAACGCCTGATTAAAGCCTGTAAGGTTTCAAATAACCCGCTTCTTTATCCTGCTTTTGTTCTAGCCCTATCAACTGGTATGAGGCAAGGCGAAACTATGAACCTGTATTGGAAAGAACCCGCAACACCGCCAATTGATACCGCGTGGGGCGTGGTTCATTTAGATAGAAATTGCATCATCCTACACCAAACTAAAAACGGTTCTAAACGGCGCGTTCCCTTAATCGGTTTAGCCTTACAATTGCTTAAAGAACTTAGCAAGGTTAGACGGCTTGATAGTGCGTTATTGTTTCCCAGCTACAAAGACCCGTTAAAGCCTATTGACCTTAAAGCATCGTGGCTAGTGGCTTTAAATCACGCTGAAATAGATAATTTTCGCTGGCATGACATACGACACACCACCGCGTCATATCTTGCTATGAACGGGGCTAGTTTGGCTGAAATAGCCGAAATTCTAGGACACAAAACCCTGCAAATGGTGAAGCGTTACGCGCATTTGTCGGATGGTCATGTATCAAGCGTTATTGAATCAATGAATACTAAGATTTTTGGTAGTGTGTGATGAATGATAAAAACAAATCAGTCAATTTAAGTATTCTTAGTCAATTTGCTAAGGAAAATGGAATTTCCGATACAGTAGAAATAGCAGAACCTAAAAGCAGGGTAGAGAAATTTATTATCAATGAGCTTATGCCTCAAACAAAAGAAGTCATAAACGCATTAACTGACATTCTTTTAAAGAATAATAAACTTCCTGATATATGCCCTAAAGTTTATGAAATTCCACCAATGCCAGAGCTTATTGATCCTGACGAATTTAAACCTTATGTTCCAGATGAAGCTGAAATGGCAGCAATAGCAGCAGCAAATGAACGAAGAAGGCTTATTGAAGAAACACAGATTGATTTATTAAAAAAACAAATGGAATTATTAGAAAAACAACTCGAAAAACAGGCAAAGGATCAGACTGATACTATTATTGCTAGTGTTGAACAACCAAGCACGGCTAATATTGAGGACAATATACAAAGTAATAATAAGCGGGTATTAACTGCTGATACAGATATTGATGATCCTAATTTACTTAAAAGCGAAAAACAAATTATAGCTATTTTAAAAGCTATCAAAATGAAACAATGGCAGCCTTTTGAAATACCTGATGGTGACAAATCAGGATCAATAGAGCCTATTTGTATGAAGGATTATCCGAAATTATTTGACGGTGCGACAAGTTTTGACAATGCTTGGAAAGCGGGGAAAAAACTGGGATTGTTTCGCATGATGAACGATACCAGTTATGCAAAACGTGGGAAACAATAACAAAACCCAATAAACCCAATAACCCCCACATCGAACCCCTACTTATCTAACCTGTATATTTTTCACCATACCGCAAACAACAACAATTTGCGGTAATTCTTAATTGATTACAAGGTGAAACATGAACACGCAACAAAACGAAGCTATACAAACCGCTTACCTTTATTTCACGGTCAAACAATTTTGCGAACGTCATAAGTTTTGCACTGAGGGTGGATTAAGGCATGAAATTTTCCACGAATCCACTAATGGCGGGAAAGCGGCGGGCGTGTTTATCAGACACGGCAGAAAGGTTTTAATTAAAGAATCGGCTTATTTTGCTTGGTTAGAAACTAGAAACCAAGAAGGAAAGTAGTCATGGATGGATATAGAAACCGTCACCAAGCTGCGAACTTGGGACGGTTAAAGGCAAAACAAAAACTGAATGCTGATTATATCAAGCAATCTCTTAATCCTGTTGATTTTTACCATCATGAATTACCTAACGCGCCATTAACAAAGCCTAATTGGAATAATGGTGGCTTATGTCCTTTCCATGATGATAAAAAAGCAGGTTCATTTTTTGTGAATCTACAAAATGGTTCATTCAAATGTTTCGCTTGTGGCGCGTCTGGTAATGACATCATAGGATTTGTCATGACACGCTATGCACTAACATTTCCACAAGCCTTACAAAAACTTACGGATGATTGGGGGCTAATATGAAAGTACCCTCAACATTCCATAACAAACCTTTAATTAAGCAATGGGCGTATGAAGACCAAAACGGCGATCTATTAGGTGCAGTCGCACGTTATCAAAATGCAGAGGGTAAAAAAGAAATAGTGCCATTTTTCAAATCTAATGGTGGAGATGTTTTTTTATCTGGCATTGATTTAAACCCTCGCCCGTTATTTGGCTTATACCGATTGGCTAATCATGAGAAAAATAAAGCTGTTTTCATCGTTGAAGGTGAAAAATGTGCAGCAGCACTGCAAAGCCTAGGATTATGTGCTGTCACTTCATTGGGTGGTTCTAATGCAGCAAAACAAACTGATTGGACACCATTAAACGGATTCAAAAGCGTTTTTTTATTGCCAGATAATGACGAGGCAGGTGAACACTACGCGCAAGATGTTTATAGAGCATTAACGACATTAACATCACCGCCCGAAGTAAAAATTTTACGATTAGCAGGATTACCAGAGGCAGGTGATATTGTGGACTGGCTTCAAGTGCAAATAATGGAGATGGTCAATGGATAATTGGGACGGTTACGCACCTATTGCTCAAGATTTACATGAACCATTGAGGGACAAATTAAGAGTTGAGTTAAAAAAAGCTGAATCTGTACCCGATAGCTGGAAGTTGAGCGATACAACAGTGAAAAACGTAAGTCATTGGGAACAAAATCCTATAGAAATCAATGTAAAGTTAAAGCCAGTGATACCATTTGATTTTAACTTACTGCCTGACACGTTAAAGCCTTCGGTTAGTGATATAGCACTTCGTATGCAATGCCCACCTGATTATGTAGCAGTTGCAATGATGGTAGCTTTATCGGCGGTTGTGGGTAAAAAAGGGCTAATTATGCCAAGGGAAAAAGATAATTGGGAAGTTTGTCCGAACCTTTGGGGTTTGGATATAGGCAGACCCTCCGCAATGAAATCACCTGCTTCTAGCGAAGGAATTAAACCTTTACAACGTCTTGAGATTGAGGCTAAAGACGCTTTTCATGAAATGCTGCTGACTTATGAGGCGCAAAGTTTTATCCATAAAGAGGGGCGTTTATTAGCCGAAAAACAAGCTAAAGCACTCATTAAAGAAGAGAAGTTTTTAGAAGCTGAACGGCTACTATTGGATAATCCCGAAGATACCGCCAAACCCACAAGGAAACGCTATCTAGTTAATGATACAACTATTGAAAAATTAGGCGAATTGTTAAATGAAAATCCTAATGGCTTGCTGCTATACCGTGACGAGATTAACGGCTTTTTCAGAACCATCAATCGTGAAGACAGAAGCAACGATAGAGCTTTTTTTATTGAAGCCTTCGATGGCAAAGGCTCTTACACCTTTGACCGTATAGGACGCGGCACAATTGATATTGAAAGTGTTTGTGTGGCGATACTAGGCAATATTCAGCCCAGTGTCTTAAACACTTATCTGATGCAAGCTATCAAAGGCGGGGCAAGTGATGACGGAATGATTCAACGCTTTCAATTGATGGTTTATCCCGACTTAGGAGCTTGGCAAAATATTGACCAATGGGCAGATAAAGATGCCAAAGATAAAGCATTTAGTGTGTTTGCCAGAATAGCGTCATGGGATGGATTTACCGAACCTGCACGGTTTAGTCCTGACGCACAAGCTCTATTCAATGAGTGGTATATCGCTCTAAATTTAGAACTCAGGTCTAATGATATTTTGCCAGTTATGGAATCGCATTACGGCAAATATAAGTCATTAATACCCAGTCTCGCGGTACTCATCCATCTTGCTGATAATGCAGAACATAGCCAGATTATCGGCGTTAGTTCAGTAAAACGTGCTATTGCATGGGGTGTTTATTTAAAAAGTCACGCTGAACGAATTTACAGCGCAGCACTTGATCCGATTGATGCCAATGCCAAAACTATTTTAAATAAAATTGAATCAGGTAAGTTATCAAATGGCTTTGGTACGGGTGATATTTTACGAGGTGGTTGGTCTGGTTTGGATTCACTCGATGACATCAAAGCATCTTTAACTCGATTGATGGAATATGGCTGGATTAAGCAGTTACCCATTAAACCCACGTTACAAGGTGGTCGTCCATCGGTACGCTATGAAATACACCCGAAACTCTTATAAAAGTACGCTAATTATGTACCGATTAAACCTATTAAACCTATTTAGTCGGTTTAGTAGGTGCATATCCTAGGAGTTTTTAATAAAAAACAGCATTTACACTTGTAACCAGCAAACATTAAATGACTCACTTAAAACGATTAAACAGATAAACGACTTTGCTTATATGCTGATAACATAACCATTCACACTACTACCAACAAGTTTAAATCAAGGATAAAAATCAGTGCTAACAGGAAAAATAAAAAACCAAATTGACGAAATATGGACAGCATTTTGGACAGGTGGCGTATCTAATCCACTCAGCGTCATTGAACAAATTTCCTATTTACTGTTTATTCGCCGATTAGATGACTTACAAATTCAAAAAGAACGCCAAGCTGCATTAAGAAAAATTCCAGTAGAATCGCCAATTTTTACCGAAGCACAGCGTGAATTACGTTGGTCAGTGTTTAAAGACAAAGACCCGCAACTCATGTTTGAACTGGTACGCGATAAAGTTTTTCCGTTTATCAAAACCTTGCAAGACGAAAACAGCAGTTTTTCAAAACACATGAAAGACGCAATTTTCATGATACCCAAAGCGGGATTACTCGATCAGGTCGTGCAAATGATAGACAGCATAGACATGAAAGACCGTGATACCAAAGGCGACGTTTACGAATACCTACTATCTAAAATTGCCTCAGCAGGTGTCAATGGACAATTTCGCACTCCGCGCCACATCATCAAAATGATGGTCGAAATGACAAAACCCACGTTAGACGACACCATTTGCGATCCAGCGTCGGGAACGTGTGGCTTTCTCATGGCAAGCGTTGAATACATCAACCAACATTTTGGCATCGAACTACACAAACCAAGCAATCGAGACCACTTTAACAACGCCATGTTCACAGGTTTTGACTTCGATTCTCACATGCTACGCATCGGCGCAATGAACATGATGCTACACGGCATAGAAAACCCCCATATCGAATACCGCGACAGCCTAACCGAAGCACACGAAAACAACCCACTGATTAGCGAGGCGTACAGCATCATCCTAGCCAATCCGCCGTTTAAAGGCTCGGTGGACATCTACAGCATAGCCCCCGACTTACTCAAAGCACTCGGCAAAACCAAACCCAGCAAACCGCAAAAACCCGTCCTAGACAAAGACGGCAAACCCAAAAAACCGCCCACCGAAAAATCCGAACTGCTATTTTTAGCCTTAATCATTCGCTTACTAAAAATTGGCGGACGTGCGGCGGTCATCGTACCCGATGGCGTACTTTTCGGCTCATCCAACGCACACCGCGAAATCAGAAAACGCCTAGTTGACGACCAACAACTCAACGCCGTCATCTCGATGCCTTCTGGCGTATTCAAACCCTACGCAGGTGTTAGCACCTCCATCTTACTGTTTACCAAAACCAACTCAGGCGGCACAGATAAGGTCTGGTTTTACGATATGCAAGCAGACGGTTTTAGCCTGGATGACAAACGCACACCCTTACTCACAGACGGCGAAACCCACCACCAACACAACAACATCCCCGACATCCTGGCGCGTTGGCACAACCTCGCCGCCGAACAGCACCGCCCAAAAACCGAACAAAGTTTCATGGTCAACAAAGCCGACATCATCGCAAACGCCTATGACCTATCCATCAACCGCTACAAAGAAACCATCCACCAACAACAACACTACGACGCGCCGTCAGTGATATTATCGCGTTTAATAAATTTAGAAGATGAAATACAAACTGAATTAAAAGAATTAGAAATATTAATAACAAAAGGTTAAAGAAATGAATTACCTAGATCACATTACCATTGAAGCAGGAAAACGTGGCGGTAAACCCTGTATTCGAGGTTTAAGAATTACCGTTTACGATGTTTTAACATGGTTAGCAGATGGAATGACAGAAAACGACATAATTGAAGATTTCCCAGAACTTAATAAAGAGGATATTAAAGCCTGTTTATTATTTGCCGCTAATCGTGAACACAATATCAGCGTGTTAATGCGATGAAATTATTATTAGATGAAAACCTATCACGGCGAATAGTACCATTTATACAAGAGGCTTTTCCTGATAGCACACAAATCACTTTATTAAATATGGAAAACAGCCCCGATAAAGAGATTTGGCAATTTGCACATGATAATAATTATGTCATAGTCACAAAAGATTCTGATTTTTATGAAATGTCATTATTATACGGACAACCGCCTAAAATTATATGGTTAAAAATTGGTAATCAAACCAAAGCGGCAACTATAAGAGTATTAACAGAAAATCGCGAAGAAATTGAACAGTTATTAATACAAGAAAATAAAGCCTGTATTGAAATTTATCAAAATTAAACCATTTAAACCTATATATTACATTTCAATACCCTAGCGTTTTATTTAAAACGGATGCAATAAAAAATTAAATAACTTGTCATTGCGGCAGGGGATGTCGCAATCCAGAAGCCAGGGATGGTTGAATAACCAAATACCTCCCTGTATTCTGGATTCACGAAATACATCCATGTATTTCGCCCTACGGGTAAATGCAAATCCGTTCCAGACGGATTTGTCTGGCAATCCCTGCCAGAATGACGTAATAAACTAATTTTCATCGTTTTAACGCTCCAGCGTTGAAATGCAATAGAAAACGCTCTAGCGTTTTCATTTAAAACTGATGCAATAAAAAATTAAATGATTGAGGAATCGGGGGAGTTGTGATAACTGTTTTAGGTAATGTTGCAAAAATTGGTACTGGACAAAGTGCGCCACAAAATTCATCTGTATTTACAAATGAAGGTAATCCTTTTATTCGTGCAGGAAGTCTTGAGAAACTTCTAGCTGGTGAAAATGAAGATATGCAGGAAAAAATACAGCCAGAAATTGCTAAGAAATACAAATTAAAACTATTTCAAAAAGATACAATAGTTTTTGCGAAAAGTGGAATGTCTGCAAAATTAGGTCGTGTTTATAGGCTTAAAAAGCCGTGTTATGTTGTGAGTCACTTGGCAACAATCGAGCCATCAAGAAATTTAGATTCTGGTTATTTACACCGTTGGTTCCAAGCAAACCCACCATCTAAACTCATAAATAATGACGCATATCCATCTATAAAAACTAGCGTTATTAGTGCTATTGAAATCCCCCTGCCACCATTAGACGAACAAAAACGGATTGCGGCGATATTGGACAAAGCGGACAGCATACGCCGTAAACGACAACAAGCCATAAAACTCGCCGATGAATTCCTCCGCGCCGTTTTCCTAGATATGTTCGGCGATCCCATCACCAACCCAAAGGGTTTTGATGAATATTCTCTTATGGATATAGCTGATATTCGTTCAGGGGTAACAAAAGGCAAACAAATAGATTTATCAAAAGCGATTACTCTTCCTTATATGCGAGTTGCTAATGTTCAAGATGGTTATCTTGATTTAAGCAATATTCAACAAATAACCGTATCACCAAACGACGCTAAAAAATGCCAATTAGAAAAAGGGGATATTCTTTTAACAGAAGGCGGCGACCCTGATAAACTTGGTAGAGGTTATATTTGGAATAATGAAATAGAAAACTGTATTCATCAAAATCACATTTTTTCTGTTCGTATAAAAGAAAAAGAAAAAATACGCCCTGAATTTTTGAATGCTGTTATCGCTTCACAAAGAGGGAAAAAGTATTTCTTAAAGGTTGGCAAACAAACTACAGGTATTGCGACTATTAATAAAACCGTATTGAGCGAATTTGTGCCATTTATTCCTCCTGTCGAAATACAAGATAAATTCGTTGAATTAGCGACTAAAATAAAACGGATTAAGAGTAAATATTCTGTATTAGATTTAAACTTATTCAACTCCCTCAGTCAAAAAGCCTTTTCAGGTGAATTGTAATGCCCTGTCAATATTCTGAAGAACAACTTATCAGTTTACTTCGAGAACTCTGTAAATTAACCAAGGAAACGGAATGGGTAGAGTTTAAATACAATAACGATGAACCTGAAATGATAGGCGAATATATTTCGGCATTGGCTAATTCTGCCGCGTTATTCGGTAAACAATCGGCTTATGTTGTTTGGGGTGTTGCGGATGAAGATCATGCGTTATTAGGGACAAGTTTTAAACCGTCCAGTAAACGACATAAACAGCAAGAATTAGAAAGTTGGTTATTACAAAAACTCACGCCTAAAATTCATTTTCAGTTTTTTGAGTTTATCGTAGATAACAAAGCCTTTGTAATTTTAGAAATAGTTGCCGCAAGTCATACCCCAGTTCAATTTGATGCTGTGGAATATATCCGCGTCGGTTCAAATAAGAAAAAACTCAAAGATTTTCCTGCGAAAGAGCGCGAATTGTGGCGAATGTTTGACCGTGTACCGTTTGAACAACAAATAGCTGCCGCCAATCAAAGCAGCGATCAAGTTTTACAATTATTGGATTATCCCGCTTATTTTGATTTGTTGAAATTGCCTTTACCCGATAATCGCATAGGCATTTTAACGGCGTTGGAGGCTGACCGTTTAATTGTTAAAACGGATAGCGGACAATGGAATATTACTAATTTAGGCGCGGTATTGTTTGCTAAACAGCTTAAATCATTTTCACATTTGGAACGTAAAGCGGTGCGAGTGGTGTTGTATAAATCGAATAATCGCATTCAAACGATTCGTGAAATCAGTGGAAATAAGGGTTATGCCACAGGTTTTGAAGGTTTAATCGGTTTTATTAATAACTTGTTGCCTGAAAATGAAGTGATTGGTCAAGCCTTACGCAAATCTGTTCCAATGTTTCCAGAACTTGCGATTCGTGAGCTTGTCGCTAATGCTATTATTCATCAGGATTTCACCCTGACGGGAACATCGCCGATGATTGAGATTTTTACTGACCGCATGGAAATTACTAATTCGGGTATTCCCTTGGTAGATACGCAACGCTTTCTCGATAGTCCGCCGCGTTCTCGTAATGAAGCACTGGCTTCTTTTTTGCGTCGCATTGGAATTTGTGAGGAACGCGGTAGCGGTATTGATAAAGTGGTTTTTGAAACTGAAATTTTCCAATTACCTGCACCTGCTTTTGAAGTCACACAGGAACATACTCGTGTCGTGTTGTTTGGTCATAAAGATTTCAAAGATATGGACAAAGAAGATCGCATACGCGCTTGTTATTTACACTGTTGTCTGAAATATGTCTGCCGTGAGCCTATGAATAATACGTCATTAAGGGAGCGGTTTGGCATTGAAGAACAAAATAAAGCCAATGCGTCTCGAATCATTAGGCAAACGGTAGAAGCTAGGCTAATTAAGCTTTATGATTCTGATGCGGGTGTTAGAGCGATGCGTTACATACCTTATTGGGCATAAAATTCGTTGATGGTTTGTTGATGCTTTGTTGATTTAATCTAAGATTTTGAATGTAAGAAAACATTAACCGATTGATAGATAGAGAATTTTTTTGTTGATGGTTTGTTGATGTTTGCTTGACTGAAAACCAAAAAACTTAAACGGATAAATAACGATGTCTAATTTCACTTTTCTAAATTCATGGCAAACCCTACATGAAAACGCAACACAGGCGGAAAACACAATCTATTCCGATCCCAGAACAAGCTGTTTTTATGCCCGCCGTACCTTAGAAAAAGTTGTTGAATGGTTATATCGTTATGATGTGAATTTAAAACAACCTTATGATACTAATTTAGCCGCTTTAATTCATGAAGCCAGTTTTAAAAAATTATTAGGCGCAGGTTTATTTCCTAAAATAAAAGCAATTCAAAAGCTCGGTAATCAGGCAGTACATAGTAATAGTTTAATTACTGAATTGGATGCTTTACAAATTATTAAAGAACTGCATCATGTCCTATATTGGTTTTATCGAAATTATAGCCAACAATCCCCGCTTATTAATTATGAATTTGATAGTAACTTAATCCCCAAAAAAGTGAGTATTGATGCCAATATCGCTTTACAAAGTGCAAAGAAATTAACTGAATTATCCAAACAATTAGCTGAACAAGATAAATTAAAAGCAGATATTGATGCAAAAAATGCCGCATTAAGCGAAGAATTGCAAACGTTACGCGCTGAAATTGCTGCACAAAAATTATTAAATCAACAAATTAAAGATACTCATGATTATAATGAGGCTGATACTCGTAAATTTTTAATTGACCAACAATTAAAAGAAGTCGGTTGGAATTTATCAGAACCGAATATTATTGAATATGAAGTGAAAGGAATGCCAAATAATCAAGGCATAGGTTTTGTGGATTATGTATTATGGGGTGAAAATGGTTTACCCTTAGCCGTTGTTGAAGCAAAACGCACCATGTACGATGCAACAAAGGGACGACAACAAGCAAAACTCTATGCTGATTGTTTAGAAAAACAATTTAATCAACGCCCATTGATTTATTTTACCAATGGCTACGATATTTATTTTTGGGATGATAATTATTATCCTGAAAGAATTGTACAAGGGTATTATCAACGTGATGAATTACAGCGTTTAATCAATCGCCGCACTGAGCGCAAATATTTATTAACCGTTTCAATTAATAAAGATATTGCAGGGCGTTATTATCAAGAACAAGCAATACGCCATATTTGTGAATTATTTGAACAAAAAAAACAACGCAAAGCCTTATTAGTGATGGCAACAGGCACAGGTAAAACGCGGACGATTATTGCATTAGTGGATTTATTATTAAAAACAGGTTGGATAAAACGCGCTTTATTCTTAGCGGATAGAAATGCCTTAGTGACACAAGCGAAAAATGAATTTACTCGTTTATTACCGCACTCTTCACCGATTATTTTAAATTCAGGTTTAACCAATGTGAATAATCGCGTGTGTTTTTCCACTTATCCAACGATGATGAATTTATTAAATGAACCTGCGGACAATCGTTTATTCAGTGTTGGTTTTTTTGATTTAGTCATAGTTGATGAAGCACACCGTTCAGTATATAAAAAATACCGTTATATCTTCGATTATTTTGATGCCTTGTTAGTTGGATTAACTGCCACACCCAAAGCCGATATTGATAAAAATACCTACAGTATTTTTGATTTAGAATCAGGTGTACCAACGTATGCTTATGAATCTGAACAAGCCTATAATGATGGTTATTTAGTCCCGCCTGTGTGTATGAGTGTACCGACTAAATTTATGCGTAACGGCATACATTACAAGGATTTGAGTACGGACGAACAAGAACAATGGGAAGAAAAAACCGAATTAGAAGACCGTGAACAAGTATTATCCTCTGAATTAAATACCTTTTTATTTAATGCCGATACCGTAGATAAAGTATTAGCACATTTAATGACGAATGGTATTAAAGTAGAAGGCGGCGATAAATTGGGTAAAACGATTATATTTGCCGCTAATAATGACCACGCGCAATTTATTTATAAACGATTTAATGCCAATTATCCAAGCTATGCGGGGCATTTTGCGCGAGTCATTACTTATAAAGAAAATTATCCTGAAACCTTAATTGCTGAATTTAAAGATAATCAATCAAAACTCACGATTGCTATTTCAGTAGATATGTTAGATACAGGTATTGATGTACCTGAAGTGGTCAATTTAGTTTTCTTTAAAGTGGTTAAATCTAAAGTTAAATTTTTACAAATGGTCGGACGCGGTACGCGCTTATGTCCAAAATTATTTGGTATTGAAGATAAACAAAATTTTAAGATATTCGATTTTTGTCAAAACTTGGAGTATTTTGAATTAAACCCAGACGGTGCAAACGATAATAAACAAAAAAGTTTATCAGAAGCCATTTTTGAAAAACGCTTAAAGCTAGCCACAGAACTTTATTCTGTGAATAATGAACATAAGAAATTAATAGAATTTCGTGATTATACGTTGTCATTATTGCATCATCATGTTTCTGGTATGAATTTGGATAATTTTATTGTGCGTCCAAAACGCCAATACGTTGAACAATTTACGCAACGTGAAATGTGGAATACTCTCGATAAAAACCAAGTCAGTGAAATTTTTAATCATATTACCAAACTACCTAGCGAAGCGGACGCATTTAATAATGATGAAATCAATGATGAATTAAGCAAACGCTTTGATCATTTGATTTTACAAATACAGCTTGAGTATTTAAAAAATAAAAAACTGCCAGAATCATTAAGATTAACTGTGGTAGATATAGCGAGCCATTTAGAAACTAAATCATCTGTACCCAATGTCGCTAAACATTTAACTTTAATTCAAGAGATTCAAACTGATGAATATTGGCAGTATATTACTTTACCTATGCTGGAAGAAATCCGTAAAAAACTACGCGGCTTAATTCAATTTATTGATGCAAAAGATAAACAGCCTGTTTATACTAATTTTAATGATGAAATAGGTGAAGCAGATGAAAAACACGTTGAAATTATTTATAATCCAAATAATCTTGTACAATATCGTAAAAAAGTAGAATCCTATATTAAAAGCCATGAAGATCAATTAACCATTCATAAATTAAAACGTAATATTCCAATTACGGTTAGAGATTTAGAAGTGTTAGAAGATATTTTATTTCAAATTAGCGGTATTCCATCAAAAGAAGACTATATAAAAACCATTACTGATACTAAACAGTTAGGTGTATTTGTGCGTGAATTAGTTGGCTTAGATAGAGCCGCCGCTAAAGAAGCCTTTGCAGAATTTCTTGATGAGACAATTTATAATGCAACACAAATTCATTTTATTAACTGCATTATTGATTATTTAACAGTAAACGGCATTATGGATGCTGGCGCGTTATTTAATCCACAATTCACCGCCATTCATGATGATAGCGTTTATGGTTTCTTTGAAGAAACACAAGTAATCCGTATTGTGGATAAATTAAAATCTATTAACATTAATAGTTCGATAGATAATGTAGCTAATTTTTAATAAATTTCAGGTCAATCACAATAGAGAGATAAACAAATGAGCGAATTTTTACCTACTGATAAATTAAAAAACTGTTGTTATCCCTGTTTCTATAAAAAATGGGGAAATTGAATGTCTTGATGGTGGTAAACTGCCAGAAATGAAAAACGTAATAGCTCACTTAATCGTACCAGTACACGCTATGATTAAAAGATCATTAGTACAGTAAAAACCCGCCCATTCATTGCAAACCAAAGTTGTACACTACCGCCAGAGTACAACTTTCTAAAGCAAGTATGAGCATCAAACACTACACCCAAAACCGACAACTCATTATGCGGTTGTTATCTGAAACATGGGATGATTGCGGCTTACCGCCTTATTCAGCCGATAGTCTTTATTACATCTTAGATATTGTCGTTCACTACTGCCCTGAATACCGAGCAACTAAAGTTCCCAGTAAAAGCCAAATTCATAGAACCTTAAGAGATTTAGTGAAAGCTGGTTTATTAGCTGTTAGCCATCACAAGGAAGAACCCTATAACAATCATCAACTGCCCCGATGGATTAAGCGGTATCAACCCGTTGCACATATCGAACGCAATCAACTGTTAGCCGAAGTATCAGCCGTTTGCAATAAAGTACGCAGGGCTAAATATGGCGTTAATTTTTTCGGTCAAGCATTCGACTATGGCGCGTTACCCGATGAGGTAGCCATGATGAAAACCACGCTTAAATCATTAATGCAGAAAACACACCCAGACAAAGCAGACGGTTACACGGATTTATTTAAGGAATTAAAAGACTGTATGAGCTTGATTAGATCAGGTATTCCATTGCCGACTGATTCACCGCCAGACGTTGCAATGAAACTTAAATCATTGGCTTAGTTGTTTATGTCAAAACTCACTAGAACACAATGGTCGAAAGCACGGGCTAAATGGGAGTGGTCTAAACAAGACGGTTTTCAATGGTTAGCCAATGAATTAGATGTAAGCCGCCCCGCCGTTGCTAAACGGGCAAAAGCTGAATACTGGACTAAAAAATGCTTGCCAAAAGTTACGCAAACAAATGAGGAAAGTTACGCTGATAGCGCGTTAATTGATGCGAATCAATATGTTAATCAACGAGAACTGACCACTAAAACAACTAAGTGGCATAATGCTTTACCGATGATTGCCTATCAACTTTGTTTATTAGGCTTTACCAATAAACAGCTTGCCGAATCGTTAGATGTTTCGGTGACTACGCTGAAAACGTGGCGTAACAAATACCCCGACTTTGATAGTCAGATTAAACGCGGCAAATTATTGATTGATG
>Ga0208508_1000235_pt1 | contig 15330 bp, 16 predicted proteins | sample LakWasMeta1_LOW4_2_FD_183853 | JGI IMG/M metagenome (GOLD analysis project Ga0208508, IMG submission 183853) | Freshwater sediment methanotrophic microbial communities from Lake Washington under simulated oxygen tension - Sediment Metagenome... | ecosystem: Environmental > Aquatic > Freshwater >...
GGCATACATTTGTCTATAAACGGCATTGCAGCCGGCTTGAGAAACACGGGTTAGTAAATGCACACACACTTTTACAGCCTCGCGATTGCTCATTTTTGATTCAACACGTGCTCTGATGTGATGGCGGTTACCCTGTGAGGCCGGCTCAATCTATTTTCAGAATGATGTCGCCCTTGCAGCGGCCTGCGTTAGCTTTTTCAATCCTGGTTTCCAGCTTGCGATTAAACAGCAATGAAAATAATTTGATGGGTTTTAGCCAATGCTTCTTCCAGGGCGTGTTCAAGGCAAGTTTGTAAGCGCTGGCACGGCCATCGAACGCGGATAATATCGCTTCAATATCAAGATCGGCATTCCATGATTCAAACACAATCAGGCATTTCATATGTTGGGGAATGGCTTCCGCAATGCCTTTCAAGATCACAGGCTCATATCCTTCAACGTCGATTTTAATGACACCGCACAGCAGGTTATTTGCTGAAAGTTCGCCAAACAAACGCTGAAGTTCGGTAGCCGCATTTTTAATGGTAATTTCTATATCGAAATAGTTGTCTTTATCCAGGCTTTTGAAACTATCTTTAGCCGCCAATGTTGCCGAGTCATAAGCGTTTACAGCATCATTGATAAATGCGCCGCCCCAATTATGTTTGGGAACGGTCAGCTTCACTGTTTTATCGCAGTCACCCAGCCCGAATGGATGTATTGTGAAGCGTCCACTATCGAGTGTGATGGCGGCATTCACTTCCAGAATGCGGTAGCAGAGGGGGTTGGGTTCAAACATATGTACTTCACTGAATCCCTTTCCGTTCTGGCACGAGGTCAGGCCTATGTTAGCCCCGATATCGAGCAGAAAATCGCTGTAACCGCCTGCGGCAAATGAATCTATCAGCTTGGTCAGTACCGGCTCATGTATGCCGAAAATTTGCGGGCTCACTGATATGTCGTCTTTGCCGCGTAAAAATAACTGGCAACTGTTTGCTGTGAATTTCTGGAAAAAGCGTGTCCGATAGCCATTCAGAATAGCCGCTTCAAGATTTTCCTCATAGATGAAATCAGCGAGAATCGCAGGCATGCTCGTCTTGCTGGAATTTTGAATGGCGTTTTTCATTGGTTGCTGGCAATTGATAAATGTTCGTGCATTCTACGCCCCGGCACAGGGCGGGCATAGTGATTGGCAATGGCTTTTGTGGCTTGCATGAAAATCAATGATACTGATGCTGTAAGGCCGGATACTGAATATCTACTGAGACAACAATCATGCATGCAAATATTGTATGGCCCGTAAAAAAATTGCATGCATGATTGCGCAAAGAGTGTAGATAAAATGCGTTTTATAAGGGAATTATTTTTATAACCTGTTGATATTTTTCATTAAAATTAATTGGCATGGAGGTTGCTGATTAGGGTGGTATTTAATTTTTGTAAAACCCCCATGAGCAATCAAAGATATCCTAAAGCCGTAGTAATTATTCACTGGCTAACCTCCGGCCTCATCATATTGGGGCTTTCATTAATATTCATCCGGGACTTGATAGAAGGTAAGCCGACCCGCTTGTGGATGCTGGGTATCCATAAATTTATTGGCTTGCTGGTCCCTGCGCTATTAATGATACGTGTATTGCTGGTCTTAAAGTACCGCAAACACTTCCCTGATCACGAACTTGACCTTTTTTCAAAGATTGCCGCAAAAGCGGTGCATTTTGCACTTTACCTCAGTTTGCTGGCCATTCCCTTACTGGGCTGGGCGCAGGTTAGCGCCAAGGGGCAGCAAGTCAGTTTCCTCGGGTTCATCCCGCTGCCGGCATTGGTGCCTGAAGATATGGATATGGCCGAGACGCTGGCCGACTGGCATGAGTGGGCAGCGTACACATTATTAGCGTTGATCTTTACACACGCCCTGGCTGCCTTATGGCACCACTATTTCAAAAAAGACAATGTCCTGCGTGCCATGACACCAATACTCAAATAACTTTAACTAATTAAATAACTTTAACTAATCAAATCACTATAAATCGGGGAAACTAAGATGTTGTTCAAAAAGCCAATCATCCAATTGTTCAGGATGACATTTATCATCGGCATGATTGCTTTCAGTGCCTATGCAAATGCTATTCCTAGCTTTGCCAGGCAGACGGGTGAATCCTGTTCTGCATGCCACATTGGCGCTTTTGGCCCGCAGCTTACGCCGCACGGCATGCAATTCAAACTGGGTGGCTATGTTGATACCGATGGCAAAGATGGCAAGGTGCCGCTCTCAGCCATGCTGGTAGAAGGTTTTACCCACACAGACAAAAAGTTAAGTGCCGATGCGCAGCCGCACTTTGGCAAGAACGATAACTTGTCTTTGCAGGAGTTATCAGTATTCCTTGCGGGCAGGCTTTCTGACCACGTGGGTTCTTTTGTGCAGGTAACCGGCAACGATTTTGACCGCAAATTCGCCATGGACAATATGGATATCCGCATTGCAGACAGCAGGCAGTTTGGCGGTAAAGACCTGACCTATGGTATTTCTCTCAATAACAACCCTACGGTGCAAGACCCGTTTAATACCCTGAACGGTTTTAAATTCCCTTACATGTCTTCTGAGCTGGCTCCTGGGCCAGCCGCGTCACCGTTCATCAACGGCGCGATGGCGCAGCAGGTATTGGGTGCCACTGCATATGGTTTCTATGACAATAGCTTTTATGCTGAATTTGGTGGTTACCAGACGCTATCCAGAAGCTTGAGAAACAAGATTAATGCGGGTGAAGACGGCCGTATCAGCGGAACATCGCCATATTGGAGGCTGGCATACTTCAAGGACTCTAAAAAGCAGGCATTTCACGTTGGCCTGTTTGGCATGGATGCAAAATTGCAGCCTGATTTCTTAAGTGGCCCGACCGATAAATACCGCGACATCGGGGTGGATGCTTCGTATCAGTTCCTGGGTACCAGGGAACATATTCTCACGGTCAATACCAGCTACGTTGATGAAAGACGTACGCTGGGCAGCACTTTTGGCAGTGATGGTGCTGATAGCAAACACGGCGATTTAAAACGCTTTGACCTGGCCGGCAGCTACCACTACAACAATACTTATGGCGTGACTTTAGGTGTGTTTGATATTCGCGGTAACACGGATGACAAACTCTACAACACCGGTGAAGCAGATAACGGCAGCATCAATGGCTCACCGAATAGCCGCGGCTACATCGTACAGGCAGACTGGACGCCATGGGGCAAGGATGATTCATGGGGCAGCCCATGGGCAAATATGCGCCTGGGCCTGCAGTACACGGGTTATACCAAGTTCAACGGTGCAAAGAACAACTATGATGGCCTGGGTAGAAATGCTTCGGATAACAATACGTTATTCGCCTTTGCCTGGCTCGCATTTTAAGAAGGGATCAATATGATAAATATCAGACATTTTCTTGGATTGACAGCTTTGTTGCTGCTCGCGAACTCCAATACGCTTTATGCCGCAGTTGATATCAACAACGGTAAGAATATGTTTAATCAGGAATGCGCTGAATGCCATAGCGTTAAAGAGGGCAAGAACAAGAAAGGGCCATCCCTGTGGAATGTTCTGGGCAGAAAGTCCGCGGTAATCAGCGATTTTAATTACTCTGACAATATGCGCAGTTCACAGATTGTATGGACTGCAGACCAGATTTCAGCCTACATGGAGCACCCGAAAAAAGTGGTGCCAGCCGGCAAAATGAAATATGACGGCCTGGATAACCCAAAAGACAGGGCTGACCTTGTAGAGTTCTTATCAAGCCTGCATTGATGCTGATGTCATGCGCAATCAACTTGTATGGCGAGGTTTTAATGAATGCCGCTATGAACGATGGCCGGGATTAAAGTGCCTGAAGTCACCCTGATATTCTGGGTGATTAAGATACTGGCTACGACTGTGGGTGAAACCGCAGGTGATGCGGTTTCAATGTCGTTGCATCTGGGCTATTTGCTAAGCACGGTGATTTTTTCCGTGCTTTTCCTTGTGGCGGTATCTGCACAGATCCGGTCTGACAAGTTTCGGCCTTTTCTGTATTGGGCCACCATCATCAGCACCACTACAGCGGGTACAACCCTTGCTGATTATGCTGACCGCTCATTGGGCATAGGCTACGCAGGCGGGTCGTCACTGCTGCTGGCCCTGCTGCTTGCTTCATTTTTTGCCTGGCATCGCGCATTGGGAACCACCGCAGTAGCAACCATAAGCAGTAAAAAAGCCGAGCTGTTTTACTGGGTCACTATCATGTTCTCGCAGACGTTGGGAACCGCGCTGGGGGATTGGACTGTCGACACTGCAGGCCTGGGCTATGATGGCTCGGCATTAATTTTTGCAGGTTTATTGGTGATGCTGGCCGCAGCCTGGTATTGGACTGCGTTATCCAGAACGTTTCTGTTCTGGACGGCATTTATCCTGAGCAGGCCTTTGGGCGCGGTTGTGGGTGATTTTCTTGATAAACCTGCGAGTGCCGGCGGCCTTGAATTCAGCCGCTACACAGCAACCCTGGTTCTGTTGGCAGCCATTTTGATTCTGGTCTCATTTTCTTACAGAACAGGCAGCAGAGTAACAGCATCATCAGGCGGCCCATCATCATGAGGCAGGCACTACAGAATGTCATAAATAATTTATATATTCACTTTGCATCAGTAACTGCTGTTTTGCATGAACCCATTTTAAAAACAAGAAATTTTATGGATCAGAAATATGCCACGTATTAACTCAAAGTCATTTGCCGTTTTGCTGATTCCGCTGCTATTAATCATTGTGCTGCGACTGTATTTGATGGGCAGCCTGCCACTGGCTGATACTACAGAGGCGCGCTATGCAGAACTGGCCAGGGTGACGGCGAGCGGCAGCTTCTGGCTGATGCCGCACATCACACCGACACAGCCTTTTTTTGCAAAACCGCCTTTATCTACATGGTTTGCTGCAGGCAGCTGGCTTGCATTCGGCAAGAATGAGCTGGCCGTTAGGTTGCCTTCACTGGCTCTGGTTCTGCTGTCATGCCTTGCCATGCTGTATGGTGCTGCAAGTTTCAAGCTCACCAGGCATCAGTGGCTGTTTGCCTCATTGGTCATCATGACTACGCCTATCGGTTTCATCAGCGCCGGCGCAGTCATGACAGACGCGACACAGTTAGCCATTGTCAGCTGGGCCATGGTTTTCTTATGGCGCATTATTCAAAACCAGGCCACTGACAATATCAGTATCAACAAGCTTAAATTTGACCAGTACGGCCTGTGGCTGATGTTGGGTCTGGGCGCCATTGCCAAAGGCCTGGCAACCTGGATTTTGATTAGCCTGCCAATGATGCTGTTCTGGCTCACTTTACCTAAAGAGACCGTTTTGGCACATATTAGAAAAATATGGTTCTGGCCCGGCATACTGGTGTTTTTATGCGTCGTGCTCGCCTGGTATATCCCGGCAGAGATGCATTACCCCGGCTTTTTAAAGTATTTCATTATCGGTGAGCACTTTCAGCGTTTCCTGGAGCCAGGCTGGAAAGGTGATATGTATGGCTCCGCACACCGTGAGGCGATAGGCACGATATGGGTCTTCTGGGCGATGTCAACCGGCATATGGCTGCCGGTTTTCATCTATAAGATGAGAAAAGACTGCCCGCTCTTTAACAAAGCTTTAGCTATCGAGAAAAAATGGCTATGGGCATGGATATTGGCACCGCTCATTTTCTTCACCTTCTCGCGCAACATCATCTGGACATATACGCTGACAGCAATCCCTGCTTTTTCAATATTGGTGGCAGGCTCATGGCCAACGCTGGGCGCCGGATTCAGGAAAATCATGGTGCCTGCAATCGTGCTATGGCTGGTGTTGATGTTTGTTACTGCATTCACGTGGTTTACGCACCTTGAAGAAAGAAAATCCGCCCGCAAGCTTGTGCATGTGGCACGCCTTGAATACCCTGGCCGTCAGCTTTATTCGTATGGTACGCACGAGTTCTCGGTGAGTTATTACACCAATGGTCAGGTGAAATATGTAGAAGGCAAGCCGCAGCTGAGTGAGCTGCTGCTGGTACCCGACAGCCTGATTATTCTGAATACTGCACAGGCAAAAAACATAGAACATAACCGGCAAGGCAAGATTTTAGGCATCAACGGCACACATGCGTTGCTAATTACAAACCAATAAGAAAAGGGTGCATTGTGCAGCTACCATTGATATCCGTCGTAATCCCAGCCTTTAATGAAGCCGCCAGCATTAAAGCAACTATCTGCGAACTTGTGCCGCTGTTGCAGCCGCATTGCCGCCTCGAAATTTTATTGATTGATGATGGCAGCACGGATGACACTGCCTTGAAAGCCGTTCAGCTTACGCAGGAGTTCAGTTGCCTGAAATACATCAGGCTGTCACGAAATTTTGGCAAAGAAGCCGCCTTAACCGCAGGTTTGAATCGCGCCCAGGGGGATGCAGTGATTATGCTGGATGCCGATGGGCAGCATCCACCGGAAATACTTTTAACCTTTATACGCTTATGGCAAGAGGGCCATGAGGTAGCATATGGTGTGCAGGAAAAGCGTCAGGAAAACAGCCTGACCAAGCTGGCGAAGAGAATCTATTACCGGTTGATGCAGCGCTTTGCCGCCATTGATATTCCATCCAATGCCGGAGATTTTCGCCTATTGGATAGAAAAGCAGTCAATAGCCTTAACCTGCTGAAAGAAAGTAACCGTTATATGAAGGGACTGTACGCCTGGGTAGGGTACCGTTCAATTGCGGTGCCGTACGTTGCCCGGGCGCGCCATTCCGGTAATAGCCGCTTCAGTTTCTTTAAGCTGATCACATTGGGCCTGGCTGGGCTCACGGGGTTCTCTGTCCTGCCTTTAAGGCTGGTATCGTTTCTTGGTCTGGTCATATCAGTGGTAGCTTTTGGTTTAGGGGTTGAAATATTGATTGAGCATCTTATCGAGCATCACCCGGTACCAGGCTGGCCTACGCTGGCGGTCGGCATGATGTTCTTTGCCGGCATAGAGCTACTGGCATTAGGAATTATTGGTGAATATGTAGGCAATATATTTGAAGAGGTTAAAAGAAGGCCCAACTATTTAATTGCCGAAGAAATCTGGAAAGAAGCTGAAAGCAATGTCCATCAAGGTTAATCTACGCTATGCATCTTAAAAAAGAATTGCTCATGTTTCTTATTGTCGGCACATTAGCCGCATTGGCACATCTTTCGATAGTATGGCTATTAGTCGGTACAGCAGGGTTGGCACCGCTACAGGCCAATATCATTGGGTTCCTGGGGGCATTGAATATCAGCTATTTAGGGCACTCCCGCTTCACGTTCAGCCAGGTTAAAAAGCTATCCATTAAAACTTTTGCGCAGTTCGCAACAATTGCCTCTACAGGTTTTGCTGTGAACCAAATCGCTTATTACTATGGCTTGCAATGGTTTGGGCAAAGCTTTTATTTACCGGTACTGATGGTGATATTGGTGCTGGTGGCTGTTTTTACCTTTGTATTTTCAAAACTCTGGGTATTTGCAATAAGTGAACATGCCAAAACATGACATAAAAAAACTCTGCATCAACGCTGATGACTTTGCCCAGAGTGAGGCTATAGACGATGCAGTTGTTGATTTAGCCAAACGCGGAGTAATCAGCAGCACCAGTGCATTAGTCTTATCACCGCGCTGGATGGCATCGGCACAGCGCCTGCAAGGCCTGCCGATACAAGTTGGCCTGCATCTGGATTTAACTTCCCATTTCACCCATGCCTTTGGCTGTCATTACAGTTTACCCAAGCTGATTCTTATGGCATATCTCAGAGCGTTGAATAAACAAGCGCTGAAAGAAACCATAGAACAACAGTGGGATGTATTTACCAGTGCTTTGGGACGTGCGCCTGACTTTATCGATGGCCATCAGCATGTGCATCAGTTGCCTGTTGTGCGCGATGTTCTGCTTTCGGTGGTTGCTGAAAAAAAATGGGGTACACAGCCCCACCAATGGCTTAGGGTCTGCCATGCGCAGCACTGGCGCGGCATCAAGGCTATGGTCATATCTTCTCTTGGTGCAAAATGCTTAACGCGTAAAGCCTTGCAAATGCATATAGCCACAAACTCCGATTTTGCAGGGGTCTATGATTTTGATGGGAAGAGTAATCTTGAAAACAACTGGGAGCAGTGGTTAAGTAATTTATCTGGCAATAAACCGCTTGTCATGTGTCATGTTGCCGTTTCTGGCCAAGCAGATGGCTGTGATGGCAAAAACGATATATCGCTTGATGAAATCCTCCCCGCCAGGGTGAATGAATTTAATTGGCTGAAAAGCAAAAGCTTTCAATCGCTGCTGAAGGCCAAGCAATGTTTATAAAAAAGTTGAAAGCAATCTGGCTGATGCACTACTTCTGCATCAGGTTCAGGTAAATCATTCAGCTCGTAGCTAAGCATGGTGATTAAAATTAATCATTGATCAAAACAGCAATAGAGCTGGTTTTAATTTTGTAATCCTTATATATTGTTGAACATAAATAACTTATAAAAACAGCATCATCACGATTTGTGACAGTGACTGGTTAACAATCAAGATTAATTCCGATTTGCGCTTTCTAAAATCATTATTGCTCAACCCCATTCGCCTGGCATTGTGCACAGGTATCTCTGCTATTTTAGTCGGGGTGACAGGCATAGGCTTTTCCAATGATTTATCCTGGATCAGGTTTTACGACAATCTGCATTGGACTGTTGCAACCGTCGCTGCCGCTTACATTGTGTGGATTAGTCACAGACAATCTACAGCCTCAAATTCAGGAATGTTATTCTGGGCCATGCTAGGCATGGCTAGCTATGCCCTTGGCCAGATATTATGGGATATTCAAGTCGCTGCCGGGTATGCAGCGTTTCCGGCCCCGTCAGACCTGCCTTATCTGGCTTTAGGCCCCTTTATCACAATCGGCCTTTTGAAAGAACTCAAGCCGCGGACCACCAGCCCTGAATTTAGATCAGCATTGCTGGACTCATTGCTACTCATGGTAGGGATGGTGATTCTCATGCTGGTGCTTTACTTACCTAAGCGCGGCAATATAGCGCTGACTCCACTTTTGATTTTGATTGCCTATCCGGCTTTGCTATTTGCAGCTGCCAGCACAGCGTTCATCACGGTGGTCACTACACGTTCGCGTATCAGTGCCAGCTTAATCTGTTTTATTACAGGGCTGGTGGCAACAGCCTTTATCTGGATGCATTGGAACTTTATGGTTCTGGATGGTGTGCCAGCCGATGGCGCCTATTTAAACATCATCTTTTCGATTGGGATATTGCTGCTGGGGTTGGGCGTCAGCCAGTGGAAAATCGAGAGGTCTGAAAGCCTGGTTTTTGACAGGTTATGTGCGGGTACTCTACGTTTTTTACCGATGGTCGCCATCGTCTCGGCTACGCTTTCAGTTGTGATTTCCAGCAAGTTGCCAGGCCTGCCGACACCGATGGAAAATATCACCGATTTCGGAGCCGTGATCGTGATTGTACTGGCGATGATTAGGCAGGGCTCGTTATTGAAAGAGCGAGATCAATTGATTTCCGCGCGCAAGGATCTTGAAGAAAGCCAGAAACAGCTTAATTACGAACGCGGATTTCTGCAATCACTTGTAGGCAATATTCCGGACCTTATTTGGCTTAAGAGCCCGGATGGTGTTTACCTGCAATGTAACCCGGAGGCTGAGAAGTTATTCGGCGCCAAGGAAGCTGAGATTTTAGGGAAAACCGATTACGATTTTTTTGGTCGGGACCAGGCGGATTCTTTTCGTAAACATGATGATATTGCCATGACGGCAATAAAACCGTGTGTGAGTGAAGAGTGGCTGACATTTGCTGACGGTAGTTATTCCGGATTGTTTGAAACGATTAAGACGCCAATGTATGACAAAAGCGGTCAGCTGATTGGTGTCTTGGGTATTGCACGTGATATTACTGAACGCAAACGTGCCGAGATTGAACTGCGCATCGCAGCCGCTGCGTTTGAATCTCAGGATGGCATGCTGGTGACCGATGCCAATAATGTTATCCTGCGCGTGAACCAGGCTTTTACCAATATCACCGGATATAGTGCAGAAGAAGCCGTTGGCCAGACTCCCCGCTTATATAGCTCAGGCCGGCAAAGTAAAGAATTTTATGACGCCATGTGGAATGCCATTAATAATCAAGGATCCTGGGAAGGTGAAATCTGGAATCGCCGTAAAAATGGTGAAGTCTTTCCGGATCACCTCACCATTACTGCAGTAAAAGATATTAGCGGGCATGTTATTAACTATGTAGCGATACATTCAGATATTACAGAACGCAAAGCCGCATCCGAAGAAATCAGGAATCTGGCTTTTTATGATCCTCTGACCAGGCTGCCAAACCGCAGATTGCTGATGGACCGCCTGAATCAGGCATTAGCAACCAGCGCCCGTAATGGAAGAATCGGCGCTTTATTGTTTCTTGACCTTGACCATTTTAAAACGCTTAATGACACCCTGGGCCACGACATTGGCGACTTGCTGCTGAAGCAAGTTGCAGCAAGGTTGACCCAGTGTATACGTGAGGATGATACCCTTGCGCGCCTGGGCGGGGATGAGTTTGTTATTTTAGTGGAAGACCTGAGCGAGCTCGAAATCGAGGCTGCAACACAAGTTGAAACGATGGGTGAGAATATTTTATCAACCCTTAACCAGCCGTACATGCTTGATGCACATGAATACCGAAGCACTCCCAGTATCGGAGCCACGTTGCTTAAAGGGCATGTTTCAAGTGTAGATATGCTGTTAAAACAGGCGGATATTGCCATGTATCAAGCCAAGAGCTCGGGTCGCAATGTGCTGCGCTTTTATGATCCGAAAATGCAGGAGGCAATATCTACCCGTGTCGATATCGAACGTGAACTGCGTATTGCCATAAATCAACACCAGTTTCAGCTGTATTACCAGATGCAGGTTGATACTAGCGGATGCCCATTTGGCGCTGAAGCCCTGATTCGATGGATGCACCCGGAGCGCGGGGTCATCGGTCCATTTGATTTTATACCGCTGGCAGAAGAAACCGGTTTGATTCTGCCTATCGGTCAATGGGTTTTGGATACGGCCTGCGCGCAACTTGCCGCATGGGAAAAAGATTTACACACAAGCCGCCTGATGCTGTCTATTAACGTTAGCGCCAAACAGTTTCATCAGGCAGATTTTGCGGCACTGGTGCAGGCTGCAGTGCTGCATCATGGCATCAATCCGTCGTTACTTAAGTTGGAAATCACCGAAAGTATGCTGCTCAATGATATCGACGGCATCATTATCACCATGAATCAATTAAAGAAAATCGGTATCCAATTTGAATTGGATGACTTTGGCACAGGTTATTCATCGTTGCAGTACCTTAAAAGGTTGCCCATATCCCAGCTGAAAATTGACCAGTCTTTTATCCGTGATATAACAATTGATAGCAGTGACCAAGCACTTGTGCATACCATCATTACCATGGCGCATAGCCTGGATCTGGGCGTGATTGCAGAGGGAGTTGAGACTGAAGAGCAAAAGCATTTACTCAAGAATAAAGGCTGTCACCATTATCAGGGGACTTTATTCAGCAAACCGGTTCCTATTGCAGACTTTAATGCCTTATTTGAGCAATGGGCATAGTTTGAAAATAAGGGGGCTGGCTGCCAGTGCAGCTTGCTAAGGGAGCCCGGTTTTTTCTTATTTTGATGAATCCCGCCTTTAACGTTTCAGGCAATCTGATTTACTCAATGACATTTACATGTAAGGCCTATTTGCAGCATAATTCCCACGGCGCTTGCATTGCTGTAGTCAGGCGTCAGCAGCCGTTTATAAAAGGATACAGGTTTATATAATGATTAAGTTTTTAGAACATTTGATAGAAACAGTAATATTCAGAAGCCGTTGGGTTTTAGCCCCGATGTATCTGGGCCTGGTTGGCGGCCTGGTTATTCTGATGGTGAAATTCTCACAGGAGTTCTTTCATATCATTGTGCATATATTCAGTTCATCTGAGCAGGAAGTGATATTGTCACTGCTGGCATTGGTCGATATGACCCTGGTGGCCAGCCTGCTGATTATGGTGATTTTCAGCGGGTATGAAAATTTCGTTTCAAAAATCAATACCGCGGATAGCGAAGACAGGCCGGAGTGGATGGGCAAGGTTGATTTCTCGGGGCTCAAGCTTAAGCTTATCGGTTCAATTGTTGCTATTTCTGCAATCGACCTGCTCAAGGCATTTGTGCATCAAAGTGCAGGAAACCCGGAACACATTTCCAATGAGCAAATGGGCTGGATGCTGGCGATACATATGGCTTTCATACTATCTGGCGTGTTGTTCGCCGTCATGGATTACATCGCTGGAAAGAGCAAGCCCCATTAATCAGTCATGGGTCTTGCCGTGCAGTTTTAATATTGCCAGACCCCTCAATCATCTAGTTGAAATCCATGAGCGCAGATAAAACCATTTCACAACATATTCTGCCAACCGCAGCCACCATGGTTGGCGTTTGCATGACCGTTATCAGTATTTTAAAAATATCAGCTAACAGCCCCAATACCTGGGCAGACGAAATACTGGCGCTGGATAGTCTGTTTTTTATAGCCAGTGCAATACTGTCTTATGCTGCAATCCGTAACCGGGTAGATGCTGAACAGTACGAAGATTGGGCTGATAAAGCGTTCATACTCGGGCTGGTGGTCATGACGGTTGCCTGTTTCATCGTTGTTTTTGCAATCGTATAAATCCAGGTTGGCAATCTGAAATGAATTAGCGCTACATCAGGTGCTTATTTCCATATGCTCCTGTGTGTAAAAACAGGAACAGGACTGGGATTCATTCCAGTCCTTTTTTATTTTCAGCGTATTCATTCACAGTGTGAATGGCTGCTTATTCATGAAATTTGGCAATCTCGCCTGGCTTGCGCAGCATTTTATCTACTTCACCCAAGTGCAGTTCTTCCTGATAAATCATCTCGCGTGCATATTCTTCAAGCATTACCGAATCACCTTCAACCAGCTTAAGCAAAGCTTTGTATGCATTCAAAGCCAAAGCTTCGTGTGCTAATGATTCGCGCAGAATATCGCCGATATCGTGATTATGCGTTTCCAGTAATGGGCCGATAGAAAGTGATGGGTGGCCGCCCAGATGCGTAATTAATTCGCCAGCCTTGTCTGCATGAGCCAGTGATTCTGTTGCCTGCCCGCGCAGCCATGAAACAATAGGGATGCGGTTATAACCAAATACCATCAATGCGTAATGTGTGTAGCGCACCACGCCTGCCAGCTCAAGTTCTAATATCGTGTTCAATGCATTTACAACAGAGTTTTTAATGTCTTTGTGATTGGCCATGCTCATTCTCCTGTTGGTTAGAAAGTTCAAGTGATTAGAAAGTCCAAGTGCCAAATGTAGAAACTGAAAGTGCTGAATCTGAATATATCGAATGTTAAATATACAGACTTATTTAATCGAATTTAATTCCAATAAGTAAAACCATTCTACAGCGCAGCCCATATTTTTTATAAATTAGTGTTGACGTTACAAATGAGAATCATTATCATTTGCATCTATGAGTGATAAGTTAATCAGAAAACCGGTGAATAGCTGCGAATTGAATAGTCAGCCAGAAATTGTCGTGGCTGGCTTCGGTACTGAAAATGTGAGGGGCACTGTGCTCAGGGCCATAAGCAGTGCGCATTTATTTGCAGGTACCCGCGAACTGGTGATTAAACATGCCAATGAAAATTATTTTTTACGGATTACGAATCAGGGAAAACTCATTCTTACCAAGTAGTTGCGCATGGAAATAAAAGCTTGGCTGTAAAAACGCAATATGGGACGTCATGAATAAAAATACAGGAGAAAGTCATGCAGGCTAATTTGAAGTTAGTGGCTAATTCTTTCTTTGCGCCCCAGGGCGAGGCCGTTGCCAAAGGCGGCAGCCGTGAACGGGGCGTAACGGATTTACTGCTGAATTGTAATGGTGCCAATGAAGTGAAGGAAGAATCTGCAGCTTCTTATAAAACGCTGGTGATGGTGTTGGCTGCGCATGTCTTAATCGCAGCTGGCATGCTGCGCTCCTGGGCAGATGCTGAAATCAGCAAAGAACCAGCCATGACTATGATGGTGAACCTGGTGAGCAACCCGGCATCAGTAAGTGAACGGCAGTTAATAGTACCGGAGCCAAAAGCTGCAAAGCAGGTGATTGAGAAGCAGGCGCCGGCAGTAAAACAGAAATTAGCCACAAGTGAACTGCCCGCCAGAGAGCTGGCTGCCTCAGAGCCGGTAATAAAAGAACAGCTTACGCAAGCAGTTGCAGCAGAGGTTAGCAATGAACCTGCCAAGTTAGTAGAGCAAGCGCATAAATCTGAGGCGGCCAAGGAAAAAACAGAGGCAGAGCCCGTAACAGAGCCGCCCCGCTTTGGCGCAGCCTATTTGAATAACCCGGCTCCGGCTTACCCGCCAATGTCGAGAAGGGCAGGCGAACAGGGACGTGTTGTATTGAAAGTGCTGGTATCTGAAAGCGGTGTTGCAGAAAGAGTGCAGCTGGAAACTGGCAGTGGTTATGAAAAGCTGGATCAGGCAGCCATAGAAGCTGTAAAAAAATGGAGTTTTATACCTGCCAAACGCAGTAACCAGGCAGTGAGCGCCTATGTGCTGGTGCCGGTGAAGTTTTCACTGGGCGGTTAGCAGTATATTGCATTAACAAAGATTCAAATCAAGAAACCAATCAATATTAAATGAGGTAAATATGCAGAATGGATATGCGTTTAACAGCCTGGAATTCATCACGGCAGGTGGCCCGGTCTCGATGTCGGTGGCACTGATACTGCTGGCAATGTCAGTAGCCAGCTGGTACCTGATCGTGGAAAAAAGCATGCAGGCATGGCAATTGCGCAAGGCATTTAAGGTCTATACGCAGAAGTTCTGGGATGCAGCAAATTTAGGCGCTGCAGTGAAAGTTGAGGATAAAGCGCTTGAAAATAAAGTTGCCTTGGCCAGGCTTGCGCAGCAGGCTATTGCGGCAGCAGAGCACCATAAATTGCATGCTGCCAAAAATGCAGAGGCAGTAACACAAGATGAGTTTGTAGCACGTGCGATGAACCGCTGCATTTCTGAAGAGAATGCAAAAATGGAAAACGGCCTTACCGTGCTGGCTTCGGTCGGAAGCGTGTCGCCATTCGTGGGCTTGTTTGGAACAGTGTGGGGAATTTATCACGCGCTTGCCGGCATCAGCGCAAGCGGCCAGGCAACGCTGGATAAAGTAGCCGGCCCGGTAGGCGAGGCGCTGATTATGACGGCATTAGGCCTGGCTGTGGCAATTCCGGCGGTACTGGCTTACAACGCACTGGTG
>Ga0208508_1000237_pt1 | contig 15309 bp, 9 predicted proteins | sample LakWasMeta1_LOW4_2_FD_183853 | JGI IMG/M metagenome (GOLD analysis project Ga0208508, IMG submission 183853) | Freshwater sediment methanotrophic microbial communities from Lake Washington under simulated oxygen tension - Sediment Metagenome... | ecosystem: Environmental > Aquatic > Freshwater >...
ATTAACACTTTGCCCTAATAAAGTGATTTCTGCGTTGACTGGGGTATTTTCAACCAGAACCTGATCACCTAATTTAATGCTGCCTATCCGTTCATGAGGAATATTGATCTCCAGCCACAGTTCGTTAAGATTGGCCATACTATACAGCGGCGCCAATATATCTACGCGTTCTCCTGCTACAGCCTTCCGGTCCAAAACTACACCTGAAATAGGCGCATGGACTTTTAATTGGCCGCTTAACTGGTGGGTTTTTTCCAGGTGATCAATTTCACCAGCTGTCATCCCTGCTATTTCCAGAAGTTGCTTCTGCTCAGCAACTGCGGAGACAAAGACGTTATACTGGCTACTTGTTTCCTGCCAACGTCTTTCGGCAATTACACCGTCTGCGAGCAATTTTTTATCGCGCTGATAAGAGAGCGAGCCTAACTGCATCTCGCTAACTGCTTTAAGATATAAGCGCTGCATTGACAGCAGGTCAGGACTGTTAAGCTTGGCTAACACGTCACCTTTTTTAACGTTATCGCCCATCGCCGCATTCAGTTTGGTAATGAGTCCGGCCTGAGACGCGCTGACAATATATTCCTGCGTTGGCGGAATCACTACTTTGGCCGGCGCAGTTAATACCGGGATTTGTTTAACGGGCTCCAATTTGCCCAGTGTGACACCCAGATTATTAAAATGATCTTCTGATATTTGAAAAGTATTTTCGGCCATTACCGGCGTGCAGAACAGCATTGCCCACCCTGTAAAAGTCAATAGCAGTAAAAGTTGATACGATTTCATGGCATAACTCCTACTGCCTGATTATAAAGAGCCTTGTCGCGCTGCAACATGACGGCACGTTCTTTAGCATTGAGAATGGCTTGTTGTGTTCGGGACTCGATTTTTAATAAATCCAACAGATTAATTTCACCCACTGAAAAAGCCAGTTGCGTCATGTCTAACAAATCTTCGGATACCCTTTTCTGTTCATTAGCCGTGCCCAGTTCGACTCGATTTACTTCCAGATTATGTTCAGCTTCGTGATGAGCCTGTTCTAAATTACGGTAAAGCTGTTCACGCTCTGCGATTAATTTGTTTAACTCAACATTGATAGCCGCGATGTGAGGCCGTATGTGCGCTCTACCGCCAAAAGGGATGCTAACACCGACATTGAAAAATTCCGCTTTATTACTGCGCGGATCAACACCTTCATCACTTAATATGCCGGCAATAACATTAGTTTGACCTGAACCTATTGACTTAATAGCATTAAGTTCAGCTTGTTTACGTTCAATCTGACCATTAATTGCGACCAGGGTCGGATGGTGTTGCCCGATTTCCTTTAATGCTGCCAGGTTTTCTTCATAAGTGGCAGGCACCCTATTCGTTTGGGTAATGGAGGTATAGCGTTTGCGAGAATGCATTAATTCAGCTTCTGCCATTGTGAACACTGAACGTTTTTGTAATAATTCGGATTGCGCTAATAATTCATCGGTACGAGGCAAATCTCCTAGTTCAACATGTTTCTTGATTGAAGCTAACAATTGCTCATAAATGCCTATCTCCGCTTGCGCCTGCTCAAAACGAATTTTTGCCAGGGCCATATCCCACAAAGCGCCTCTAACCAATCCCGCGACGCGTAATTTAATCGCTATCGCTTGTAATTCGGCACTGGTTTCAGCTTGATTGGCCAGATTATGTTCCGCATCACGTTGACCTAAATTCCATAGCGGCACCTGCACACTCCCAGTAGCATAATTCAGCCTGAAAGTGGATATTGACTGATAACCGATGGTTGCTTGTGAGGAACCTGCTGTCCAGCTTTTACTTCGCTCCGCAATAGCCGCTGCCTCTTCTTCCAGAGATTTAAGCCAGGCAGTATCGGGGTATTTTTGCATGGTTAAATCAATGAGTTTTGGCAAGGACAACGCTGCATCAATGACAATAGGGTCAAGATGATCAACTTCATATGTCGAAACTTCTCGTTCCCACGTTGTTGTGTCTGGGGTTTGGGAACGAGCGAGCTTGGGAACTAGCAGCAAGATTGCCAGCATAAAAACAACATGCCCAAGCAGGAGCTTGGGAACGGGTTTCCTGATAAGGTTCAAGGAAAACATAAACTGAGCCCAATACGGATTTAACCGCGTTATAGGTGGAAACGCAAATCGCGTCTGTTTAAAAAGACGCAATTAATCGCGTCCCTAAGAAACGAAGGAGGTTTTATTGTGCAGGAGGCGCGCGTGGAGGGGGTGATGGAATAAATAAACGGTAAACCAGCTGTTGTGGCTGATGGGAAAAATGAGTATCAAATCGGGAGACTTTGGTATTAAAGGCAACAGTCTGATGATGTAGGTAATAGTTGTTATCTGAATCGGTCTGTAGAGACTTTTTGTTTTGTTTAATACCCAAATCAACAGCGACAATCACGCCATCTGCTGAAACGTTGTATTGCAAGGTCTTCATCTGCGATATAAGCGTATTATGTTCAGCGCCATAGTGTTCAAGACCCGGAACATGAAGCCCCTGCATTGAATTATATTCACTCGCATGGGCATGTACCAACGGTACAATGAATTGCAGCATCGTCAGAAAAATGACCAGAAATTTGCGGAGTGTTGAAAACATGCGGACAATGCTATATTAATAAAGAACAATTAACAACTTGGCTACCGACTTTAGCCCTCACGAAAGCAAAAACTACCCTAATCAGTACTGCTGTCGTTTATTTAAGTTGGTAGTTAGGGGTAGTTAACAACTTATAATGTTGATTATAAGCTTAAATATTAATTGAATCTGAAATTTGCCTGGAGCAGACTTTCATTTACCCGAAGGATGCATTGCAGGAATAGCCATGCATGAATTGACTTTAGTTAATCCGGAGATTGTATGAATAAATATACCAGTATTGTGGCTTTCTGTTTAATAGCCTTATCTTTAACCTTGGGCGGCATGTCAGACGCTGATGCGAAACGTTTCGGCGGCGGCGGTTCTTTTGGAGGAAGATCTTCTTATAGTGCGCCTTACAAGCGCTCGGCAACACCGCCAACCCGCACAGCCAATCAACAACAATCGGCTGCACAAAATCAGGCGGCCAGACAAGGCATGGCCAATCGCGGTGGCTTAATGGGTATGCTGGGTGGGTTTGCTTTAGGCGGCTTATTAGGCTCGTTGTTCTTTGGCGGCGCTTTTGAAAACTTCAACTTTATGGATATTCTGGCTTTGGGAGGAATTGCCTTTTTGCTCTATAAATTATTTGCCTCCAAGGCTGGCACTACACAACGACCGGCCTATAACCGCACTGCCAATAGTTATGAGGAATCCCAACCGTTTCAAAGCAATCCGGCCGGTTTTAATACCGATGTTTTATTCAATAAAGACAAAAAACCTTCATCTGGTCAAAATTTTCAACAGGATACCGGTGTCAACGACACCGTTGCCGTTCCTGAGGACTTTAACCAAAAAACTTTTTTATCAGGCGCCAAAACAGCCTTCACTACACTGCAAAAAGCCTGGGATGATCGTGATCTCGCCGAAATCAGGGGTTTATCGACGGATAAAGTATTTGCTGAAATTCAGGAACAACTTAGAGCATCGGCCTCTGAAAACCACACTGATATTCTCAAACTGGACGCGGAACTATTGGAAGTCAGGGAAATTGGTTCAGAACTTGAAGCCGTGGTGCTGTTTGACGCCATTATGCGCGAAGACATCAACTCGCAAGCTGAGCAGGTCAGAGAAGTATGGCATTTTGTTAAACCTAAAATCAGCATCCAGCCTAAATGGCTACTGGATGGGATTCAACAACTGGAAGATTAAAAGCCCATGTTTCTTGCCTGTTAATTTACAAACCTGTTTACATACCTTCGGTCGCTCCCCTATTACATGCTACATAAAATCAGAAAATGGTTGAAATAAACCATGACAAATGGGTTCTTTTAAACCTTCAGTTTGGCTCCAATACTTTTTTGCCATCATTACCTATTGATATTGTTGATAAATATTAATTTTCATTTTATGGCATGAAAATGGCTTACTGTTTTATTATGCGTTCGCAAAAAATGCTAACATATTTAAAAATAAAATCGTACATCATAAAAGGATAATCAAGCACCTGTTTTAATTGGGCTAAAAGTTTACCGGCTTCACCTGATGCTCCAAACTTGACTGCTTTCATTATCGCTAAAATTTATGAAAAAGATTTCATTAAAATCAATAGTATCCGTACTTTTGTTAAGTTTTATCTTTGTATTTGATGTGCACGGGCAGAATCAGGAGCTCTCTATTGATGAAGTGCTAGCGATTTTTTTTCAACGTAATCTCGATCTGATTGCCGCGCAATACAATATCGACCAGTCTCGCGCCGAAGCGGTGATTGCCTCGGCAATCCCCAACCCAACGCTCGGTTTTCAGCTCGGCGAACTTAGCGGCAATCTCAACAACGGGTCCAACGCGACCGGTTGCAACCATAATCCAAGCACATCCTGCGGACCAGCCGAATATTTTTCTTTCAGCCAGTTGATTGAAGTCGCCGGCAAACGCGGCTTGCGAATACAAAGCAGCGGTTTCGCAACTCAGGCGGCAGAAAGTGATTTTCGCGATGCTGTGCGTATTTTTTCCAATATGGTCAGGGATGCCTACTACGAAATGCTACAAGCGCAGAAAAGCCGCAGGCTTGCTCAAGAAATTGTCGACCATTACGGTGTTATTTCCAAAGCCAACAGCCTGCGGTTGAAAAGCGGCGATATTTCCGAGTCCGATTTTCTCCGCGTCAAAATGGAAGCCATGCGTGCGCAGTCCGATCTCGATAATGCTCAAACAACGGTTGAACAGGCGCAAGCCAATTTAGCGGTGATTCTGCGCTGGCCGGACAAAAGTCTGCAATTCGAAGTCAAAGAGCAGTGGCCCGAAGTCAAGGACATTGGTCAGAATCTTCCGAAAGAGGAATTGATCAGCAAAGCCTTGAAGCAACGCCCGGATTTAGAAGCCGATAAACAACGCGCAGAGCAAGCCAAAAAAGAATTGGAACTGGCACGGCGGCTAAATTACCCGGATGTCACCGTCACCGCAGGCTACGCCCGCGATCCCAGCAATAATGCCCTTAATTCCGGCTTCGTTGGCGTCAGTGTGCCGTTACCATTGTTTTATCAACACCAGGGCGAAGCCGATAAAGCCGCAGTCAATTTGAACCAGAGCATGTTGGCGGCGGAACAGACTGAGCTGGGCATCCGTGACGATGTCGTCAGCGCCTTGGCGGCCTGGAACAGCGCAGACAAAATCGTGCAACGTTTCCAGGACGGCTTGCTCGACGATGCGCTTACAGTAAGAAACAGCTCCGAGCTGGCCTACAGCAGAGGCGCTACCAGCGTTCTGGACTTTATTGAAGCCCAGCGCAGTTATAAAAATGTGATGCGCGATTATTACGCGGCGATGATTAATCGCACAAATGCCTACTTCGATTTGGCAAAGTCATTGGGCATCGAATTGAACGCCGATAAAACCCTGGACGCGCATAATCAAGGGAACCACGAAGATACAAAAAGTAGCGGTTTATCCGGCATAGCCCGCTAGAGCTTAACAGTTAACCTGTGCAGACAATGGACATGAATAAATAGATGCATCATCAAAAAAGAAAAAAACAGCTTTTATGCTGGCTACTGCTAACAGGAATCTTAACAGCCTGCACGGATTCGACTGACAAAAGCCAGCCGGCACCAAAGCCGCCCAAAGTGCCGGGAGAAGTGTATTTGGCGCCCGATTCGCCGAAAAAAGCTTACGTCAAATCCGCCAAATTAAACTTGACCCAGCATCCATTGCTGGAGCCGCTATCCGGAAAAATCACCTATAACGAAAGCGTGACTTCACGGATCAGTTCACCAGTCGCCGGCCGTGTTATTGGCATACCGGTTGTGCTAGGTACCAGGGTTCAATCCGGATCGATATTACTGGAACTGGACAGCCCCGATGTCGCCGCTGCCGAAGCGGATTATGCCAAGGCGCAAGCGGATTTAACGTTGGCTAGAAAGAGTTTAAAGCGCCAGCAAGAGCTTTATGCCGGCAAAGCCGTTGCTCAAAAAGAACTGGAGCGGGCCCAAGACGATTTTAATGCCGTCCACAGCGAAGTACAGCGCGCTCAAGATCGATTGAAAAATCTGCACATAAGCACGCAGCAAAGCGACGGCCGCTTCGCCTTGCGCTCACCGGTTCCGGGTGCCGTGGTCGAACGCAGCGTCAATCTGGGTATGGAAGTGCGACCCGATCGCGATACGCCTCTGTTCGTGGTATCCGATATTAAAAAATTGACGCTGATAATGGCGGTTTTCGAAGTCAATCTTAGCAAAATCAAACTGGGACAAAAGCTGTCGATCTCGGTGCCGGCTTATCCGGGCGAATCTTTTCCGGCTACGGTGCAATACATCTCCCAAGTGCTGGACGAGAAGACCCGTACCATAGAAGTACGTTGCAACTTACCCAATCCGGATGGCAGATTGTTGCCGGGTATGTACGCTACCATCACTGTAGAAAGCGATCCCGGCGACCAGGCCTTTGTGATTCCGTTGACGGCGGTTTTTACAGAAGGCGATGCCGATTACGTGTTTATTGTTCTCGATGAAAATCACTATCAGCAGCGGCCGGTTGAAATAGCACTCCGGCTAAAAGATAAAGCCGTGATAACTGGGGGACTTCAGCCTAGAGAGCAACTGGTGACTGAAGGCGCATTAATGCTGCGCGCTGAAGAAGAAGTCGAAACCGGCGACGCCAAGCCATAGCAACTGGACAAAGGATACTGACATGATTGAGCGCATCATCGCGTTTTGCCTGCAACAGCGGCTGATGATCATCGGCGCTACGTTGGCGATTGCCGTTTCCGGCATTGTCGCTTTCGAAAACCTGCCGGTACAGGCTTTTCCCGATGTGCAAAACGTCTTTGTACAGGTTGTGACCCAGTATCCCGGCCAGGCACCGGAGGAAGTGGAAAAGATCATCTCATTGCCGATTGAACGGGTGATGAACGGTTTGCCGCATTTAATGAATATGCGTTCGGTTTCCATCTTCGGCCTGTCTGTCGTAACACTCACTTTCGACGACAGCGCCGAGGATTATTTCTCCAGGCAACAGGTTTTGGAGCGCTTGCAAAACGCTGACATTCCCCTTGATGCCAAGCCACAGCTAGGGCCTTTGTCAACAGGTGTCGGCGAAATTTATCGTTATGTCATTGACGCCAGACATTTACCGCTGGTCGAGCAGCGCGCCCTTCAGGACTGGGTAATTGAGCCGCGTCTACGCACGGTTCAAGGTGTTGCCGATGTAGTTTCCTATGGTGGCGGCGTCAAGGAGTACAAGGTGTCCGCTAAACCGGACCGGCTGAAAAATTACCGCATCGATCTTAATCAGCTCTACGATGCCATCGCCACCAATAACACCAATACCGGCGGCGGCTATATCGAACATGGCGACGAAGCCCTGGTAGTCCGAGGCATCGGGCTGTTAAAGTCTGCCGAAGAAATCGGCGAAATCGTCGTCACCACCTATGACGGTGTACCGGTACGTATCAAGGATGTCGCTGAAGTTAGCGTGGGTCCTCAACCACGTACCGGCATTGTCGGCATGAACCAGCGTGACGATGTGGTCGAAGGCATCGTTTTGCTGATTAAAGGGCGCGATGCTGTCCATGTGTTGGGCGGCGTCAAAGAGAAAATTCAGGAACTCAATGATTTTGGCCTGCCGCCCGGCGTCAAAATCACCCCGATCTATGACCGCACCGAACTGGTCGGCCATACCGTGCATACTGTCGAACACAATATGATGGAAGGTGCGGCACTGATCATGATTATCCTGCTGGTGTTCCTCCGGCGCTTTATGGCGGCGTTACTGGTGACACTGATCATTCCGTTATCGCTGCTGTTTGCGTTCATCCTGGTCGACCTCGGCGGCATATCAGCCAACCTGATTTCACTGGGCGCCATCGACTTCGGGATCATCGTCGATAGCGCTGTGGTATTGGTCGAGGCCGTCATGGTGCAGGTGACCCTGGATTTACAGCACCATGCCGACATTCGCCACTTGCGTCAATCGCTGCTGATCACGGCTACGGAAATGGGGCGGCCGATTTTGTTTTCAAAAGCCATTATTATCATCGCTTTTTTACCGATTTTTACCTTCCAGCGGGTGGAAGCTAAAATTTTCTCACCGATGGCGTATACCCTCAGCTTCGCACTGGTGGCATCGATGCTGTTCAGTCTGACTTTTGTGCCGGCGATGTTGACCTATCTATTGGGACCGAAACTTGCCGAAAGCCATAATCCGCTGGTTCATGCCATGGAACACCATTATCGCCGGCTTTTGGAATGGGTGCTCAAACATGCCCGCACCGTATTTATTTCGGCAGTCGCCGTGTTGGCGCTGAGTTTCTTGTCGGTGCGTCTGATCGGTACCGAATTCATGCCCAAGCTCGATGAAGGCAATATATGGCTGACCATCACGTTGCCGACCCCGGTATCACTGACGACCGCCAAAGAGCTTGAACGCAAGGTGCGCGCTAAACTGGAAACATTTTCCGAAGCCAGAATGGTGCTAACCCAGCTGGGGCGGCCGGAAGACGGCACCGATCCCAAGGGCTTCAACAATCTTGAGGTGTTGATCGACCTCAATCCTAAAGATACCTGGCGCTATAAGAAAAAGGACGAACTGGTGCAGGCGATGGACAGGGAGTTGTCGATCTTTCCGGGAATCCTCACTAACTTTTCACAGGTGATTCAAGATAACGTCGAAGAAGCCATTTCCGGGGTCAAGGGTGAAATTGCCGTCAAAATATTCGGCAGCGATCTGAAAACCCTGCAGGACAGAGCCGATCAAGTCACTCATATACTTGCCTCGATTCGCGGCGCTACCGATGTTGCCGCAGAGCAGCAGGCCGGTTTGGCGCAGGTGATGGTTGATATCGACCGTGCCAAGGTTTCACGTTACGGCATCAACGTTGCCGATGTCGAAAAGGTGATGGAAATCGGCATGGGCGGCATGGCGGCTTCGCAGTTTCTGGAAGGTGAAAGGCGTTTCGACATCACCCTGCGCTATGAAGAAAATGCCCGTAACTCGGTGGCGGGACTTGAGAATCTGACAGTGCCAACGCCAAATGGTCAGCGCATACCGTTATCGGAACTGTCCACGATTAAAATCAATCAAGGCGCATCCAGGATCAGTCGCGAAGATAACATGCGTCGGATTGCGATTAAATGTAATCTGATCGACCGCGATCAGGGCAGCTTTGTCGCCGAGGCCCAGCAAAAAGTTGCGGCACAGGTGGATTTGCCACCCGGTTACCGAATTGTCTGGAGCGGACAGTTTGAAAATCAGCAACGGGCGATGAAGCGCTTGTCGATCATCGTGCCTATCAGTCTTGGCCTGATCTTTGTGTTATTGTTCTGGGCCTTCATGTCGATCAAGAACGCCCTGCTGATCCTCATGAACGTGCCATTCGCGTTGATCGGCGGTATCCTGATTTTGTTGTCCACAGGGATTAATCTCAGCGTATCGGCGGCAGTCGGTTTTATCGCGCTATTCGGCATTGCTGTGCAAAACGGCGTGATTCTGGTTTCGCAATTGAATAGACTGCGTAAAGAAGGTCAGTCCTTGCACGATGCTATTGTTAATGGATCCGTCAGTCGTCTCAGGCCGGTCGTAATGACTGCGATGATGGCAATGCTGGGGCTGTTTCCAGCGGCACTCTCAACCAGTGTCGGTTCGGAGACGGCTAAACCTTTCGCCGTGGTGATTATCGGCGGATTGATGACCGCAACCCTCTTAACCTTGACACTGTTACCGGCACTCTATCGCTTTTTTACCGAACCCGACGAACCTTAAAGGAAAATCATGAAAGAAATACGTGCCTTTATCCAGCCTCACAAACTCAGCCACGTAACCGTGGCCTTGATGGAAATTCCAAATTTTCCCGGAATGTCGGTTATCGATTGTAATGGTTTTGGGCGTGAACATAATGAACACATTCAGGATTACAAGACATTTCTGCCCAGAAAGCGTCTTGAAATTTTCGCACCCGACAATTTGGTGGAAATTATTTTTGAAACCATCATGCATGCTGCCTATAGCGGGCAACATGGCGACGGTAAAGTCTATGTTATCGATGCGCTTGAGGGGGGGCGTATCAGTACCGGCGAAAGGGATCACGATTTGGGATAACTGATATTGAATAGGTTAAAAAAGGCAGACCACTTCAAAAATAATCAGTTGCATAAAATCGGTAGTTTTTGCACTCATTTTGATAGTAGGGCATTTGCTTTAAATGTACAATAATATCGATTCGATCTTTTATTAACTTACCAAGGCGTGTTTTTTTCATGAATATAAATGTTATCTATGATTTAAATTGCCCCGCTTTAGTCCAATTTTTCAACCAAACCATAAGACAACCGTATTTTAAGCCATCCACATTAGAAAATTAATTTCTTATTGTTAATGAATGATTTTTTACGGCAACCATGCTGGAAAACGTTAGCAATGATCTTGTCTAATGGAAAAAACACTCCTACACAAAACGTTAATGATTCAAGTTTAAGATACCGGAAAATGCGGTTAATAACCTTTAAGAATCGCTGAACAAGTTGATTCTGTTTATTCTGAATCTATCGAAGCACTTTATCAGAGATTCTTTTTACTTTGAAAAACGAATCGATTAAAAATTGAATATTTTGATTGACCACAACATTGAAACTATCGATGCATAACAACATGACAACCAACAAGATTCACCATTTATCTATGGCATTTATGGCAATTCTTGTGCTTATAGGCTGCACAAATCATGAATCCGGCAATTCTGATCACAAACAGCCTTCCGAAATCAAAAAAACACAGATTCAACCTCAACCGGCAGAACAGAATAATGAGCAAGCCATCAGAGGACGTCAAGCTGTTACAATTCCAGAGGCTTCCCGTCCCTACATTACCGTAGCAACTATTAGTCCCCAAACCTTTGCAGCAACTGTGCAAGCGCCATCACGAGTCGAGTTTCGTGCAAAAGCGCTCTCTACTGTGGGTGCCGTCGTTTCCGGGAGAATGGGCAAAATTGATGTGCAAGTTGGCGATCCTGTTAAGGCCGGAACTCCACTGGCCACCCTTGAAAGTACAGAGGCCGCGCAGATGCGTTCGGATGTTTTACGCACAAAAAATGAGTTGCAACGTGCGGAAGACCGGGCAAGAAGACAGGAAACGATGTTAAAGAGCGGCGTTGGCCTCGAAATTGAGCGGAATGAAGCTAACATCATGCTGCAGGAAGCACGCGCCGATTATGCGCGAAGCGAGCAGGCAATCCAGTTGTTAGGCAGCGGCACCGATCAATCGGTCATATTGCGAGCACCCATCAATGGCGTTGTTTTACGCGTTAATGCGTCGATTGGGACTGCGGTTGAAGAAGGAACGGTACTGTTTGAACTGGGAGAACCTGGCGCACTCTGGGTTGTTGCAGATGTTTTTGAAAATGATCTGCCACTGATTGAAAAAGGCGCCAAAGTTGAATTGCAAATTACCACCTTATCCAAACCCGTCACGGGGCATGTCGCCGCAGTGAGCGCAGCAATGCAGGCTGACTTAAGACGCGGCGCTGTTTATATAGAGTTGGATAATGCCAAGCTGCCTTTAAAACCCGGTATGTTTGCCAGAGCCATGATAGAGGTTGCAGGCCCCAAAAGAATCGTGTTACCGACCACAGCGGTATTGATTAAAGGTCAAAATCAAACAGTTGTTTATATAGAAACATCTGAGGGTGTATTTGAACCGCGTAATGTAATCATAGGACAAGCGCATGATGGCTTTGTGCCTGTATTGGAAGGTCTTAACGCGGGCGAGCGTGTGGTGACATCGGGAACCTTGTTGCTTGATTCAGAAGCTTCGATGTTGCTATAGGAAACAGCCATTATGTTAAGAGCACTGATTGAAACCTGCGTACACAGACGATTTGCTGTCATCGTGATAACCGTGATTATTACGATTTTTGGCGTGCATGCTTTTATGGAAACACCTATCGAAGCTTATCCTGATGTTACTAATACGCAGGTAACCGTAATCAGTCTAATGCCGGGTTACGCGCCAGAGGAAGTCGAACGCCAAGTGACGGTTCCATTGGAAAGGGTGTTAAACGGAACGCCCGACATGATACAAATGCGCAGCCAGAGTTTATTTGGCTTGTCGTTGATAACGATTACCTTTGAAGATCATATCGATAGTTTTCATTCGCGGACGGAAATTTCCCAGCGTATTTCGGGGGCTGACTTGCCGGCGGATGTTACGCCCGTACTGGCACCCGATTACACACCGCTCGGCGAAATATATAAATTTACCCTGGTCAGTGATCGTCACACCCTGTTTGAATTACGTTCCGAACTGGAATGGACGGTATCGAAGGCGCTTCGCCAGGTGCCAGGTATCGCCGATGTATTGTCTTTTGGCGGGTATTACAAAGAAATTCATATCGAAATCGATCCGGCCAGGGTCGAATCACTGGACTTGACATTAGATGAAGTTGCTGGCGCAATTGAAAAATCCAATCGTAACGTCGGCGCCGGTTTTATACGTCATGGTGATCAGGAAATGGTGGTACGGGGTGTCGGTAATTTAACCTCGCCCGAAGATATTAAAAAAATCGTGCTTAAAAGCCGGGAAGGCACACCCATCACGGTGGGAGATGTAGCCCGGTTAATTCAGGCAAACACCCCACGCCGCGGCACTGTAGGTTTAAATGAACAAAAAGAAGTGGTGGAAGGTATAGCATTATTGCGGCGGGGTCAAAACCCTTCGCGCGTGCTTGATGCCTTACACGCTAAAGTAGAAGAATTGAATCAAAAAATACTCCCGCCGGGAATGCATATTGTGCCCTTTTTGGACCGATCAGCATTAGTCAGTAATACACTACATACTGTTTTTGATAACCTGCTACATGGTTTTTTGCTGGTGGTCGGTGTGGTTTGGCTATTTTTGCGGAGCATTAGGGGATCATTAATTGTTGCGGCTGTCATTCCACTGTCGCTTTTGGTTGCGTTTTTTGGGCTCTACCAATTGGGGATGCCCGCCAATCTGATTTCTATGGGGGCAATTGATTTTGGTATCATTCTGGATGGTGCTGTCGTGTTAATGGAAAACGTAATTCATCAAGCCTCGCATCAAAAGCCACAAACGCGGCGTGACATGCTCCACCTTATTAGTAATGCCGCATTCGATGTTTCCAAACCGGCTTTTTTTGCCATGTTAATCATCATCGCGGCGTTAATCCCTGTATTTACATTAGAGCGAGTGGAAGGACGGATATTCCGTCCATTGGCAATGACTTACAGTTTTGCCTTGGCGGGCGGCTTAATGTTTGCGTTGTTTTTGGTGCCGGCGCTTTGTGCGGCTTTTATTCAGCCCAAACATGCTTTAATCACAGAGCCAAAATTTCTTGAAAAATTACGTCAATTTTACGCTCGGTCACTGGCGTTAACTCTACGCCACCGTGTTTTGGTTATTGGGTTGGCGGGCATATTACTCTTGGCAGGCATCACCATGGGCTCAAAGCTGGGCACCGAATTTTTGCCGGAATTGGATGAAGGTGATATTCACGTCTTCGTCGAGATGCCATCCAGTATTTCATTGGATAAAGGGCAAGAAGTTCTTTTGGATATGCGCCAGCGCTTACTTAAATATCCTGAAGTTATGGGCATTTTGAGTCAACAAGGACGATCCGAAGATGGCACGGATAACGAAGGTGTTAATATGAGTGAAACATTTGTCCATCTCAAACCGCATGATCAGTGGCGTAGTGGCTGGCATAAAGAGCGTTTGGTTGATGACATGCGGAGTTCCTTGGAGGAAATACCCGGGGTGCGATTTAACTTTTCACAACCCATTAAAGATAACGTCGAAGAAGCTGTAAGCGGGGTGCGAGGGAAAGTTGTGTTGAAAATTTATGGTCCCGATCTTGAAAAGATGCGCGATACCCTGGAGGAAGTTAAATCCGCATTGACTGGCGTTTCAGGCGTGATTGATTTGGATCTTTATCGTGAATCTCGTGTACCGCAATTACAGATCAAGCTCGATCGTTCAGCATTGGCTCGCTATGGTTTGGACATCGATACCGTTCAGGATACCATTGAAATTGCCATGGCCGGACGGGTTGTTTCGCAATTATGGCAAAATGAACGCCCGGTTCCTATTCGCTTACGGCTACCGGAAAAGGAGCGTAACGACAGTGAAAAAATAGGTAATTTGAATGTTGTAAGTCCATCAGAAACACGCATACCACTTCGGGATCTGGCAGCTTTGGAAATCGCGCGTGGCCGGACATCGATTGAACGTGAAGCCAATAGCCGTTATATGGCGCTTAAATATAATGTGGAGGGCCGCGATTTGGGATCAGTTGTGCATGAATCCATTGAACTGGTCGCCGCGAAAGTAAAAGTACCGGAAGGTCATTTTTTGGTTTGGGGCGGAGAATTTGAAAACCAGCAACGAGCAATGGCCAGGTTGGGAATTGTGGTACCGATAGCTGTGTTGATTGTTTTGGGATTGCTGTATACCGCACTGCAATCAGGACGAAGTGCCATTGCCATCTTGATAGCGACACCTTTCGCTATGACTGGCGGCGTATTTGCACTATTCATTACCGGAATTCCTTTATCAGTCAGTGCCGCTATTGGATTCATTGCTCTGCTGGGTCAAGTCTGTTTAATGGGACTGCTCGTTTTGAGTGCAACTGAAGAAATGCGCCGGAATGGCATTGAGTTGCTCGATGCCGTTAGAGAGGGCGCAACCCAGCGTTTGCGTGCAGTACTGATGGCTTCATTATTAGCCTTGCTGGGGCTAATGCCGATGGCGCTTTCCACCAGTATCGGCAGTGAAACTCAGCGGCCATTTGCCGTAGTGATTGTTGGTGGTATGTTGACAACGTTTCTCGTCGCCATGTTCATATTGCCTGTTATATACACAATGGTAACGTCTAAGCAAATGTTAACGCCCGCAGAAGTTGATGAACTACTGGATACTCAAGTATGAACAAGCATGATTTAAAGATTGAGCGAAACTGTGGACGTTTCTTAGTAAGTACGATTTATCTGCTATTGTTGTGGAGCCACATCGCATTCGGTGAAGAGGTCGAAATAAAGCAGGATTTGCCCAAGGTGGTTTCTATTGGTCAACTCTTGAAAATTGTACGGGAAAAAAGTCCGCGTTACGCGTTGGCTCGCACTCAAATTGAGAAGGCTCAAGCAGAAGTTGTAGCTGCTGAGGTACTTCCTAACCCCAAATTCACCTATGGCCGTTTTGATCAGGGGGGAGGACGCTATA
>Ga0208508_1000241_pt1 | contig 15059 bp, 13 predicted proteins | sample LakWasMeta1_LOW4_2_FD_183853 | JGI IMG/M metagenome (GOLD analysis project Ga0208508, IMG submission 183853) | Freshwater sediment methanotrophic microbial communities from Lake Washington under simulated oxygen tension - Sediment Metagenome... | ecosystem: Environmental > Aquatic > Freshwater >...
TCCGCATTACACACCCAGTCAAATAAAAAATTATCTAAGTGCAGAACAATTCAAACTCTATGAATTGATATGGAAGCGCACCATTGCCTGCCAAATGATTCATGCCACGCTTAACAGTGTATCAGTCGATTTGAGCTGTGCGGAAGGGCTACATAGCTTTAGAGCAACAGGTTCAAGCATTGCCACCGCTGGCTTTATGACCGTGTATCTGGAAGGTAAAGACGACAGCAAAGAAAGCGATGACAAAGAAAGCTTCTTGCCTGACTTAACAGAAGGTCGCCTTGTTCCACTTCAAGACATCCTAACAGGGCAACATTTTACTGAGCCACCGCCACGTTATGGCGAAGCTAGTTTAGTGAAATCCTTAGAAGAACATGGCATAGGCAGACCTTCCACCTATTCAGCAATTATTTCTACGCTACAAAACCGTGAATATGTCACCTTAGACAGCAAGCGTTTTTATCCCACCGATGTGGGGCGTATTGTGAATAAATTCTTAACCGAACATTTCACCAAATATGTAGATTACGGCTTTACTGCCAATTTAGAAGACGATTTAGACGCGGTATCACGCGGCGAAAAAGACTGGATTCCCTTAATGCACGACTTTTGGCAACCTTTTACCACGCTGATACAAGAAAAAGAAACCAGCGTGCAGCGTAAAGATGTCACTCAAGAAGCCATTGATGAAAAATGCCCAGACTGCGGTAGCCCCTTGTCCATTCGTTTAGGTCGCAATGGTCGCTTTATTGGTTGCACCAATTACCCAGACTGCTCCTACACGCGCAATTTAAATGGCGATAATGAATCCAATGAACCCGAAATCGTTGAAGACAGAGTTTGCCCTCTGTGTGCCTCGCCATTAGTATTTAAATCTGGCAAATACGGTAAATTTATCGGCTGTAGTAGTTACCCAAAATGTAAACACATCGAACCTTTAGAAAAACCCACCGATACAGGCGTGGAATGCCCGCAATGTAAAAAAGGCAACATACTCAAACGCAAATCAGGCAAAGGTAAAATATTCTATTCCTGCGCAAATTACCCTAAATGTGATTACGCGCTATGGAACACCCCCGTCAAAGAAAGCTGCCCCGAATGCCAATGGCCGATATTAACCATCAAAGAAACCAAACGCCGTGGCGTGGAAAAAGTTTGTCCGCAAAAGGATTGTAAATATGCCACGCCTTATGAAGGGGATGCGATGGATGGGCAGGTTGATTCATAATTCGGCTGTGTGGGTTGTAGGGTGGGCATCGCCCACCTTTCTGACTATCCAACTGTAAATATTAGGGTTCGTTCCTCATCCAAACTGTCTTTTTGAGTTCTGTTATGCCTCAACACTATTCCTCTGACCTCACCACCGCCATCCAGCAACTCAAAGCGGGTAAAGTTATCGCTTATCCCACCGAAGCAGTGTATGGCTTGGGTTGTGATCCGCTGAATGAACACGCGGTAATGCACTTGCTGGACATCAAACAGCGTCCGATAGAAAAAGGGCTGATTTTAATTGCCGCTTCAATACAACAACTTGAACCCTATTTGCTGTTGACGGATGAAATATTGGCGAGGGTGATGCCAACGTGGGCAGGGGCAACGACTTGGGTGATTCCTGCACAAGCTCATGTGCCTAAATGGTTGACGGGCGAACACCACAGCCTTGCCGTTAGAGTCACCGCGCACCCTATCGCTCAGCAATTATGCAGAGACTATGGCAGTCCATTAGTCTCAACCAGTGCTAACGAAACCACGCAACCTGCCATGAGAACAGCCGCCGAAGTGTTAGAGGCTTTCGCCGATAAGGATATTTTTGTCCTAGAAGGCAAAGTGGGCGAACTTGCGCAAGAAACGGCTATTTATGATGCTGTCAGTGGTCAACGGCTACGTTAAGATTTTTGAGACGTTGCAATGCAACGTCTCTACAGTGTTATAGCCAAATCGAAACAAAATGATGCCATTCGTGGTGAGCTTGTCAAACCACATTCACACCATTCGACAGACTCATGACAGGCTTCACAGGCTTCGATAAGCTCAGTGCAAACGGTTTTTTAATCACACATACTGAATTTGCTATATCACTTTTTTCTAAATCCCAAGCCTAACAACCCCACTAAGCCAGCCCACAACAAACTAGGCACTAACCAAAACCAACGTTGATAAAACGTGCTAGGTGGATTTTTAAGATACGGGACTTCATATAAACCTGCCCATGCTTGATGTATCGGTGAGCGTTCCAAAATCTCACCCGATGCCAACGACACCGCTGAAATCCCCGTATTAGTGACCCGCAACACTGGACGGCGAAATTCCACGCCTCGCGCCAGTGTCATGTAAAAATGTTGATAAGGTTCTTGCCAACTGCCGTACCATGAATCATTGGTGACGTTGACGATAAATTGCGCCCCTAAATTGGCTAAATCACGGGAAAATTTCGGGAACAGGCTTTCGTAGCAGATTTGCGCACCCATTTTGTAACCGTTCCACGCTAATAATTCAGTTGGCCCGCTACCTCTCGCAAAATGCCCCGTCGCAGGTAGCCATTTGCGAATGTCAGGAAACCATTGTTCCAAGGGAATGTATTCACCAAACGCCAACAAAATAGATTTACTGTAATGCGGCGGCACAATCTCACCGTCTTTATTCAGTACGAACAATGAGTTAGTAATTAAGCGCAGTTTTTCATCGACACTGTACGCGCCAGTCAGCAATGGCAGTTGCCGTGCTTTAAGAAATTCAGCCAATTCCAGCGAGGGAGGATCATTTTTAAACTGCTCACCTAACAAGGCGGGAAACGCGGTTTCAGGCCACAACACAAAATCAATTTTACGGTCTTTATAATGATTAACCGCCTCATCGGTTTGGGTGAGATAACGGTGCAGGATTTCTTTACCAAAACCTTTACCTAATTCTGCTGCCAGTTTTTCAGAATTTTCGATACTGGCTTGTATCATCAGGGTATTAAAAGACGCATCGGGTTTGGGCAATCGCGCTTGTAACCACAAACCGCCCATATTGAGCATCATAAATCCCATTAACACCAAACCAGCCAATAGCTTACCCGATGCGTGCTTGCGGTTTTGCCACGCTATCAGCAACGGCAAGTTAGCCAACAACGTCAACGCACTCAAACCACTAAAGCCAATAATTTCTGCCCAGTGATAGACAGGCAGATTAGACCCGTACCAAGAATAGCCAAAATTCCAATCAAACAAGGTGAACGAATACGCTTCACACAAAATAGTTATCATCGCCATCAATGCCAACGATAATCGAGCTGACCATTGAAACTTGCGTTGCCCGTAAAACCACAGTAAACCTGCTAATGGCACAAATAAATGCGCAATCAAGCCATACACCAGCATTCCTACGCCCGCCAATAGCCAAGGCAAATGGGCAAACTCATGTAGTAAGTAAGTGACCCAGTTAAAGCCAATCAGAGTAAAAACAAACGAGGTAATGAAACCGCCGATTAACACGGCTTTTAGCGTACTTTGTTGCGACCAAAATAACCACAACGGCACAAAACAAAACAATGAAGCCCACGGTGGAAAGGGAATATAACTAGTGCCTATGAAGACACCTGACAGAATGGGCAGTAGCCACGGTTTAAGTTTATTGAACATAACAATTAAGAATAGAGGAGGAAAAAGCGGCGGATTAAACGTTATCGCCGTGATAATTGAGGTTTTTTAACACCCGCATATTGAGGTGCGGCGCGTGAATATCTAATTGCTGAAAAGCAGTGGTGAGTTCCAGCGATTTTATTGCCTCTACCGAACCATAGCGAAAACTGAACAGTTTATTGCGCTTGCCTTGCGGCAGGCTATTCATGATGTCGTTAATACGCGCATCAATCAGGTGTTGGGCTTGTTGTAATGCAATATCACGCTCAGATTTTAAGCCTGTGGATGCCTCGGATTTTACAGCGGGTGATGATTGCGGCGATAAATCAGCAGCGATTTTGTTAGCGATAGCCGCCAATTTTTTGCTTTGACTAGGTGCGACTAATTGACGGTGTTCATTAATACTGACTTTGGGCCGGTTTGGTTTTTGGGGATTCATAACAGTAGAGCAACCATAAGGGATATAAACATATCCAGCTTAATGCGTAAGCTAGAGGAATGCTCCATTTTAGCACCCCCGCGCATTTTGATTGCATCTACTGTTTAAGTGAACCCAGTTATGCCGCTTGTGCGTACTTAGTTTCGCGCTCTAATTGCTGATCTAATAACTGTTGACTGTCTTCCAGCCAGCGAATAATCGAAATTTCCCCTGCTTCATTTTCCACCAAAGCGGTGCAGCTTTCCACCCAATCACCTGAATTGCAATAGGTTTTACCGCCATCCATGTCCGCAATATCGGCATGATGAATATGCCCACAAATAATGCCATCAACATTGCGTTTTTGCGCTTCTAAACTGAGAATATGCTGATAATTATCCATCACCTGAATAATATTTTTTACTTTGTGTTTTAAAAATGCTGACAGTGACCAGTGCTTGTTATAGCCAAGTAAACGCCGCAGACTATTAAACCAGCGGTTGATGTCTAATAAAACCTCGTAAACTTCGCCGCCAATGTAGGCTAAATTTTTATTGTTGCAAACGATGCTATCAAAGCCATCACCGTGTACCACTAAAAACTTGCGCCCGTCTTTAGTTTCATGAATAGCATCTAGTTGAATATCCACGCCATTAAAGTGCATTCCCGCGTGTTTGCGTAGCGGCTCATCATGATTACCAGGAATGTAAATAACGCGCGTGCCTTTTTTCGCTTTGCCAAAAATGCGTTGCACAATGTCATTGTGCAAGGTCGGCCAATAAAAACCTGATTTGAATTTCCATAAGTCAATAATATCGCCTACCAAATATAAGGTGTCACAATCAACGTTATCAAGAAAATCTCTGAGTTGTTCGGCTTTGCAGCCTTTAGTCCCTAAGTGGATATCGGATAGCCAAATTGAACGATAATGTAATGTCATATCAACACACTCCGTTAAGGTTACGAAGTGGTCAGCATAGCAATGGATTATGACAAAAGATTAACCGTTGAATGACGGTTTTGTGACGTGAGGCTTTTTCACTAATGCAATCTGAATTCGAGACAAAACCCCTTGAAACTATTAAAATTTTAATCGTGGGATAATTAAGTGTTCCCCGTCATCCAGCATGGATGCTGAAATCCAGCCACAGGGAGTGATTGAGTATGCCATCATTGGTAACTGGATTGTGGCAATCTCTGCCGCAATGACGATAACACTCAGTTTCTTATGTTGAACTGAGGCTAAATATGTGGCTGAGTAGCTCCAGTAACTCAAGTAATAGTTCAATTATTATATTTAAAGCCAATTTAAACACTCACTACGCCACGAAAAATAAGTACTGCAAAAGTTTCGCCTAATTTTTACCCTATAGCACCTGATTTATTCCAGCTATTCCAACGGCACAAGTGCTTAAAAAACTGGCAATCATTACGCTGTTTGTTGCAAGTTTTATTTTGAAGTATATCAGCAGTGATAAAGGCATATATCTTTATGATTGCTGTTCGTTGTAGTGGGTTTGAGCAATCGTTTCAGATTCTTCAATCAATTGACGAATGATTTCATTACGGTTGAAGCCTTCAGGAATAATAGATTTTATCACTTCTATTTCTTCAGCGATTTTATGTTGTATTTGTTGTATTTGTGACATGACTACCGTCGCTTTGATTTGGTTGATAGCTGCTAGTTTCACTATAGCGTAGTCACTACCACAATTTTGTCAACTAGGGTGGATTAGCTGTCCTTGGTTAGGGATTACCTATTTTGGTTGTTGTGAAAGCTGCTGTTCTATTTCTTGACGGCGTTGCTCTAGCTCCTTAATCATCCGTTGATTCTCAAGCTGTTGCATCTGGGTGCGTTGTTGGGCTTGCTCTTTTTGTTGTGGTAACTTTGGTTGCTTTACATAGTCCTTCGTACCGCCTTGATGGTCTGGACAAGCTAAAACAACAAGGCTTCATTCACATACAAAGCGATTATGTTTGGCTAACTCACAACGCAGGCATTGTTAATTAAAGATGGATGCTTAAATTACCATTGCGTTGAAGCATCAGAAGGCAAACGGAATAAAGTAATATAGTCATGGATTTAGAATAACATTTAGATTTACGTCGTAATCTAGCCAATAGTGCTTAAATAAACTGTTATAGCTCTCGACAGTAAAGGTTTGGGCTTTTGACTGGGTATGAAGCTCAGCAGGCAAAAAGGTTTGATAAGGTTGCCAATAATCCGTCATCACATGCTTGATGTTGTGATGAGCAATGTCCTACCACAAACACTGTCCTGTTTCGGTGGCGCGTGAGCCGATGACCACGCTCAGAAAGCGTTTGCCGAGTCGGTCAACGGCTATCCACACCCAACAGGCTTTTTTTTTGAACCGATGTATGAATGCATCTCGTCCATTTCAACCACTTCAAGCTCGGTGGCGGGTATCGTAAGCCGCGCCTTTTCTCCATACTGTTTTATCCATTGATAAACCGCAACGTGCGAACAGTTCAATAACCGTCCTATCGAATGAAATCCTAAACCTTCTAAATACAGCTTCAACGCTTGTCTTTTGGTCTCTTCGCTATACCATTTGTATGCCACCGTGTGCCTGTAACCGCAACGCTTACAGCAATATCTCTGTTTGCCTCTAATCAATCCATCTTTTTTACTCTCTTCGCTTTGGCATTTCGGACAGTTTGGCATTTTTCAACTCGTCTTGTCGTTATAAAGTCTGTAGATTATTCTAGGTTCTGTTGACATTTAAGCCCTAAATTTCAGAAAATTTTAAAATTTGGGTTGAAATGGCAAATCGCACAGAATTGAGTGATGAAGAATGGCGAATTATTTATAGCCTGTTACTATTGAATCGACGGATTTATGTTGGTTCTGAGGAAAAAAGTCGCCGATTTTTGAATGCGGTACTTTGGATATTACGCGGAGGCACGCGGTGGCGATTATTGCCAGTCTCATTAGGTCATTGGAACTCGGTGTTTAAAGGTTTTTCAAGATGGAGTGAGAGCAATGTATGGGAAAACTTGCATAAGGGCTGTATCCAACATCCTGATTTACAACAAGTGTTGATTGACAGAACCATTGCTCGCGCCCATGCGTGTGCGGCAGGTGCAGCAGGCAGTGATGCCGAAACTGAAGCACTCGGGCGATCAAAAGGAGGTTTTACAACCAAAATTCATGCCATCACGGATGGACTGGGTAATCCGTTAGATTTTATTTTGACGGCAGACCAAGCCAGCGATATGCGACAAGGTGATGCGTTGCTACAGCTGACACCTGCTGGGGCAGAAGCGATACTTGGCGACAAAGGCTATGATAGCGATGCGTTTATTCAAGCCATTCAAGAGAAAGAGATGAAAGCCGTTATTCCACCTCGTAGCAACCGTCTTAACCGTCTCGTGCAACGTGACTGTGATTGGTTTGTGTACAAGGAACCTCACTTGATTGAATGCTTTTTCGGTAAAATCAAACATTACCGACGCGTGTTTTCACGATTTGCCAAGCTTGCCAGAAACTATATGAGCTTTATTCGCTTCGTTTCCGCACTCATTTGGCTACGTTGAAATGTCAACAGAACCTAGTCTCAATCAATTATTTGATACTGATCACTGGAGTCATTAACGCGATCACGAAGTTCTTTGCCAGGTTTAAAATGGGGAACGTATTTTTCTGATAATGCGACAGATTCGCCTGATTTTGGATTTCGTCCGACACGAGGTGGGCGTTTATGTAAAGAGAAACTACCAAAGCCTCTAATTTCAATCCTTTCTCCAGAAGATAAGGCTTGATTCATTTTTTCAATGATACATTTTACAGCCAACTCTACATCTTTTAGAGCTAGATGCGGCTGTTGTTTAGCAAGTGCTTCAATTAATTCAGATTTTGTCACATTCCACCCTATAAAAAAGAATAAAAAAGAGGATATGCCATAAGCATACCCTCCCCCTTATGGTCTTTATTTTTCCATTTGTTTAAAGATGTCAGCGAATGTTGGTGAACCAACTGATTGCTGGGAGTGATCTTTAATAGTATGACTTTCTTCGTCGTGATCTTTAGCTTTGATAGACAAAGAAATAGATTTACTTTTTTTATCTACGCCGATGAATTTCGCTTCAACGCTGTCGCCTTCTTTTAACAAAGTGCGAGCATCTTCAACGCGGTCACGTTGAATTTCAGAAGCGCGTAAGTAGCCTTCAACATGGTCAGCTAAAGTAATAACTGCACCTTTAGCATCGACTTCTTTCACTGTACCTTTAACCAAACTACCTTTTTCGTGTTTCGCAAGGAAGTTTTGGAAAGGGTCTTGTTCCAGTTGTTTGATACCTAAAGAGATACGCTCACGCTCAGAATCAACCGCTAGAATGACAGTTTCTAATTCATCACCTTTTTTGAACTCACGCACTGACGCTTCGCCATCATCTGCCCAAGAAATATCAGACATGTGAACCAAACCATCAATACCACCATCCAGACCAATGAAGATACCAAAATCAGTGATTGATTTAATTTTGCCTGAGATTTTGTCGCCTTTGTTGTGTGTGGCAGCAAATTCATCCCAAGGATTAGCTTTACATTGTTTCATGCCTAACGAAATACGACGACGTTCTTCGTCAATTTCCAAGACCATGATTTCAACTTCGTCACCTAATTGAACCAGTTTAGATGGGTTGATGTTTTTGTTAGTCCAATCCATTTCAGAAACGTGAACTAAACCTTCAACGCCTTCTTCAATTTCTACGAAGCAACCGTAATCAGTTAAGTTATTGACTTTACCGAATACGCGAGTACCTGCTGGGTAACGTCTAGCAATGTTTTGCCAAGGGTCTTCGCCCATTTGTTTCATGCCTAGAGATACGCGGTTTTTATCTTTATCGTATTTCAGGACTTTAACTTTAATTTCTTGACCGATTTCCACACACTCAGATGGGTGACGTACGCGTCTCCATGCCATATCTGTGATGTGTAATAGACCATCAATACCACCTAGATCAATAAACGCGCCGTAATCAGTTAAGTTTTTAACGACACCTGTGACTATCGCGCCTTCTTCTAGGGTTTTCAGTAATTCTTCACGTTCTGCACTGTATTCTTTTTCAACCACAGCACGACGAGATAAAACAACGTTATTACGTTTTTGGTCAATTTTGATGACTTTGAATTCTAAGTCACGATTTTCTAAGAAAGTTGTGTCACGAATTGGGCGTACATCAACCAACGAACCAGGTAAGAAGGCACGCAATGCGCCAACCGCAACTGTGAAACCGCCGCGTACTTTACCAGTGATTTGACCGATGATAGTGGCTTCTTTTTCAAATGCACTTTCCAATTCAGACCATGCTTTGTTTTTCTTCGCTTTGTCGCGGGAAAGAAGAGTAGCACCTAAACCGTCTTCAAATAAATCAAGGGCAACTTCGATTTCGTCGCCAATCGACACTTCTAATTCGCCATTGTTATTAAGAAATTGCCATTTTGGAATGACACCTTCTGATTTAGAGTGTGTACTGACGATGACCATATCGTTTTCGATGTCAATTACAGTACCCATTAACATGGCACCAGGACTCATTTTGGTCTTGGTTAAACTTTCTTCAAGTAATGCAGCAAAGCTTTCGCTCATTTTCTTTTCCCAGACTTGCTAAAAATCGCACAAGCCTTTCATATCAAAGTTAAAAAAAACCGCATGGATATGCGGCAATAAAAAAATCCCTAACGGATTAAATTAAGCACTTCTTCAATCACGGCATCTATGCTCATGTTTGAAGAATCAATATAAAGTGCATTTTCAGCCATCGTTAAAGGTGCAGTTGCACGCTCTCTATCACGACGATCACGCTCTTCAATATCGTTTGTTAAGCGGGAAAGATTAGCATCAATTCCTTTTTCTTTCAACTGTTTATATCGTCTTCGCGCTCTTTCTTCCGCACTTGCAGTTAAAAATACTTTGCTAGCTGCATCAGGAAAAACTACCGTTCCCATATCACGACCATCGGCAACTAAACCAGGTAGTTGTCTAAAATTTTTCTGCTTTTGTAACAACACCCGTCTGACTTCAGGCAAAGCGGCAATAATGGATGCAGTATTGCCTGTGCTTTCTAGCCCTAATTGTGCGGTAATATCGTTACCGTTCAGTTTAACAACCAGCTCATCACCACATTCAAACGCCAAATCCATGATTTCGGCAACTTTAACGATAGCGGCTTCATCGGCTAAATCAACGGATTGTTGTAATAGCGCGATAGCTAATGACCGATAAATTGAGCCGCTATCTAAATAATTCCAGCCCAATTTTTTTGCCACTAAACGGCTAACCGTGCCTTTACCTGCACCGCTAGGACCATCAATTGTCAAAACAGGAACAGTCATTACGATTCCTCGCACACTAAATCTAAGCCTAAGTTTTTCACTAAGTCTTTGAATTCAGGGAAAGATGTATTAACGTTCGCGCAATCCAATACTGTAATCGGCGCACTAGCACGCAAACCCGCAATCGAAAACGCCATTGCAATACGATGGTCGCCGTGTGAAGTCACCGTACCACCACCAATATTGCCACCGCCTTGAATAATCATGCCATCCTCAGTCGGTTGTGCGTCCAAGCCCAAAATCTGCAAACCATCCGCCATCACTTGAATACGGTCTGATTCTTTCACGCGCAATTCTTCTGCACCTGTTAAACGCGTTTGCCCTTCCGCACACGCCGCCGCAACAAACAACACAGGAAATTCATCTATCGCTAATGGTACTAAGTGTTCGGGAATATCAATGCCTTTTAATGGGCTATAAACAACGTGCAAATCCGCAACTGGCTCACCGCCCACTTCACGCTCATTCAATACTTCAATGTTCGCACCCATCAAACGTAAAATATCAATCACGCCTGTGCGCGTTGGATTAATACCAACGTGTTTTAGTAGTAAGTCTGAACCTTTGGCAATGGATGCGCCCACCAAGAAAAAGGCTGCCGATGAAATATCGCTAGGCACATCAATGTCTGCCGCGATTAATTTACCGTCAGCGGTAACAGTGACTTTGCTACCGTCTTGTTTAACGGGATAGGAAAAGCCTGCCAACATCCGTTCAGTATGGTCGCGTGTTGGTGCAGGTTCAGTCACACTGGTTTCACCTTGCGCATACATACCCGCCAGAATTAAACAGGATTTAACCTGCGCACTTGCCATCGGCATGGTGTAATCAATCCCGTGCAACTGCCCTGCCCTGCCTGTGATGTATAACGGTGCCGTGCCTTTTTCAGTGGTTTTAATATCTGCACCCATTTTTGCCAGCGGCTCAGTAACGCGCTTCATTGGTCTACCTGACAAGGATTTATCGCCTGTTAATACCGAACTAAATGGCTGACCTGCCAATAAACCGCTCAATAAGCGCATGGACGTTCCAGAATTGCCCAGATATAAATCATTTTTCGGAGCTTTTAAACCGTGTTTACCGACACCGTGAATAGTGAGTTCACCATTCACAGGTCCTTCAATTTCCACGCCCATATCACGAAACGCTTGCAAGGTAGCCAAGGCATCTTCGGCTTCTAAAAAGCCTTTCACATGCGTCACGCCTTCAGCAAGTGAACCCAACATAATGGAACGGTGCGACATGGATTTATCACCTGGAACACGCGCTTCGCCTTGTAATTTACCGCCGTTTTGAACATGGAATGTAATTGATTTTGACATAGTAGGCACTTCAAACTGATTAAGAAAACGTTGCCGCGCCGATTTGGCATAAGCAAACGTGGAAAAAAGTTGTTGGTAATCATCATTCGCCAACAAACCGTATATTTTAGCCAATTCTGCGCGTAACTGCTCGATTAATGGCAGAATTTCCGACTTATTTGCCGCGCAAATATCTTTCCACATGGTCGGATCGCTGGATGCTATGCGAGTAAAATCCCGAAAACCGCCCGCCGCGTATTTAAAAATTTCCGTTTGCTCGTCTTTATGCCCCAGCATATCGACTAAGGCAAACGCCAAAATATGCGGTAAATGGCTGGTGGCGGCGAGAATACTGTCATGGTGTTGCGCGTCCATGATAGACACTAACGCGCCAAAGCCTTGCCAAAATTGCTTAATTTTTTGTACTGCGTAGGGATTGGTATGACTGGCAGGCGTTATAATTAAACGTTTATGGCTAAACAAATCCACTAACGCCGCTTCAACGCCACTTTGTTCCGCACCTGCAATGGGATGAGCGGGGACTAAATTATCAGGGATAAAACCAAATACCCGCTCAGCGGCGGCAAGTACGCTGCCTTTGGTGCTACCCACATCTGTGTAGATGGTATTTTCTGACCAGAACGGTTTGAGTTGAGTAAAAATAGCTTCGATGCTGGCAACGGGGGTGGCAATTACTACGCAATCGGCATCTTTCAACGCTTCGTAGGTTGGGTTAGCGTAGCGTAACCCAACATTCGCCGCGTGATTCGTTGGGTTTCGTTCCTCAACCCAACCTACGGACTCGATATAAAACTCATCAATCACACCCAACCGTTTTGCAGTTTGCAAATTAACTAAATCTTGCTCACGCCCGTAGCCAACAATCGTTTTTACCAAGCCCTGAGCGCGAGCCGCTTTCGCAACCGAACCGCCAATTAAACCAACGCCGATAACGCACAGCTTATTAAACATTATTCAACACATCGGTTAATGCTTGTAAAAACAGCGCATTCTCAGCGTCCGTACCGATACTGATACGCAAGTGATTGGGCATTTCATAATTACCAACAGGACGCACAATCACACCTTTATGTAGCAGTGCGTCATAAATTGGCTGTCCCGCTTGTTTTAAATCTACTGATACAAAATTACCCGCTGACGGTATCCATTCTAAACCCAAGGTTTTAAAACCATCGGTGAGTTGCGCCATGCCTTGGGTATTATTATTAACCGTCATCTGCAAATGTTCTGCATCATTCAGCGCGGCAGTTGCAGCAACCAACGCCAAGGAATTATTATTAAACGGTTGGCGCACCCGATTTAAAATATCGGCAATCTCAGGACTTGATAAGCCATAACCAACGCGCAAACCCGCCAATCCATAGGCTTTAGAAAACGTGCGTGTGATAATTAAATTCGGAAATTTTTTCAGCCAGTCAATTGAATCAACCGTTTCAACTTGGCTAACAAACTCAAAATACGCCTCGTCCAACACGCAAATTACTGACTCAGGCAACGCGCCGATAAACGCCTCTAAACTCGCTTGGCTTAATAACGTACCCGTTGGATTATTTGGATTTGCCACAAACACCAGCCGCGTTTTCGCCGTCACCGCTTTTAACATACCTTCTAAGTCATGCCCATAATTGACCGCAGGCACAACCACAGCCGTTGCACCCACGGCTTGCGTGACGATGGGATACACCGCAAATGCGTGTTGCGAAAAAATCACCTCCAACTCAGGCGTGACAAAGGCGCGTGCAATTAATTCTAAAATTTCATTTGAACCATTGCCCAACGTAATTTGTTCACTACTTAGCGCGTATTTATTAGCCAACGCTTTCTTTAGATGAAAGCCGCTACCATCAGGATACAAACCCAACTCAGGCAACGCGGCTTGAATCGCTGCCAATGCTTTTTTACCTGCACCAAACGGATTTTCATTAGAAGCCAGTTTAATAATCTGCGTCAATCCCAGTTCACGTTCCAGTTCTTCGATAGGCTTACCAGCTTTGTAAGGGACAAGCTGTTGCACACCCGTTACAGCTAACGAGTAAATAGTAGTATTGTTCATAAGATTCAGGGCAAAAAAAGGGCATTGTTAATTAAAACGATGGGAAAGGTCAAACTAGCATTATTTATACAGAGAACTGAATACGGCACAAACCCTAAAATGTCATTTTGGTTGTGTATCAAATCAAATAAAGGCGACGGTTAGGTCTGTAACTAACACGGATGTCCAATTCACACTTGTGTGCTAGTATCCCATCTGCTCGAATAAAACGTAGATTCAAATATATTGAGTTTATTCACCATTTCGATTGAGTGTCTAGGCTTACCTCACCTCACAGTAATACAAAGGAGTTCAACGATGAAAACGACACAATGGTTTTGGATACTTGGCTTAACAATGATTTCTGTACAAGTATTTGCTTATGGCAGTAGTAGCAGTTCCAAGTCCTGCACTAAACCGCATTTTAGTGAGTTCGTTCCCGCCGATAAAGCAGAAGTCGCGCCCCAATCGACGTTTTCTTTTATGGCATCTTCTGTAAGCAATCCTAAAAGTATTGCTGTGGATATTAAAAAACAAGCTGTAGAGATTACGGTAACGCCTAAAGGTCAAGGCTATCAAGTCAGTGGCAAACTGCCCAGTGATTTAAAAGGCACGACTGCCCGAATTAATATCACGGCTGAAGGCGCGAATAGTTGTAAAGGCAGTGATGGCTGGTTAATCAACATTAAAGAATAGCCAACGAAACTTAACATCTTGTCCACGAAAGACACGAACAGCATTTTGAATGCAATAAACTATTTATTTTCGTGCTTTTTGTGTTTTTCGTGGTAGTTATTTCACAGTCTCTTTATTCCCGATGCGCGCGAGATAACTCAATAAACCCATGTGTGCCGCGTTTAGATTTGACAGCTAACCAGTCTTTTAATTGGCGCAATTCAGCGGTTTCTTCCAAATTATCCAGCGGTTGTTTGTTTCTTAACAACCGAAAAGCCGTTTCCAGCACTTTGTAGCGTTCGCCAGTAATGCCTGCTCGTTTTAAGCCTATGGTATTTAAACGATAGTGCCGTGCGGGTCGTCCGCCTATCAGCGTGAATGGAATCACGTCCATATTTAGCCCTGTTGTACCTTGCACGATAGCGAATGAACCAATACGGCAAAATTGATGTGCAACCACTGAGCCACCCATAAAGACGTTATTGCCGACTTCAACATGACCGCCGATGGCAACATTATTAGCGAAGATGGTGTTACTGCCGATTTTACAGTCATGCGCGACATGGCTGTTATTCATAAAGTAACACTTTGATGCAATACGGGTTTCACCGTGTTCTTTAGAAGCACGGTG